>Ga0105048_10003045_pt1 | contig 27403 bp, 24 predicted proteins | sample MAT05_FD_78382 | JGI IMG/M metagenome (GOLD analysis project Ga0105048, IMG submission 78382) | Freshwater microbial communities from Lake Fryxell liftoff mats and glacier meltwater in Antarctica - MAT-05 | ecosystem: Environmental > Aquatic > Freshwater > Ice > Liftoff microbial mat | place...
AGGGCAAGGCGCGATGAGGCGGAATGGTTGTTCCATTCCAACGAGTTGCAACGAAGCCATGCGCAGCCAGAACCGTGCAATCTGCCTCGAAGCGGACTCACCCGCTGGGCGAATGGGTAAAGTGGCAGAAATGATTCAAGAATCATCAAAGCTACGACACTCGAAAGCGGTCAACTGAGGTTTCTAGGTTTAATCGCACGGCGGCCGTTTTCGGGCGAATCCAGTGCACAGGTCATCAACTGGTCAACTCACGTTCACCAAATCGACTTCAGCAAAAACTAACGTGCGCCAACTTAAGAATAAGAAGCGACGCGCATGCGCAAGCTCGACCCGCAAGTTCTAGCGAATGCTCATCGCGACCGCTGCGCTTTCTTCTCTGACATTCACCTGGGTTCACCGTTTTGTCAAACCCAAGCGCTGTACGAGGCGCTTGGCGGCATCGATGTCGACACGCTGTACTTGCTCGGCGATGTGTTTGATCTCGAGCGGATGCGCCGCAAGCGCATGACCTGGGGCGCAAGCGAGGCGCGCGTGCTGGCGCGTCTGCGCGAGATCCACCGCTCTGGCACGCGGATCGTATTTGTGCCCGGCAACCACGACGCTGAGTTTCGCTTGGCGGTGGGCTCGACATTGAGCTTTATGCAAGTGCGGCGCCGCCTGGTGCTAACAATGGCATCAGGGCGACGCATGCTGTTGACCCACGGCGACGATTTTGATCGCTTTTTGCCGCGACGCGACCCGCTGATTGAGCTGGGTGATCACCTTTACGAACCGATTTTGCATGTGAATGTGTGGATCAATCGGCGACGCGAGGCGCGCGGACAGCCGTATTGGCCCTTTGCGTCCTGGTTTAAAGCGCACAGCCGTAAAGCACGCGACTACATTGATCTGTTTGAGCAAACGGCCGCGCGAGTCGCGCGCTCTCACGGCTGTGATGGCGTAATTTGTGGGCACATCCATCGACCCGCTCTGAAGGAAATCGATGGGGTTTTGTACGCTAACGACGGCGATTGGGTCGAGAACCTAAGCTACTTAAGCGAAAACCGGCAAGGTCAACTGAAGCTGCATTTACACGGGGCGCACCAGCGCACCCAAACGCTGCCACAGGCCGAAGTAGCAGGCGCGTTGTTCCAGCCATAGCGGCTGGAAGCGCGCATCTATTTCGCGCTTGATCTGGCCGGTCATTGCAACGTGATTAACCCGCATCCAGCTGGCAAAAAGCGGGTGCGCGGTGTAGTCAAAATCGACGATTGCAATGGCGCCATTTGGGCGCAAATCTCGCGCGGCGGTGTGCAAAATATCGCTGAAATGCGCGCCGGTCATGGTGAGCATGTAGCTCAAGATGACCAGATCAAACTGCCCAGAACTGACGGGTCGGCTGTAGAGCTCATGAATCAACGTGGCGCGCTCACCGAGTCGCGCGCGGGCGCGCTTGAGCATATCCACGGACAGATCGATCCCGGTGAGCGCCATCGACGGATCAAGGCGGGCGCACTCGCCCAACAGCCAACCGGTGCCGCAGCCGATTTCGAGCACGCGCTTGGGTTGAATCAATTGATGCGCCTTTTGCACCAATTGCCGCCGCCCGAACAGGAAAAACGGCCGCGTTAAATCATAAATCTGTGCGTGTAGCTTGTAGTAGCCGTGCAGTGCATCCTGGCTCATGCCGCGATACCGGCAAACACCGTGGACCCATAGGTACCGACCCGATCATTGGCTTGGGCCAAATCGGCAATGCCCGCATGGCGCTGCAAGCGCGCCTCGACGGTGGCTGGCAGAAAATCCACGGTCAGGCTGGCTGAGCGCATCAAAATGCACGCCTGCGGGGCCGCATTGGCAAAAATCGCGTCCCACTCTTCACTCATCGCCTGCGGGTGGCGGTGCGCCAGCCAATCCTGATGGTCGAGCAGCACAAAGTGCGTATAGCGCGGCGCTTTGGCTTCCTGCAAAAAATCCGTGAGCGAAGCGGTGCGAATGACAATCCGCCCGACGCGCTCGCGCAAAATCAAAAAATTTTCCTCGCGCAAGTAGTTTGGCGCGCATTGACGGGTGTAGCGGCCGGTCAGGTAGACGCGCCAGAAATAGTTCTCGCGCATCGGCATTTCGGTGCAGATGCGCTTTACTTTTTCAGCGATAAAGCCAATCAATCCGCCGGGATGGCTGCGCTCAATGAGCTGACGCTGCGCGCGCGGGACGCCGAGCATGGCCATGGTTAAGTCGAGCTTGAGCACCGCGCGGGTGATCATGTTGAACAGCTTCGGTTCGATATGGGTATAGAGCTCGCGCTGGGTGGCCAAATCCGGCGCTTCGATTAAGGCCAGCAGCTGTTGGCGCAAGCCGCGACCGTAAAGCTTGAGAAAGCGGTTGACGAGCGCCGCGAATTCGCCGGCCGTGCCGCGAAAATAGAACGAGCCGCGGCCTTTGTTTGGGTCGAAATAGTTGATCTTGCGGTCCCAAAAAGCGCGCGAAGCGGGCGCCAGCAGCATTTTCAGCTGCTCATAAATGCGCCGGTAATCGGCGTGCGCGCCTTCACCAAACATACGAAAGAAGTCGCGGAATTCAAGGGTTTTGATCGCGGCAATCTTCAAGTCCAACAGCGCGTTTTGGCGCAAGTTCAGATCAACGCACGCCACTTCAGCTGGGTCATCGAGCAAATAATCGAGCGCGTTGCAGCCCGCTGAGGTGAGCATCGCGACGCGCGATTGCGCGTTGAGCTTGAGCATCTGCCGATCTGCGCGCGGGTCTTCCCAGCAGGTGTTGTAGATCAGGCGATTGCCGTGGATCAGGCCGAAAATCTTCTCACTGATCGGTGCGCGCTGGCTTGACATAGGTAAATCGCGTAGTTGGGAAGGCTTGAGCGTGGCATCTGCACCTTCATCATCAAGTTGCACGCGCATGACAATTTGATGGCAGCGCGTTTTTGTCGACTTATGTCCGGTAAATGCCGAAGGGCAGTTTGAAAACCGTAGCGAGCGAGTCGAGAGCAAGGCGCACCGCGCGCAGGAACCGCAGCGGACGGTAAGTCCCTAAGGATTTCGAGCACGGAGCAACGCGGCTATCGGCGCGCACAGTAGGTTTTTCAAACTGCCCCGTAAATCACCCTGCTAGACTGCACGGCCGCGTCCATAGTTAGGATCCGTCGCGTGTTGATTTATCGATGTGTGCTGCCACTGCTGTGTACTTTTGCGGGCTTTGTGCATGCGGATGTGGCTGCGCCTGCGGCGCCAAACCCGGCACAGCCCAGCCTGTATGACCTCGCGCGTTTCGCGGAAGCTTTTGGCCGGGTCAAACGCGAGTATGTCGATCAAAAAACCGACGCCGAGCTGGTCGATTTAGCCATTGAAGGCATGCTGCGCGGGCTCGATGCGCACACCCAATACCTCAAGCCGCAAGCGTTGCAGGAATTTGCCCAGGACTTAAGCGGCAAGTACGTCGGCGTTGGCATGGACGTCGAGCCGATCGGTGGGCAACTGCTGGTGATCGCCCCGATCGATGGTACGCCCGCCGCGCGTGGCGGGATCAAGCCCGGCGATGTGATCGTCAAAATCGACAAACGCGTGGTATCGCCGGAAAACGCGCAAGACGCCGCCGATTGGCTGCGCGGCGAGCCCGGCAGCCGCGTGACCTTGACCCTCAAGCGCGATGGCGAGTTAGATCCGCTGGTCGTCGCCCTCGTGCGCGAGCGCATTCGCCTAGGCTCCGTGGAGATGCATCGCGTCGGCCAAGATGTGTTGTACGCGCGCATTTCGTCGTTTCAAGAAGATACCGACTGGACCTTCGTGCGCGGCTTGCAGAGCGCGATGCGCCGCGCGCCAGTGCGCGGCTTGCTGCTCGATTTACGCGACAACCCCGGCGGCATTGTCGATACCGCCGTGGGCGTGGCCGATGCGCTGTTGGACTCAGGCGTGATTGTGTCGACCAAGGCGCGGCGCAGCGAGGCCACGGTGAACTTTGATGCAAGTCCGGGCGATGTGTTGCTCGGCGCGCCGGTGGCGGTTTTAACCTCTGGCGGCACGGCATCTGCCGCTGAAATTGTGGCAGGCGCGCTCAAAGACCACCGCCGCGCGGTGATCGTTGGGCAGACCACGTTTGGCAAAGGATCGGTGCAAAGCGTGCTTGAATTGACCGACGGCGCGGCGCTAAAACTGACCACAGCGCGCTATTACACGCCCTCGGGCGTGAGCATTCAAGCGCAAGGCGTCAGCCCCAACGTGCGCTTGCGCCCTTTGAGCTTGAATGAAGCCGACCGGCCGCCGGAGGTGCTCCGCGAGGCCGATTTGCGCGACCATTTGAGCAATTCGGATGCCGATCAAAAAACCGAAGCTGACATCGCGCCCCTAGATATCGGGCAAGACTACGCACTCGACGCGGCACTGCATGTTTTGGAAGGCCTGATTGCCGCACATGACGCACGGAAACTTGCGCGATGAGCGAGTTGCAGCTGGCCCGCTGGTGCCTAGTGTGCGCATGCCTCCTTATGGCTGCGTTCTCCGCAGGCGCACTCGCGCAAACGCCTAAAGCGCGGATTGCCATCGTGATCGACGACTTAGGCTACAGCCAGCGTCGCGATGCGCCGTTTATCGAGTTAGACGGGCCGGTGGCGCTGGCATTTTTGCCGGATGGCATTTACACCCCGGCGCTCGCCCGCGCGGCCACAGCGGCGGGCAAGCCCGTGATGCTGCACGCGCCGATGCAAGCCACGCGCAACGTTGACTTTCGGCCGCGCTGCCATGGCTCGCTGGTGCGCCACGCGCCGATGCGCTTGCAAACCAGTTTTGGAACCTTGCTGCACGGAGATTTTGAGGTGAATCCCGACCCGCGCCAAGACCCCGATGTGGCGTTTATCCCGGCCTGCGAGGCGCAAAAACTGATGCGCGCGGAGCTCAGCGTAGAACACAACGAATACGAATTTTTGGCGGTATTTGCCGCGCAGCTGGCGCGCGTTCCCGGGGCGATTGGGGTGAACAACCACGAGGGCAGCCGCCTCACCCAGGATGCAACCGCGATGCGCTGGTTGATGAATTCATTGAGCGAGCGCGGCGATTTGTTCTTTCTCGATTCGCGCACCTCGGCGCGCTCGATTGCCTTTGAAACCGCGCAAGAAAGCGGGATCCCAGCGCTCAAACGCGATGTGTTTCTTGACAACGTCGCGAGCTACGCAGCGGTCAATCGACGCTTTGATCAACTCTTGCGGATTGCCGAAACACACGGCCAGGCGCTGGCCATCGGCCACCCCTACCGCGCCACTATCGAGGTGCTCAAGGTGCGTTTACGCGACCTTGATCGCGAGCGCTTTGAGCTGGTGTCACCCGTTGAGCTGCTGCCAAAGCGGCAACCTCAAAGCTTGCAAGCGGCCGTACCGAGGACTTCGCCAGATCGCCCAGCTCGAGCGGCCCAATCGCCACACGAATAAGGCGCAAAACCTCACGATCTAGCGCAGTGAGCATGCGCCTGATCTGCCGATTTTTGCCCTCATTGAGCACGATCTCCAACCACTGCGTTTTTTCGCCTCCGCGCAGCGCTCTGGCCGCCGTGGCACTGAGCAAACCGAGTTCTGCATCGTGAACGCCCACGCGCAGCGACTCGATGCTCTGCTCATCCAGCGGCTTGCCAATTTGCACGTGGTAGCGCTTGTGCAGCTGGCTCGCAGGATCGGTTATTTGCGCCGTCCAGCGGGTGTCGTTGCTCAGCAACAGCAGGCCTTCGCTGGCCGCATCCAAACGCCCAACCGGCATCACGCCAGCTTGCGCATGCGGCCCCAACAGTTGCATCACGGTGCCGCGGCCGCGCTCGTCATGGCGCGTGCAAATCAGCCCGCGCGGCTTGTTCATCATCAGGTAAACAGGCGCTTGCGCACCCAGGTTTAAGCCGTCGAGCGCGAGCTGATCGTGCGCCAGATCGACCCAGCGCGCGGGGTCGCGCGCAACCCGACCATTGACCGTAACACGCCCATCGGCAATTGCCAGCGCCGCTTGCGTGCGCGACAGCACGCCCAAACGCGAGAGCGCACGATCAAGCGTAGCGCTAGGTTTTCTGGCGGGTTGATCGGTGCGCGCGTTCAGCATTCAATGACATTCACCGCCAGCCCGCCGCGCGAGGTTTCTTTGTATTTCTCGGCCATGTCTTTGCCGGTTTCGCGCATGGTTTTGATCACTTTGTCGAGTGACACGCGGTGTTTGCCATCGCCCTTGAGCGCCATGCGCGAGGCGTTGATCGCTTTCACCGAGCCCATTGCGTTGCGCTCAATACAGGGGATTTGCACCAAGCCACCGATCGGATCGCAGGTTAGCCCGAGGTTGTGTTCCATGCCAATTTCAGCGGCATTCTCGACCTGCATCACCGTGCCGCCAAGCGCCTGCGTCAAGCCGCCGGCGGCCATCGAGCAGGCTACCCCGACCTCGCCCTGACAGCCCACTTCGGCCCCAGAAATCGACGCGTTTTCCTTGTACAGAACGCCAATCGCGCCCGCTGTCAGCAGAAAATCACGCACGCCGCTGAGCGTGGCGCCCGGAATAAAGCGCGTGTAGTAGTGCAACACCGCCGGCACAATGCCGGCCGCCCCGTTGGTTGGCGCGGTGACCACGCGACCGCCAGCGGCATTTTCTTCATTCACCGCGAGGGCGTACAGATTCACCCAGTCGAGAATGGTCAGCGGATCGCGCAGCGCGGCTTCAGGCGCTGCCAATAGTTCTTGATGCATTTGCGGGGCGCGGCGGCCAACCTTGAGCCCGCCCGGAAGCACGCCCGGTGAGCGCATGCCGCGCGCCACGCAGTCTTGCATAGCCGCCCAAAGGGTATCGAGCTGCGCATCAATTTCTGAGTCGTCTCGCCATGCGCGCTCGTTAAGCCGAATCACCTGCGCGATCGACAGGTTCTGCTCGCGGCAAATCTGCAACAGCTCATCCCCGGAATGAAAAGGATGCGGCAAAGGAGTGGCATCCGGCACGATTCGATCGGCCGCAGCTTCGTCGTGATTCACCACAAAGCCGCCGCCGACAGAGTAGTAATCGCGCGTAAACAGGGTGTTTTCCGCCGCATCAAACGCGCTAAAGCGCATGCCATTGGAGTGATACGGCAGCTTTTGGCGCTTGTTGAAAACCAGATCGCGCTTCTCGTCAAACGCGATCACGCGGCTGCCGCCCAAATTGAGCAGCCGCTCGCCACGAATGCGTTTCAGCGCAGGCTCCATCGCATCGGGATCAATCCGATCGGGCACCTGCCCTTCAAAGCCGAGCATCACCGCCTTGTCGGTGCCGTGGCCGCGCCCGGTATGCGCCAGCGAGCCAAACAGCTCCGCGCGAATGCGCACGGTCAACGCCAACTGCTCACGCTCAACCAGGCGACGCACAAAGCGCGCGCCCGCGCGCATCGGCCCGACCGTGTGCGAAGACGAAGGCCCAATGCCAATCTTAAAAATATCGAAAACGCTGACAGACACCGCAGAGCCTCGCTTGGAGGTGAAAGTGAAGCGCCGGATGTTACCGGCTTCGCCAAGCACCGACTTAAGATTGCGCACCGCGCGCACTTTGCCGCCCCTAAGCCACGCGAGAGAAATGTCCACATTGCAACTGATCGGAAAAGAAGACTGCTGGCTGTGCGAGCAAGCCAAAGACCTGCTTTTTCGCGCCGACATCGTGTTCGAGGAAATCAGCATTCTGGGTGACTTCCCCCTGCGCCAACGCTACGCGCTGCGCATCCCAGTTTTACGCTGCAAACAAACCGAGACCGAACTCGACTGGCCCTTTGACGCAGCAAAAGTGCGCGAGGTTTTTAAGGCGTCGGGCTGAGGGAGCGAAATCAGCGGATCCTCAGTGCCTTCGCCGAGTCCATCGCCATCGGTATCGCTGCTATTGGAATTCATCCCGAGAAGCGCTTCGCTGCCGTCGATGACGCAGAGCTAGCCGGGAAGAGTCAAAAGGCAAGTCGGGGGTCCGCCGCAAAAAGAAACTGGAGGCGCGCATTTAAGTTCGCTGGCGCACAGACACGCTTTTTCTTTCGGTTCAAAACGAAAGCCGACAACCGGGAATTTCGCGTTTAGTTAAGGGGAGTGGGATGGCACAGTTTGCTAAAGGAGTTCTGGGCGGCATCGCCGGGACGGCGGTCATGTCGGCGCTGATGTTGATGAAGAGCGCAATGGGCCTTATGCCGCAACTGGACGTCATCCAGATGCTGTCCAGCATGATGAGCATCTCGCCCGGAATGGCCTGGGTCGTGCACTTCGGCATTGGCGCGATGTGGGGGTTGCTATTCGCGCTTGCCTACCACGTCATCCCCGGTGGCAGCGCACTGACAAAAGGAATGCTCTTCGGCACGGTTGCGTGGCTGTTGATGATGGTTATGGTGATGCCGATGGCCGGGGCGGGATTCTTCGGCATGCAGATGGGCCTAATGGCACCGATAATGACGTTAGTGCTACATCTGATATTCGGAGCCGTGTTGGGACTCGTCCACGGAAATCGGGTAAACGAGGCCAACCGTGACGTCTGATCCGTGGATGAGACGAAAACTTTGGCGCTCGCGCGGGTCTGAGGAAAAATCATGATTCGCCTCTCACATCGGCGTTCACGCGAAGCAGCGTCGGCGACAGCACCGCGGCTCCCGAAAGTCCGAACATTACAGAGAATGATCATGGCAAAGGGCTGGAGCGCACGACGAGAAGCTCAAATATCCACTTTCGAGACAACGCGATTCCTATCGCACTAGCGTCCGCCAAAAGGAAAAATCGCAATGGCTTTTCCGAGAAACGCTGGCAGCAATCTAGAACGAGACGCGGACACTCCAGTGGCACGGCGGCGCAACATATTCGCCGCCGTATTGGGCGGAGCGCTGGTGCTATTCGGCGCCATATTGCTGGTTGGCGGCAGCTGGCTTGCGTTGATTGGCGGATCGCTTTACTACGTTCTGACCGGTGCTGCAACCGTCGTTTCTGGCGTCCTCATCTTGCGCCGCAAACGCCTAGGTGCATTGCTGTATGCCGCGATATTTGCACTCACTATCCCATGGGCTTTGTGGGAGACAGGCCCCGATCCCTGGGCTTTGCTTCCACGACTGGTCGCGCCTGCGATTTTGCTCGCCCTGGTTGCACTCATTACCCCTTTTCTCATTCGACGGACAATCTGGCCGCTTGTGCTCGGGGGTGCGGGGAGTGCAATCGGGATCCTGGCTGTAGTTCTGTTCGGAGCTGCGATATCTGGCCCCGATCCTGTCCGCAGTTTCCTTCCTGATAAAGCACTCGCAGGACTTAAGCAGGCCACCGGTAGCGACTGGCCCGCCTGGGGCGGAACGCACGAGGGTCGCCGCTTTTCGAGCTTGGACCAGATCACGCCCAACAATGTTGGCGGACTTAAGCGTGCCTGGGTAGCCCACACCGGGGATCTGCCTTCTGGCGCTGGTAAAGGAAAGTACGCACCAGAAACGACTCCATTGAAGATTGGCAATCGCCTTTACCTGTGTTCGGCGATGAATATTCTCATCGCGCTCGATGCAAAAACGGGGCAGGAACTATGGCGCTTCGATCCAGAGGTGTCGACGCGCTGGATTCCTTATTCGGCTACCTGTCGCGGAGTTGCCGCCTATCGCAAAGCGGCCCCAGCGGCCATTGACGCGATGCCGGACTCGGGATCGAAAGAAATCCAGGAGGTCACTGCGCAAGATGTCAGTTTGCAAGATCGCGCGGCGGTTGTATTAAGTGAGACAGCGTGCAGCTTGCGAATCATCGAAGGCACCCTTGACGGGCGCTTGATCGCAGTGGACGCGGCAACGGGACGGCCCTGCGCCGATTTTGGTGTCAACGGTCAGGTCGACATCAAACAGGGGATGGGGCAGGTCTATCCGGGCATGGTGGCGATCACGGCGCCACCAGTCATCGTGCGCGGTGTAATCATCACCGGCCAGCAGGTTTTGGATGGGCAAACCAACAGTGCCCCATCAGGGGTGATTCAGGCGTTCGATGCGGTGACGGGAGCGCGGCGCTGGGCCTGGGATCTGGGTCGGCCTGGCGAAACCGGTTGGCCGCAGCCGGGCAAGGAATTTACCCGCGGCACGCCCAATATGTGGACTACCGCGTCGGCTGACGAGGCGCTTGGCTTGGTTTATCTGCCGATGGGCAATAGCGCGGTCGATTATTACAGCGCCGACCGCAGCCCGCAGGAGAACGAGTTTTCGTCCGCGCTGGTGGCACTGGATGCAACGAGCGGGCGAGTTGTCTGGCGATTCCAGACGGTGCATAAAGACGTGTGGGATTACGACCTGGGAAGCCAGGCAAGTTTGGTCGATTTACCCGATGCAACGCCTGCTATCGTGCTGTCTTCAAAGCAGGGCGAGATTTACATACTCGATCGTCGCAGCGGACGCCCGCTCCATCCGGTGGCCGAACGCCCTGTGCCGCAAGGCGGGGTTGAGCCCAACGAGCGTAGTGCTACACAACCTTTCAGTGGTTTCGCGACGTTGAATAAACCCAGCCTCGCCGAACGCGACATGTGGGGCATGTCTCCGGTCGACCAGATGATCTGCCGTATCCGATATCGGCAGGCAGCCTACGACGGGATTTATACGCCCCCCACCGCGGACCGGCCCTGGATCCAGTATCCGGGTTACAACGGGGGCTCGGACTGGGGCTCCCTTGCGATTGATACAGCGCGTGGCGTGATTTATGCGAATTACAACGACATGCCCAATTACAATCGGCTGGTTGCGCGTGAAGTTGCCGATCGTAAGGGCTGGAAGCCGCGCGGCCCCGAAGGGAATACCGGCAAGAGAAGCGCGGAAGGAAAGGAAAATGCCCAAGCCGAGACCCCTTATGCGATTGATGTTAATGCCGGTTGGCGGCTGCCGTTGACCCAGCTTTTATGCAAAGAGCCGCCCTACGGCGGTATTCGAGCCATCTCGCTCGCCACGGGCCAAACCATTTGGGACCGACCGTTCGGCACTGCTCGTGCAAACGGGCCTTGGGGATTGGCGTTCGGCATTCCCTTTACGATCGGCACACCCAACAACGGCGGCGCGGTAGTCACCGCCGGAGGACTGATCTTTATCGCGGCTGCCAGCGATAATCTCATCCGCGCGATAGATGCCAAGACCGGTGAGACATTGTGGACCGACGTGCTGCCCGGCGGAGGACAAGCCAATGTCATGACCTATCAGATGGAAGGACGACAATACGTCGTCGTGATGGCAGGCGGCCACCATTTCATGGAAACGCCGGTTAGCGACGCATTGGTTGCTTATGCTTTGGCGAAACAGTGAATCTGTTGGGCAGTTTGAAAAACCTTAAGCGAGCGAGTCGAGCGCTACGCGCACCGCGCGCCTGAACCGCAGCGGACGTTAAGTCCGTGAGGATTCCCAACACGGAGCAACGCCGTCATCGCCTCGCGCAGTAGGTTTCACCGATTGCCCGGAGACGCTCTCAGCGCGCTAACCACCCGCCGTCGACTGGTAGGACTGCGCCGTGGACGTAGTCGGAAGCGGGCGAGGCGAGGAATACGGCTGCGCCGCCGAGGTCGCTGGGTTGGCCCCAGTGACCGGCTGGAATGCGTTCGAGGATGGCCAGGTTGCGCAGCGGGTCGGCGCGCAGCAGTTCGGTGTTGCGCGTGGCGAAGTAGCCGGGTGCGATTGCGTTGACGTTGATGCCGAGCGCTGCCCACTCGTTGCACAGCAAACGCGTGATGCCGAGCAGACCACTTTTGCTCGCGGTGTAGGACGCGGTGCGCACGCCGCCTTGAAAGGCGAGCATCGACACGATATTGATAATTTTCCCGCGCACGCCGGTGGCCACCCATTCGCGCGCCACCGCTTGGGCCAAAAAGAAGGCCGCTTTCAGATTGATGTCGTTGACGGCATCCCAATCGGCCTCGCTGAACTCAAGCGCGGCCGCGCGGCGAATGGTGCCTGCGTTGTTGATCAAGATATCGATGCGCTGCAAGCGTTCGCGAGCGCGTGCCACGCCTTGGGCGAGCGCTGCAGGGGAGTTAAGCTGGCTATCGATCCAGCAAAACTTGGTGCCGCATTGAGCAACGAGATCTGCGGTTTCGGCGGGATCGCTGCGACCGAGGGCGGCGATATCGGCGCCCGCGCGGGCCAATGCGACGGCGAGCGCTTGGCCTAGCCCTGAATTGGCACCGGTGATCAGTGCAACGCGCCCGTCGAGGCGAAAAGGATCAGCCACCATTTCAGTGCAGCTGACAAATATCGAGGACCTGCAAATCGGTGTAGTCGAGGTTCTCACCGCTCATCGCCCACACAAACGAATAGTTCGACGTGCCCGCGCCCATGTGGATGGACCACGGCGGCGACACCACCGCTTGCTCGTTGGCGACCACAATATGGCGGTGCGCGTCGGGCTCACCCATAAAGTGAAACACGCGCTGCTCGGCGGGCAGATTGAAATACAAATACACCTCCGAACGGCGATCGTGCAGGTGTGGCGGCATGGTGTTCCACACGCTGCCGGGGCTTAACAGCGTGACACCCAGCAGCAGCTGACACGAGCGGCACGTTGAGGGCACGATGTACTGATAAATGACGCGCTGGTTAGACGATTCCAGCGATCCGCGCTCCAGCGCAAGCGCCTGCGCGATGGCAATGTGGACCGTTTCAAAGCGCGCGTGCGCGGGCGCTGAAACCAGGTAAAAGCGCGGCGGCGCAGCCGCATCAATGGCTGCAAAGCGCACGTCGATGCTGCCCATCGGCACATATAGCGCATCGTTAGGCGCGAGGTCGTAGTCACGGCCGTCAACGCTGACCCGACCGGGGTTCGAAGACACATTGACCACGCCGAGCTCGCGGCGCTCGAGAAAGGCATGCCCCGCCGCAGATGCGGGCTCCACTTGCGTTGGCAGCATGAGTTCAGTTTCCAGAGGCAGCGCCGAACCCATGATCAAGCGCTCATAGTGGGTGTATGCCAAGGTTATGGCGCCAGGAATAAACAGGCCGTCCAACAAATAGCGCTCGCGCAGAGCGTCGTTGCTGACGCCCTGCATCATGTCGGGATGGGTGGCATGCACATGGCGGGAAAACATCGATGACCTCAAGGTTTGAGTCTAGACAGTGGCCATGATAACCACAAAATGACTACCGGTGTCATTAGCCGCTGCGCGGCGGTGCGCACGATTCACGGGTTAGCAAATGCGGTGTGAATGTGGTCGCCATGCGCGGCGCGCTGTCGCCCGCGAGCAGCATCGCCGCTGCGGCCATACCCATATCGCCAATCGGTAAGCGCACGGTGCTCATCGACGGCCACAGCCGCGAGGCCATCGGGCTATCGTCAAAACCAACCACCGAGAGATCCCCCGGAATACTTAAGCCCAAGCGCAGCGCGGTCTTGTACACACCCGCCGCCATATCGTCGTTGAGCGAGAAAATAGCCGTCGGCCGCGGCGCCAGCGCCAGCAGTTTTTCAGCACAGGCAACGCCCGATTCAAAAGTGTAGCCCCCTTCCAGCACGCATTCGGACGGCACTTTAAGGCCGGCACGTTCCATCGTTTCTAAGAACCCGGCGCCGCGTTCGCGGGTCGACAAATAGCGCTGCGGCCCGGTGATCATCGCGACCCGGCTGTGTCCCAACGATTGCAGATACAGGGCGACTTCCACCGCGCCCTGGCGATCGTTGGTCGCGACCATGCGCGCAGGCTCATCAAGGGCGACCGCGGCAATCCGCGCATACCGACAGCCCACCTCGTTGAGCATATCGACCAGCGCCTGGTCCTCGGACACGCGCGGCACCAGGATGACCCCGTGCAGGCGCTGCTGGGTGACAAAGCGCCGCACGCCGTCGATGTAGTCGTCACGGCGGCTATCGCACGGGTGCACGACCAGTTCAAAGGGCGTACCGCGCAGCGTTTCGAGCGCGCCGTTTTGCATGTTGACGATGTATTGCGCGCTCGGATTGTCGTAGACCATACCGATCAAAAACGAGCGCCGAAACGCCAGCCCGCGCGCCATCGGATCGGGCACGTAGCGAAAGCTTTCCATCACGGCCGTCACTTTCTCGCGCGTGTCTGGGCGCACCAGCGGCGATTGGTTGATCACCCGCGACACGGTTTTTTTAGACACCCCAGCAAGCCGCGCGATGTCGTTGATCGTCGCTGAGCCGACCGCGGGGAGGAGCTCGGCCTCAGTTGCAGCGGGCTGCTTCAAACGCGCCATGGTTTCACCGCCTCGACGGTTAGCGAAAACCTTGAGTCTACTGCGCCGTGCCTAGCGCAAAACGCGCGGCAGCCACAGCGAAATTTCAGGCAGAAACGTGACCATTGCCAGGACCGAGCAGGCGGCCAGGTAAAACGGCCAGATCGAGCGCAGCGCCTGGCCCACGCTGATGCCGCCAATCGCGCTGCCGACAAACAGTACCGAGCCCACGGGCGGGGTGATCAAGCCGATGCCGCCGGCCAAGATCAGCACCACGCCAAAGTGAATCGGGTCGATGCCAACCGCGCGCGCCAGCGGCAAGAATATTGGCGTGCAAATGATGATCAGCGGCGCGAGATCCATAAAGGTTCCCAGCGCGAGCAGCACCAAGACCATCAACGCTAACACCAGCAGCGGTTCGCGGGTGATTTGGGTCAGCAGCTCCACGGTTTGCGCGGGTACCTGCAGCCACGCCAGCAGCCAGCCAAACGTGGTGGCCGATGCGATCACAAAAACCACCGCGCCGGTCGTACGCACGGCGCTCAGCACGGTTTCGACAAACAGCGCCCAGCCTAACGATCGATAGGCCAATCCGGTGAGCAGCAGCGCGTAACACACCGCCACTGATGCGCTTTCGACCGCGGTAAAAATGCCCGCGCGGATGCCAAAGAAAATCATCGCGACCAGCAGCAAACCGGGCAGCGCCGCGAGCATGCGATGCAGCACCACGCGCATGCCCGGGAACAGCTCGACCGCATAGCCGCGTTTGCGCGCGATGGACCAGCCGGTGACCATCAGCGTCAGGGTCATCAACAGTGCCGGCAAAATGCCAGCGGCAAATAAATCGGTGATCGACACCCGCCCGCCAGCGGCGGCTGAGAACAAAATCAGATTGTGCGAGGGCGGCACTAATAGCGCGACCAGCGCCGCGGTGATGCACACGTTGACGGCAAAATCGGCATCAAAGCCGCGCTTGACCATCTGCGGAATCATCGAGCCACCCACCGCCGACACATCGGCAATCGCCGAGCCGGACACCCCGCCAAAAAACAGCGACGAGACCACGCTGACCTGCGCCAAACCGCCGCGCAAATGGCCGACCAGCGCGGAGGCCAGCGCAATCAGGCGATCCGAAATTCCGCCGCGCAGCATCAGCTCACCGGCGAGTACAAACAGCGGAATGGCCAGCAGCGAGCCCATGCTCGCACCGGCCGCCGTTTGTTGGATCAGCACCATCGGCGGCAAGCCAATAAAGCACAGCGTCGCCAATGAAGCCAACAGCAGCGCAAACGCCACCGGCACGCCCAACATCAGCAAAATAGCCAAAGTGCCTAACAGGAACAGTGCTGTCATGAGCGTCGCCCCGCGCGCAGGCGGCGCCACAGACCCGCGATTGCGAACAGCGCCATCAGCGCGCCACCGAGCGCAAGCGGCGCGTACGGCGCGCTTTGCGGCAAGCTAATCCCTGCAAGCGCAATCGACCAACCGTCGATCAGCAGCTGGCAGCCCCAAACCGCAAACGCGATGCCGACCACCGCGATAGCCACATCCACCAGCGCCTTGAGCCCTGCGCGCCACGGCGCGGGTAGCCCGTCGCGCAGCAGCACAAAGCCAAAATGCGCCTCGCGATGGACCATTACCGCCGCGCCCAAGCTCATCGTGGTGCTTAAAAATAATCCCGCCACCGGCTCGGTCCAACTGGGTGAGGCGTTCAGCACGTAGCGCGCAAACACTTGCCAAACCTGCACGCACACGACGCCAAGCAACGCGACACCGCCGAGATAATTGGCCAGAGTCGCGAGCCGATCAAGCGCACTCGCTGGCGTTTTCGGCTTGATAATTTGGCTATCCATCGGACAACTCCTCAAGCCTGCGCTTGGATCGCGCGCGCCAGCCGATCGGTGAGCGCGTCTTGTCGGTAGTGGGCAAGCAAAGGCGCCACAGCGTGCCGAAACGCGGCTTCATCCACCTGACCGATCTCCACACCCGCTGCGAGGGAAGCGCTGCGCGCACTGGCTTCGCGCACATCCCATTTTTCGCGCGCCACCAGCACCGATTTCTGCGCTAAGTCGTGCAGCAGCTCGCGATCGGCGGGACTGAGCTGCAGATAGCGTCGCCTGGAAAACAGCAGCACATCCGGCGAGCAGGAATGCCGCGTTTCTGACCAGTAGCGCGCTACCTCAAAATGCCGCGAACCGTGAAAACTGGGCCAGTTGTTTTCAGCACCGTCGATCAAATGCGTTTGCAAGGCTGAAAAAGTTTCCCCGTACGACAGCGGCGTTGGATTCGCACCAAACGCGCGCGCCGTTTCGATAAAAATGTCCGACGGCGGCACGCGAATTTTGAGCCCAACTAAATCCGCCGGAAGCACCACCGGATGCTTGCGGTTGTACACGCAGCGCTCGCCTGAATCGTAAAAAGCCAGCCCGATCAGATCGCGCGCAGCAAACGCAGCCAAAATCTCCGCGCCGATCGCTGAATCCACCACGCGGCGCATGTGCAGAACCGATTCAAACATGTACGGCAGCGACAACACCCGGGTCGCCGGGAAGGCATTGTTCAGCGCGCCCAGGCTTAAGCGCACCAGATCGAGCGCGCCAAAACGCGCCAGATCGGCCGCATCAGACTCGCGTCCGAGCTGGCCTGAATCGTATAAACGCACGCCAAGCCGACCGTCGCTCGCTATCGATAGCTGCTCACCTAGCCAGCGAATCGCCTCGACCGTTGGGTAGCCGCTAACGTGCACTTCAGACGCTGCAAGCAGCGGCTCGGAGGATGCGGCGTGGCTGCCACACATCCCAAAACCAGCGACCGATGCGGCTAGAAAATTACGACGCGAGATCATCGTTGCGGCTCAATACGACTGCCAACATAGGCACGACAGACAATAGCTGGATGCGCACCCATACAAATTCGCGCCTGCTGCGACTCGCGGATATCGTGAATGCCGGTCAGCGCTCCGGTGCTAATAAAATCGCCGCGCCGCAACGGCCATTGGCGCTCTGCCGTGCGTCGCAACGCGAAGGCGAGCGCCTGTGCAGGGGCATTCAAGCCCTCTGTTAGAACGTAGCGCCCGACGACCACATCGTCGATCAAAGTAAGACAAGGGATTTGCTCGCGCGAATCAAGCGGGCCCGAGATTTGTGCGCCCACAATCAGCCCAAAGTTATTGCCAAAATCGCTGACCACCGCGAGCGGCCCCAGCACGTTGATCTGCGCCAGTGGGCTTCCAGCAGTCTCAACCCCAACAAACACCGCATCCACCAGTGCAATCGCGGAGTGGGCATCCATTTGCGCGCGCAGCGCTGGCGGATCCTGGCCGAGGCGAAACACGATCTCTGCCTCAACGGCCGCAAAGCCGCCCTGAATGATCGGAAACGGCGTCTCGACCGCGCTTTCGGCCAAGCGCAGGTTGCTTGAAAAAATCGGACCGAGCAGGCGCGTCTCACCGAACTGTGCCTGCCACTGCGCAGGAATACCGCCTACTTTCCAACCCACAATCCGCTCGGACATCTGCGCGATGCCGAGGTCCTGGCATTGATAGGCAGCGGCCAGGGTTAATGGCAAGTCGCCCGGAAATGTCGCCAGCGCCAGCCGATCGCGTCGCGCCTGCACTAAACGACGTGCGATCTCAGACTGTTGGATAGCTGGGGTGAGCAGAATCGACATGGCTTACCGTATAAAGGATACCGGTGTCATTTACAACTGAGGGCGAGCATGATTTTCGCCGCGTCGTTGCACCTAAAGTCCACTTAATGAACGCATTCGGGTCGATAACTGCGCAATATCGTACCTGTTGACACCGGTGCCATAAATCGTATGATCCAGCGTAGTGGGATTGCTCTATCGCGTTCTCGCCACACCACGCCTGCTTCCAACACTGGGGTCCATCAGATGAATGCTCGTCACTCGAATTACTTGCGCCGCTTGCGGCTCACTAAGCTGGGAATTTGCATTGCTGCCGCGCTGGTCATCGCGACCCACGCGTCCGCGCAGCAGGCGGCTCCGGCAGAGAAGGCGGGCAAAACTTCAGTGGCTGACGCAACCACGCTCGATTCGGTAGCGGTCGTCGGCATTCGCCCGTCATTGGCGAAAGCAGCCCAAGTCAAGCGCAACGCCCCACAGGTGTTAGATGCGATCAGCGCCGAGGACATTGGCAAGCTACCCGACGACAACGTCGCCGAGGCGCTGCAGCGCGTCACCGGCGTGCAGATCACCCGCGTTTTCGGTGAAGGTCAATCGGTATCCATCCGCGGCCTGCCGCAAGTTCGGGTTGAGGTGGACGGTCGCACGCTGCTCGGCTGGTCTGCGCGCTTGTCGCCACCTGAGAACGAACAATTGGGTCGCAACTCGGGGCTAGATACCGTGCCATCGGGGCTGTTTGGTCGCCTAGAGGTCCGAAAATCACCGCTCGCCACCCAAGTCGAGGGCGGCCTGGGCGGGTCAGTGAATTTAGTCACACCAGACCCGCTGGACTACAAAGACACCGTGCTCTTCGGGCGCGCGCAGGCCATTTACGCTGACGGCGTGGAGAAGTTCGAACCCGCTTTCTCTGGGCTCATTGCTAGCCAATATCTCAACAATCGGCTTGGCTTCCTGCTCGCGGTTGACGCCACCACCCGCACCACGACCACGCAAGCGTTTGAACGCAATAATTTCTTCACTACCGCCAATCGCGACCTCAACGCAGATGGCGTCTCAGACGTCAGCGGCGACCGGCTGCACTACGAGCAGTTTGTCACCAACCGCTCGCGCACCGGCGCCACGCTTGAAGCCGAATTCCAAATGACCGAGCAGCTGAACCTGAAGGCCGAGGTGATTTACTCGGAGCTAAAAACCGAGCGCGAACAAGACTTCCTCGCCTGGCGCTACGCAGGCCAGGTCGTCACCAATCCCACGTTTGAAAACAATTTCATTGTTGCAGGATCATCACGAGGCTCGCTTCAGCAAGCAGGTTTGTATCGCGCCGAACCCACGGAAAGCCTTCTGGGCGCGCTCTCGGCGCAGTGGGTCGGCGAGAAATTAACGGCCGATTTTGAAGTCAGCTACAGCGAAGGCACGATTGATCAAATCATTCGGCAAATCACCCTCGACAGCATCAATCGGACCGTTCCTGGCACGTTTGACTATCGCGCCGGCAATGTTCCAAGCCTCGACTTAGGCAGCTTCAATCCGGCCGACCCGGCCAACTACCGCGCCTCGCAAGTGCGTGCCAATCGCCTCGTCGGCGATCTAGCTGAGCACGTCGCAAGAATGGACTTTCGCTACGATTTAGACGCGGGCGCACTAACCAGTTTGTACGCAGGCTTTCGCGCGCGCGAGCTCACCTCGACATCCGTGGCGACGCGCTCGCAGCTGACGCCAACGGCCGCGGAAATCGTGCCGTATCTCACCACCACTAATGGCATCGGCTTTCTACCCGATATTTCTGGCAATTTCCCACGGACCTTTCTGACCACGATTGCCGATCAGCGGTTTATCCTTGATCGCGTGGGCGGATACCCACTACAGCCGAATGCTGCGCGCGACTACGATCTGGATGAGCAGTCCACGGCCGCGTATTTTATGGCGGAGTTCGATGGCGCAGTTCGCACGGTGCCGTATCGCGCAAATGTGGGTTTCCGGTTCGTTGATACCGATTTCAACGTTGATTCTTTCCTGCAGGTCGCCAACCAAGTCGCGCTCATTCCGGTCAATGACCAGAATAGTTACAAGAATTTTTTACCCAGCGGCAATATCGTTTTCTATGCCACTCCTGACTTTCTGGTGCGTTTTGCAGTCAGTAAAACCATGCAGCAGGCTGGGATACGCGAGCTGGCGCCGTCTATTTTTGTCAATCAAACCAATCGCAGCGCCACCGGCGGCAACGCGCTTCTCAAACCGACCGAAGCCAAACAGGCCGATGCGAGCTTTGAGTACTATTTTAGCAAAGACGGGCTCGCCTCTTTCTCGATTTTCTACAAAGACGTGAGCGACTTCATCGCCCAGGAAACGATTCTGCAAGAATTTCCCGGTTTCGAAGCGCTTGGTCCTATTCCCTATACGCGGCCTGCGAATATCGGCTCGGCGAAAGTCAGAGGATTTGAAATCGGCTATCAGGTGTTTTTTGATAGATTGCCGGCACCATTTGATGGGCTCGGGCTGATCGCCAATTACACCTATTCGGATGCCGAAGACAATCTCGGCAATCCGCTGGTGGGTGTGTCGAAAAACAGCTTCAATATCACGGCCATTTACGAGCGCGGCAGCTTCTCCTCGCGGCTCGCCTTCAACAAACGCGATGAGGCCGTCTTCTCATTTACCGAGACGCGCCCAGACTTTATCGGCGGCTCATCGCAATTAGATTTGCAGCTGGGCTGGACCATCAACAAGCACCTCAACGTGCAATTTCTGGCATCCAACCTGATCCCCGAAGACTCAGCAACCATTGAATACAGTCAGGTCGGCGTGTCCGCATTAAACAGCTACGCCCTGTCGGAACGGCGCTTCTCAATTGGCATTCGCGCTAAATTCTAGGGCTATGACCACCGACCGCTTGCGCGTGTGTTGTGCAATTGTGCTGGGCAGCATTTTCGCTGCGCACGCGGCTGCGCAGTCCGTCCCAAAAATCTTGTCGCAGCGAGGCTTTGCGACCGATGTTTTTCTGCCCGACTACTCCTACGCTGGCTATGGATTTGGCCTCGCGCCGCTGCCAAAGACCTATCCTTCCGTGCTCAATGTCGCGGACTTTGGGGCGATTGCTGATGACGCCATCGACGACAGCGCGGCGCTGGCGCGTGCGCTGACGGCCGCGCACGCGACTGCTGGGCCGGTGACGCTGCGCTATCCCGCGGGGCGATTCATCCAAAGTGAGGTGATGCTCATTGAGCGCAGCGATTTCAGTATCGAAGGCGCTGGCAGCGGCAAAGGCGGCACAGAGATTTATTTTCCAAGGCCTCTGCGCATGGTCGATAAATCACAGCGGCTTGACGAACTAAAGGCGTATTTGAGCCTGGAAAAAAAGTTCCAAATCGAGCCGAGTCGCAATATTAATGAGCCATTCTCTCCCTACAGCTGGAGTGGTGGTTTTATTTGGATTCAAGCGCCGAAAACAAATGTGATTGTTGCGCGCACTGCGGCGCTAAAGGGAATTGCGAACGCCAAGACACTGACGCTCTCAGCGATCTCTGGCAAGATAAATCCATTTGAGCGCGGGGATATCATCAAAATTGAATGGTTCGCGCGCGACGGGCTGCGCAGCGCTTTGCTCAAGTCGCTCTACGGCGAGCACGGCGGCAAGATCGGCTCACGGCATTGGGAAGACCTTAACCGCAGCATCGTTGTGCAATCGACTCGGGTTAAGCGAGTTTCAGGCAATCAAATTGAGATTGCTGACCCCTTATTGCATGACATTAATCTGAAAATGCCAGCAAGCGTCGTGCCGTGGACTGGTTTGACTGAGGTCGGCATTCGTGATTTGGCCTTGGTCTTTGCGCCGGGGCGCTCTTTCGGCCATCATCTGGAGGAAGGTTGGAACGGAATCTATATCAACGATGTGTTTAACGGCTGGATCGAATCGATTCGGGTGCGGGATGCGGATAGCGCCGTTCTAACTTATGACAGCGCCAGTTTAACAGTGCGCAATATCCTCACCGAGGGTCGGCGAGTGGCGCATTACGCGGTGCATATCGGCAGCGTGCATAACGTGCTCGCCACCAATGTGCAGATCCACAATCCGGTGCTGCATTCGCTGAGTTTCAACACACAGTCAACGCGCTCGGTTTTCCAGCGTGCGACCGTGTGGCAGCAGCCAGTGCTGGATCAGCATGCGGGGGCAAATCACCAAAATCTGTTTGACAATATCACCGTATCTATCAAGCCTCGACGGGTAAACGATCGCGTGCGCTATCCGCTGTGGGACGGCAGCGGCGCGCCGTATTGGCAGCCGGGTCACGGTCGCTTCAATACCCATTGGAACCTCAACGTACTGGTTGAGGTGGGTGCGATGCCGAATGAAACCGTGCTTTTAACCGGATTGGAGGAGGGTCCGGACGCGCGAATTGTCGGAGTGCATGGTAACCGGGAGTTCAGAATCGACTACCGACCCGAGCCCTACATCGAGCGCTTAAACGACGACATGCGCGACGTACCCTCGCTTTACGACTGGCAGCTGCAACGCCGGAAATTCCCCCGTTGAGCCACTCCCCGCGCCAGGTGCTGTGTTTTGGCGAGTTGCTCTATCGGCTGGCCGCGCCGGGGCGCGAAATGCTCCTGCAGACGCCGCTTTTGCAGGTCAATTTGGGCGGGGCAGAAGCCAATGTCGCGATCGCGCTGGCGCGCTTTGGGCACGCTGTGGGCATGGTCAGCGTGCTGCCGAACAATGCGCTCGGCAATGCGGCGCTGGGGGAACTCAAGCGGCACGCCGTTGACTGCGAGCACGTCTTGCGCGAGCCGGGCCGGATGGGTTTGTATTTTCTTGAGACTGGGGCACTTAGTCGGCCCAGTGAGGTGCTCTACGACCGCGCCGGCTCGGCGTTCGCGAGCGTGGATCCCACGCGTTTTGATTGGTCGCATGTGCTGAAGGATTGCTCCGTGCTGCACCTGTCCGGGATCACCCCGGCGCTTGGTGCGTCGAGCGCTGCAATCTCATTAGCGGCCGTGCGCGCCGCCAGCGCGCTGGGCGTCACGGTCGCGTTTGATGGCAACTATCGACAGTCTCTGTGGCGCGCTGCTGGCGGCGACGCAGCGTCGATCCTGCGCGGGCTTATTGAACACGCCGATGTGCTGTTTGCCGATCAGCGCGACGTGGCGCTGCTGCTAGGCGTTGCGACTCAATCGTTCAATGAACAAACGGCGGCAGCCGCCGCGTTTGCTGCATTCCCGAAACTCAAACGCATGGCCAGCACGATTCGCTCAACGCGCTCGGTCGACCACCAGCAGCTCTCAGCAGTGCTTTTTACCCGGCAAGAGAAATTTCGTTGCGGGGCCTATCCGCTGGACTCGGTGGTCGATCGCATTGGTGGCGGCGATGCGTTTGCAGCGGGTGTCATTCACGGCTTGTTGAGCGACTTCACGGATGCCGATGCGCTGCGCTTTGGACTGGCCAGCGCATGCCTCAAACATTCCATTCCGGGCGACTTCATCCGCTTTGGCGTACCCAGCGTGATGCAATTCCTCAATGACGAGCCCATCGACGTGCGCCGCTAACCATTGGTTAAGCGGCTCGCAGGTTCCGCTTTACTGGATCAGCCACGCGCTGAGGGTTTATAAAGACTCGTCAAGCGCGCAATCAACATCGCAACAAACAGCACGCCCACCCACTGTTGCAGCATCGCCAGCGCTCGCGCGGCCGGGCTCACCGGGGTGATTTCGCCGTAACCGGTGGAAGTTAAGGTCGTCATCGAGAAATAAACCAGGTCCGCGAAACTCACATAGTTCTTCGGGTTATTGGAGCTGTTGATAAAGATTGCTTGCGGATCAAACATCACGACCAGCGCATATGCAGTCGCCCACAGCAGCGCGAGCAACACGTACACGCTCGCGAGCGCAAACAACTCGTCTAGCGTAATGACATCGTCGCTCAGCACATAGCTCATCAGCGCAACAACCGCGTACAAATGAAACACCAGCTGTGCGCAGCGCATGGCCAATTCGAGCGCATGGGTGGAGACAAAAAGCATCGTCGCCTGCAGGAGCACCAGCGGAATGGCCAATATCCAGCCGCTATGCCAAAGGAGCGCTTGCTTGCGCAGGAGTCGCCCGATCAGCAGCACCGCAACAATGTCCATAAAGTGCGCGGCGTTGCGCAGATCGCGCGCCTCATCGGTGAATGGGTAGAGCATCAGGCTAAGACCCAGCGTCAGCATCATCAAAAACGACGGTTGCCGCCACCAGGCCTGACGCAGGATTTCTAAAGGAAGGGTCATGTATTTAGTGTCCTCGACGAAGGTGCAGTCTGACGAATTCGAGGCTGAACGTGCAGCGTGGAGTTTTGCGCGTCTGCAGAGCGGGCGGGGCGATAGGCCGCTATCGGAACTTCGCCGCCAGGAAACTAATTCGCTTATATTTCAATAACCTATGGCGCACTTTTGGCTGTAGGGCACTATACGGCTGATTTTCTCCAGCCTTTTCCGATGGAAAACTGACCGTGTGCTTGATCACCTTTGCTTGGCAAATCCATCCCGCCCTGATTCTGAAGCTCGCCGCAAACCGCGATGAGTTTCACCTTAGGCCCAGCGCTGCGCTGGCGCGCTGGGTGGATGCCCCCAGCATCACTGCCGGGCGCGACTTGCAGGGCAGCGGAACCTTCGCCGGCATGGCCAGCGGCGGCCGCTTTGCCGCGGTCACTAACGTGCGTGAATCCCACGCTTCAGTTGCGCAGGACGCACCCTCGCGCGGCCATCTGGTCCGCGATTTCCTGCTAAGCCAGCTCGATCCGCTCGCCTTCGCCACGAGCGTTGCGCGGGATCGATACGCCGGATTCAATCTGCTGGTGGGCACACGCGAGCAAATGGTGTGGCTGAGCAACCGCAGCCAAGCGCAAGCGCAGGTGCTCGAACCCGGCATTTATGGCTTGAGCAACGCTGGGCTCAACACGCCGTGGCCGAAGGTCAAAAATGCGATCAGCGCGATGCGCTCCGTGTGCGCTGGCGCGAGCGATGATGAGCTATGGGACATGTTAGGTAATCAGCAAATTGCCGCCGATCCAGAATTGCCCACAACCGGCGTGTCGATCGCCTGGGAGCGGCAGCTTTCAGCCAGCTTTATCCCTGGCCACGACTACGGCACCCGCGCCAGCACCGTGATCGATTTGGCGCGCAATCACTTCATCGTCCGCGAACGCAGCTTCGGCCCACTGGGCGCAGCACGCGGGGAAGTCGTTATGCGCGAAGAAGGCTGAACGCTCTACCCAGGATCATTGCCCGCATCGGCGTGCGCCGCTAAACATACGTATGCAGGCACGCCAAAAGGCGCTCAAACCGCGCGGTTTCAAGCCTGCTGAACGTCACCCGCGGACTAGACTTATGCGCATCAGCGGGCCAGATTTTTGGCGCGCTTGACTCGCCTTTGGCGCGGAGAAAATCATGCAGCTTGCAACGCTCGATGTCGCGATCGTTATCGTTTATCTGATCGGAATTTTCGCGCTGGCACAGTTTGTTTCGCGCGAAAAAAGCGGGCATGTAAAAGACGCTCAAGATTACTTTCTGGCCAGCAAATCGCTGCCGTGGTGGGCCGTTGGCGCCTCATTGATTGCAGCCAACATTTCGGCTGAACAAATCATCGGCATGTCTGGATCAGGCTATGCCATCGGGCTCGCAATCGCCTCGTATGAGTGGATGGCGGCGGCCACCCTGCTGATCGTCGGCAAGTTCTTTTTGCCGATTTTCTTGCGCAACGGCATTTACACGATGCCGCAGTTTCTAGAAGCGCGCTATGGCAGCAAAATCCGCACGCTGATGGCGGTGTTTTGGCTCGGTTTGTACATCTTCGTTAACCTCACCTCGATCTTATGGCTAGGCTCGCTTGCAGTTGCGCAGGTCACTGGCATGAATCAACTTTTAGCGCTGATTTTGCTCGGTGCCTATGCGCTGGTTTACCAGCTCTACGGCGGCCTCAAAGCCGTTGCGCTGACTGACATCGTGCAAGTCTCGCTGCTGATGCTGGGTGGCCTGCTAGTCACCGGATTAACCCTGAATCAGCTCGGCGACGGCGCCGGGATATTTGCTGGTTTCAACCGCTTGTGGACCGAACGCCCGGAGCATTTCCAGATGATCCTCTCGGCGGATAGCCCGTTTTACAAAGACCTGCCCGGCTTGAGCGTGCTATTAGGTGGGATGTGGATCATGAACATCAGCTACTGGGGTTTTAATCAGTACATTATCCAGCGCGCGCTGGCGGCAAAAGATCTCGCAGAAGCACAAAAAGGCATTGTGTTTGCCGCGTTTTTAAAAATTCTGATGCCGCTGATTGTGGTGCTGCCCGGCATCGCGGCGGTGCTTTTAGCGCCCGGTTTGCCCAAGGCCGATCAAGCCTATCCAGCAATGATGGCGCTGTTGCCCACCGGCATCCTCGGGCTGGTGTTTGCTGCGCTGATTGCTGCTGTCGTGGCCTCGCTCGCGTCAAAAATTAACTCGATTGCGACGATTTTCACGCTGGATTTTTACGCGAAATCGAACATCGCGCATGACCAGGCGCACTTGGTCAAAGTGGGACGGATCGCGGCGGCAGTAGCCATTACGCTGGGCATCGCCACCGCCAAGCCGCTGCTCGGCAGCTTCGACCAGGCATTCCAATACATCCAGGAATACACCGGCTTTTTTACGCCAGGGATCGTGGTCATTTTTGTACTCGGGTTGTTCTGGAAACGCGCCAACGAGCCCGGAGCATTAGCCGCCGCCATTGGCTCTTTTGGGCTGTCGATCGTGCTCAAGCTCGGCTGGCCTAGTCTGCCGTTTATGGACCGCGTGGGCCTGGTGTTTTTGCTCGCGCTGGGGCTGGCGGTGGCCACGTCGCTGCTCACGCGCAGCGCCACTGCGAGTGATTTGATCCGCACCGACGACGTGAGCTTCGCCACCCCGCCACGATTCAACATCGCAGCAGTGGGCATTGTTGCCATTCTGATCGCGCTGTACGCGACGTTTTGGTGATCAAGCGACCCGCGACTTGCTTTAAACCTGCCAATCTTCTTTGAGCATGCCAAACATCAGCGCATCTTGGTAGTTACCGTCGATACGATAGCGTTGGCGCAGCAGGCCTTCGCGTTGAAATCCGAGAGCTTCTAGCAGGCGGATGGAGCGGATATGGCGTGGATCGGTGTCGGCTTCGATGCGGTTTAGGTCTAGCGCATCAAATGCCACACTCACCAGCGCATGGACGGCTTCGCGGGCGTATCCCTGGCCTAGGCATCTGGTTGCCAGAACGTAGCTTAAGGTAGCGCTTAGATGCTGGGGATTGAGCGCGCTCAACGCGCAGCTGCCGAGCAGCTTCCCGTCCAGGGTAATGGCCCATTGGTAGCGCGAGCCTGCTTGGTAGGCGCGCTGGGCGCTGGATATATAGGCGTGTGCAGCGCCGGGATCGGCGAGTGGGCCGTGGCCCCAATACTTTAAGGCGTCGACATCACTGAAAACTTCCAGAAGTGCTGCAGCATCGCTGTTTTCCAGCGCGCGCAGAACAACGCGCTCGGCTTCGATTTGCGGCAAGTCGTCAATGGCGAAGGGGTTCATCGTTGCTCATAAATTAGGGATCGGCGAGCAGTTTGCGCGCGGCGGGATCGCTTGATAGCAGGCCGTAAATCTCGTCGTCC
>Ga0105048_10003048_pt1 | contig 27393 bp, 21 predicted proteins | sample MAT05_FD_78382 | JGI IMG/M metagenome (GOLD analysis project Ga0105048, IMG submission 78382) | Freshwater microbial communities from Lake Fryxell liftoff mats and glacier meltwater in Antarctica - MAT-05 | ecosystem: Environmental > Aquatic > Freshwater > Ice > Liftoff microbial mat | place...
TATCAAAATAGATATTGAACTCAAACAGCTACTATATCGGCATTTACATTACTAAGCCCAAATTATCCTTTGGACTAATTTGAACTAAGTAATGGTATAAAACAGCGACTGTTCTAATTTCGGAGATTGTTGATGGTAAAAAGGTAACCATCTTTGACCTTAGAGATGTTCCAAATTGGTTCATCAAATATTTAATAAAATAATCCCATGACCAACAACGACATCCTAAAAAAACTCCGAGTAGCGCTAAAATTAACCACCACAGACATTGTTGAAATTTGTAAACACGTTGATTTTCGTGTAACGGAAAGTGAACTTGGTGCTTTGTTTCGTGCCGAAGATCATCCAAAATACATTGAGTGCGGCGACCAAATCTTGCGCAATTTTTGAATTGATTTCCTACAACTTAACAAATCTCAGTGAACCTAAATTGGTAGTCGCAAAATAATGGCCTGCTGGAAAAATTGAAAGATCAATTGTGATAGTTTGTTTCTCTTCAAACTCTTGCTTAAAAATCTGATAGACTATTTGTCCTAGCGAATTTTTGATTGTTATAAATTCTGTATTAGCACTGAGTCCGCTAATTGTAATAAAACCGTTGGATGGGTTTGGATAAACACCTAAATCAATTGCGCCTAATTCTACAAAACAAATTTCTGAATACGTAAATGATCCGTCAAAATCAACTTGTTTTAGACGATAATAATTTTCCGTTTTGTGTGGTGTTTCATCAATGACATTGTAGTTTAGCGTTTGTATTGAATTGCCAGCGCCGTCAATTTGGAATTTATCAATCCAACTGTATCCATCTTTAGCATGCTGAACAACAAAATAATCATTGTTAGTTTCAGATTTTGTTGTCCAATTAACTTGAACACTTGTTCTATTATAAATTGACGCTTTAAATGAAATCAATTCAATGGGTAGTGGCGTTTGAATTAAATTGATAGTTGCCAACGTAAATCGGTTCTGATCGCCAATGATTGCAACTCCAGAAAATTCATAAATTCCTCCACCCAAACTAACTGCTCCTGAAATGGGCGTCTCATCTGCAAAAATCCCATCGTTGTCTTCATCTACCAACAATCTTAAATCACTTGCAGTTACTGGTCCCAATCCACTCAAATCCCAACGCATATCAAAAGAACCAATTTCAACCGCTGCAGTTGATTTGTTCACTTCACTTGCGCGCCACACTCGTTGAAATCTTGCTGCAACTCCTGCTGGTACATCTGAATCAATTGCTTGTTGAATTAAATTATTATGTCCCCAAATAAAATATTCGTTGTTATTCAAATCAGTAGGATTTAATATTCTTAAAATAGCAGAACCTTGTGCATCCACATTTAAATCAGTTGCTGACTCGCGACCAATCCCTGCAACATCATGATCAAAATTTCCAAAGCCAGCATTGTCCATTGTATAAATATCATTTAAACCTAAAGTAATTCCATATTTAGCTGCAAGGTAATTGTCTATAATAATTCTACTCGCAGTTCCCAAAGCAGTTCTGAATATAATAATTTCAGCTATATAGCCTCCAAATGGACGGTTGTCACCAACGTGTGTAGAACCGACGATAAATGGTGAAGCATAATCAGGAATTGTTGTAGCTGATTCCGTAGAAGTTGTTGTAAGCGAATGATTCGTATAAATTTTTACACGTGACGCCGCCGCTAAAGTTCCATCAAAATGAAAATCTAAAATATAATTTGTACCTGGTGAATAGGCCGTTGGATTTGTATTAAATCGGTTATCATTACTAACAACATCTAACCACATATAATTTGTTGTATAATAGAAAAACATGTACGCTTGATTTACACCAACATTTGTTCTTTTTGCAATAATAGATCTGGCATTTCCCAAATTATTCATGCGCGTTACTGTAAAAATTGTTAGTCCATTTGTATTGTCAAGGGTTGCTGCATCAACACCGGATAAAAAGTCATTTTGCCCTGCAGCGCTATTGTTATCAAATTGAATTGCCGGATATCCATTCATTACATTGGTATTATACAGAGGACGCTGAGCAATGTTGGCTTGTGTGACATCATTCGCATTTCCTGACTGATCATTCCAAGTGCTTATAGCAACACCGTTAGTTGTTGTAGATGTTCCGGCATTGGCTCTTAACCATAAAGCATTGGTAGCGGAACCACCCACTCCACCTGGACCAGTTTGTGTAAATGCTGCAGGAACTAAAATATTGCCACAAAGCAAAGAAATTAGAACTATTAATTTAATCTTTTTCATGTACCAAAATCGATTGAGCATTATAAACCAAAGATACTCCATTTAAAGTTTGAACACCAATTAATTCTGAAGTTCGGAAAACCTTATAGCATTAATTGTCAACTCAAATCTGATGTAATGCATTGAATATCTAAGTAAAAAATCAATTTCTTCTACCTTAAAATCTACTTATGAAAATTCAAATTTTAAATGGATTTTAAATTAATACACCTTTTAATTAACATGACTTATTCAATTTGCGAAAGTATGATTACCAATTTTCATCTTATCTTACACATCCAAATTCAATTTCAAATGACCAACAACGACATCCTAAAAAAACTCCGAGTAGCGCTAAAATTAACCAACACAGACATTGTTGAAATTTGTAAACACGTTGATTTTCGTGTAACGGAAAGTGAACTTGGTGCTTTGTTTCGTGCCGAAGATCATCCAAAATACATTGAGTGCGGCGACCAAATTTTGCGCAATTTTTTAAATGGATTAATTATTCATTTACGCGGACCAAAACCTGAAGGGTCGAAACATGTTGAGAAGGAATAGCAAAAAAATGATTGACGATTTCCGAAGTAAAATTTGATTTGTTCAAAAAAGAAAAATCTGAAATCGAACATCGGAAATCGTCAATCGGAAATAAAAAAAAACTAAAAATGGAATCCGAATCTAGTGAAGCAGAAAATCCCTCCAAAATCAGAAAAATTCTTTTCTGGTTAGCGCCTGTTTTTTCTGTTTTGATTTTGCTTTACGGAGACCTTGATCCCAAAAAACCAGAGGTTACCTACATGCTCGCAATCGCTTTGTTGATGGCTATTTGGTGGGTAACCGAAATTATTCCGCTTGGTATTACTTCACTATTGCCGGTACTGCTTTTTCCAGTTTTCGGAATCATGGATGGCAAAGATGTTTCACAAACTTATTTCAATGATATTATCTTTCTTTTTATGGGAGGTTTTATGGTGGCCATTGCCATTCAAAAATGGAATTTGCACAAACGAATTGCACTTTGGATTTTGAAAAAGATTGGTGTTAGCCCTGCCCGAATTTTAGTTGGATTTATGTTGGCCACTTCATTTATTTCAATGTGGATTTCTAACACTGCAACCACCATGATGATGGTACCAATACTCATTTCAATTCTAGCAAAACTGGAAGAAATAAATGGAAAAGAAAAAATCAGTCGATACAGTATAGGTGTTTTGCTGGCAGTAGCTTACAGCGCCACTATTGGCGGAATTTCCACCTTAGTTGGTTCACCTCCGAACTTATCCTTTGTGCGAATTTTTGAACTGTATTTTCCGCAAGCCGAATCTATTTCATTTGGCAGCTGGTTCATCTTTGCTTTTCCAATTACGTTTGTTTTATTTATAATTTTTTTTATTTATCTCTATTTCTTTTTTGTCAAAAATAAAACAGATTGGCAACCAATTTCTAAATCACAAATCGACAAAGATTACAAGGCCTTAGGAAAACCAACTTATGAAGAAAAAATAATCATGTTTCTTTTTGTTTTGATGGCGATGCTGTGGTTATTCCGTTCAAACATTTCAATCGGTTCATTTACAATTCCGGGGTGGTCGTCTAACTTTAAAAATCAAGATTATTTGAACGACGGAACGATTGCTGTTTTCATTGCATTTTTACTTTTTATTATTCCAAGTAAATCAAAAAAAACAAGTCGTCATTTAATGACTTGGAAGGATGCCGAACAATTGCCTTGGGAAATTATTTTACTTTTTGGTGGCGGATTTGCACTTGCAACAGGTATGAAAGAGTCAGGCTTATCCATGTGGTGCGGCGAACATTTACTTTTTTTAGAACATGTTCATCCACTTGTCATCATCGGATTTCTTGTTTTGTTTATTACTTTTTTAGGAGAGATTTCTTCCAATACTGCAATCGTCGAAACCTTTTTACCAGTCATAGCCGGACTAGCAATAACATTAAATGTAAACCCACTTTTGTTTATGATTCCTGCAACACTTGGCGCATCCATGGGTTTTATGTTACCAATAGCAACGCCTCCCAACGCCATTGTATTTGCGACGAAACGAATTGTAATGGGTAAAATGATTCGCACCGGATTTATGCTGAATATTATTTCTGTAATTGTGATTACGCTCTTTGCCTATTTTTATGCGCCGATAATTTTTGACATTGATTTTAACGTTTTTCCTGATTGGGCTAAGGCTGAATAACCTGTGTATAAAATAAATGATTAAACATTATTTGTTACCCTTTATTCTAATTTCTGTAAATATAAATTTCTGCCTTTCAGAGGTTTGTTCAATAATTAAATCAGCGCTTCTGAATCAAGCCGTGCGACTCAATTGATTGCCACAATTAGAACAAAAATTTGCGTCTGTTTTATTTTCTTCTGCGCAATGCGTGCACACTTTCAATTTCTTTTTTTCGTAGATTGATTTACCATATTCAACAGCAGTAATACCTGTTGGTACAGCAATAATTACGTAACCAATAAGCATTGTAAGTGATGCTAATAATTTGCCTGCAACAGTAATTGGAACAACATCTCCAAAACCAACCGTAGTAACAGTTACAATGGCCCAATAAATACTTTGTGGTATACTTGAAAATCCGGGATTTTCAGATTCAAGGACATACATAACGGTTCCTAAAAAAATAACGACTACAAACATAAACACCATAAACACTGCAATCTTGTAAAGACTTCGTTGCAATGCATCTAAAAGTAATTCTGCCTCGCGAGAAAATTTAGTTAATCTTAAAATTCGAAACGCGCGCATCAAACGCACAATGCGTATGGCTTGCATAGAATGACTACCACCAATAAATAAACCCAAATAGGTTGGCAAAATAGCCAACAAATCAATAAATCCCCAAACACTAAAAATGTACTTAAATGGTTTTGGATTTAAAATAATTCGGAGTATATATTCTACTGTAAAGAGTAGCGTAAATGTCCACTCAATAAAATAGTAAATGCGTTTCAAGTCTTGCGATGTGTCCGGAATACTTTCCAAAACAACCACTATGAAGCTTATCAAAACGCAGTACAATAGTGCTAAATCAAAATTTCTTCCAGCCCGTGTATCAGAAAAAAATACAATGCGATATAGTTTTTCTCTCAAACTCATTTCAAGTGTAAAATGTGTATTTTCTAAAAGTATCGTTTATTATTCAATCCACAAATTCTTTTAGCCTTCTATTCAATCGGGATGACACTTGATTTATTCTATCTCTTCGCTCAGGATGATAATTATCTTTTTCCTTTTGATTTTTGACTTTTGGTTTTCGATTTTTGATTTTTGGCTTTTGAATTTTGAACCTTTGGATTTTCTCCTGCATCCTTCATCAACTTCCTCCAATTATCATTTCCACCTTCCGAAAAAGTAATCGTGTTCGAATAATCTTCTCTGTCAATTTCAATTACCTCAACAGGCTTTGTAATATAAGCTTCAACAGCTTCTAACAAAGGCTTTTCTTCTTTTGCGCAGAATGAAAATGCTTGACCCTTATTTGTTCCTCGCCCTGTTCTTCCAACTCTATGCACATAGTTTTCTGCTTTGTCGGGCATGTCATAATTGATTACAAAATCAACATTCGGAATATCAATTCCACGCGCGCTCACATCTGTTGCAATCAAGACTTTTAATTCACCCGTTTTAAATTGACTCAAAACAGATTCGCGTTCGTTTTGATCTTTATCTCCATGAATGGTATCGGTAATTAATTTCACTCTTTCCATCGCAGATTTTACTCTTTCTGCTCGCACTTTTGTTCTAACAAAAACCAGAATTTTACTTTCCGGATTTTGTGTCATCATACGTTCTAGAAAAAATCGTTTGTCATCCATCTCAATAAACGCAACGGCGTGCGATACATTTTTAGAAACCGGATCTTTTGGTGAAATCTGAATTCGTATTGCATTTCGCACCAACGAATACGCTAATTTTTTTATGTCTTTATCAATCGTTGCAGAGAAAAAAAGCGTCTGTCTATTTTTTGGAATAAATTTAATAATGTCTTCAATGTCTTTGTAGAAACCTAGTTCCAACATTCTATCAGCCTCATCCAAAACCAATGTATTTACTTGGTCAAGATGAATATATCCTTGACTCACTAAATCAAACATTCGTCCCGGCGTAGTAACCAAAACATCAATGCCATTTTCTAACGCTGCAATTTGTTTGTCTTGTTCAACACCACCATAAACACAAAATATTTTTGTTTTTGTGTTGCGACCAATTGCGTGAAAAACTTCCGTAATCTGCAATGCAAGTTCTCTAGTTGGAACCATTACTACACATCTAATTCCTCCGGTGCTTCTTTTTCTGTTTAATTGAATTTTATCAATAATCGGGATCGCAAACGCCGCTGTTTTTCCAGTTCCGGTTTGCGCAATCGCTAAAAGATCTTCTCCGTTTTGAATGTGCGGAATGCATTTAAACTGAATGTCAGTAGGTCGCAAAAAACCCATTGCATTCAAATTGTTCTTGATATCTTCTGAAATTCTATAATCGTCAAAACGCATAAGGCAAAGATACATGCAATTTTTAAAGGGTCAATTATTCCTTAATGATAAGACAATAATGATTTAACGAATCGTCTTTTTAAACTAGATACATTTGTTTTGTTCAAATCATAAATCTCGTCCATTTATGCTATTTGTCAGCCGAAATCTTTCATCGGTAAATTTTTTTCACGGTATGGAACGCCTTTGAAACTAGCATTCTTAGGCGTTTCTTTTTTTTCTCACTATTCAAACCATTTTTAGATAATTGAAAATTTGCCGTACATTTAGTACCATGGGCGACTTTTTAGATTACCTCGTTTCAACTACTTGGCTCGCAGTTAGCGTTTTTATTTTTATGTTGTTTTTCATTGTTGGTATTTGGTTTTATCGACCCTTTAAAAACATGATTTTTAATCGCATTATTCATGTTGCGTTTAGTATTTCTGGATTTTTATTTTTGATGTACATGATTCTGGGATCGTCTGGATATGCGGTAAATTTTATTCGTGGAATAACAAACGGAAAACAAATTTGTTTGGTTGAAGAACATTATCAAAGTGATGGAGATGCAGGCGGATCAGACGTTTGGCGACTTTATGTATTGGATTTAGAAACTGGAAAAAAAGTGTATAAAATGATGGTGGATTCGCCTGAAATTCTATACGTTTCTGAAAAAAGTGTTGTGTTTTTTGAATGGAATTATGCTGTTGAATATGATTTGATTCAAGGAAATAAAACGCGCGAATGGTCGTACGAAAAAGGCTTTGAAAAATTTCCGGAATTAAGAGTCGGTATTCAAGACATTAATCGTCACTCAGAATCGACTTCCAATTCCGCCTATTTAACCATCACGGCTAAAGATGGACACAAGTATTGTTTTGATTTTGCAACAGAGCAGCTTTTTGAAACTGACTATTTAAATACCCCTGATTCATCTCGTTACACATACGATGACGATGGGGTTTATTACAAACAGATTGGAGATTATAGTAATCTTTTCTCCTATGGTTTCAAAGATAAAACTGGCGAAATTGAACAGCTTGTTTATAGTAAATATCCAGCAGAAGATCTGTTATTTGATGGCGAATTTCTCTACCCATCTGTTGTTGGGCTAAATCCAAAATCAGGCTATTTTTTAGTGAAACATTTTACGACTTTAGAAAAAAATAATGCCGTTTTAACCGCTATTAATTTTGACATGACGGTAAAGTGGCGTGTAGAACAATTTGAATTAAAAGTGATTGACGAATACAGCGAAAATCCCGAAATTGGTCAGTGTATTTCTGTCAATAATAATTACGTGGTTACTTATGGTGGTTTTGTAGTTTATTTAAACGGTGAAACGGGAGAAGTAATTTGGCAATCACGAATGTAAAAGGATAATTCAGCCATTAACATTCATTTGAGTTAATCAGTTATTCCTTACCTTTGATGTATGGCAGATGAAATAATAAATAAAGTTGCACAAGTAGAAATTGAACAAATCGATCTTTTGAGTTTCTTGCCTAAAAATGAGTTTGTTTCCATTGATTTGAAAGATCAACTTTGGAATGAATTTGTCTTAAAAGAAAAAGATTTTAGAGATTGGATTAAAGAAACTAACTGGAGTATTTATTCAGATAAACAAGTTTGTGTTTTTTGTTCTAACGATGCAATTATTCCTGCATGGGCGTTTATGCTGGTAACGGTGTCGCTTCAAAATGCAAAAAAAGTTTTTTGTGGAACAATTTCTGATGCTAAAGAAGATGCGTTTTTTGAAAGTCTTAATAACTGGAATGTTGATTCGCTTGTTGATAAAAGAGTAATGGTAAAAGGTTGTTCGGACATTCCAAATCCAAACAAAGCCTACGTTGTTTTAACCCAGAAATTAATACCAGTTGTAAAAAGCTTAATGTTTGGAGAGCCTTGTTCGGCGGTGCCCGTTTTTAAAAGAAGGTGAAAGTAATTAACCAAGTAAATCCAAATTTAAACTTAGGATTTACTTGGTTAACTATTTTATTTTTGGTAGAACTTTTTCCAGAAAATGAGTCAATCCACAATACGTAATTTTTTTCTTTTTATCAATTGTCAGATTGTGCCCAGCTGTAATTATATAGTTCTGATTACATTTTAAATCTGCTAAACACTCATAAAATCCACGCGTTATCGACGGCGTTTCAGAAAGTTTTATTTCACAAATGGCAATTGGTTTATTTTGTTTAACAAAAATCAAATCACACTCAGCACCGTTTTGCGTTCGATAAAAATAGAGACTGATATTTTTATTTACTTCTTGCCTGATTTGTTGAAGGACATAAGCCTCCCAGGAACTGCCAATAAGTACATTTCGATTCAGTTCGCTCCAAGAGTTTATATTATTTAATGCGTGCAAAATTCCTGTATCTGCGATGTATATTTTGGGTGATTTTATTACTCGCTTTTTTGCGTTGATACACCACGGATTTAGCCGATAAACTAAAAATGCTCCTTCTAAAAAATTCAGGTACTTAACAACTGTTGGCGCCGAAACACCTAACGCACGAGCATACGACTCAGCATTCCAAATTGCGCCATTTGATGATGCCAACATTTGCCAAAAACTTTGCACAAGGCCAGCCGGAAATTGAATTGAATAAATCTGAGAAAGATCGCGCTGAACATAACTTTTTATATAATCTGTTAGCCATTGTTGTGAAAGCTTATCGCTTTTTGCCAATAAGGCTTGGGGGTATCCACCTCTAAACCAATGTCGATTCAGCGCTATTTTTTTTGTCTTGATTTCAGACCAACTCAAAGGTGCTAAATCAATGTAAGAAATACGCCCAGCCAAACTCTCAGTAACTCCTTGTATTAGTGTAGGCGAAGCAGAACCCAACAACAAAAATCGGCCTGGTTTTCGCTTTTGATCAATCATAGAACGCAATAAGGCAAACAATCTTGGCAATCTCTGAACTTCATCAATCACAACTAATTTATCGGCATGTTGCTCTAATAGTCCTTGCGCGTCTAATTCAAATCTAAAAAGGTCTTTGTCGTTTTCTAAATCAAAATAAACAAACGATTTTTTTAACGCAGAACTAACCTCTTTTGACAACGTTGTCTTTCCAACCTGACGGGCGCCAAGTATTGCCAATGAAGGAAAATGCTTCAATAAATAAACGGCATTTTTTGTGATAGAACGTTGTATCATCTACCAAAGATACAAATTTAACCAAGTAAATCCAAATTTAAAATTTTGATTTACTTGGTTGAAGAATTTTGATTAAAAAACAAAACTGCATTTTTTATCGACTCATTCATGGGAATAAACTCAACCTTTAATCGGTCTTTTATTTTTTGATTGGAATAGCTTGTTGACGACATTGAGCTTCTCGCTGTTTCGCGCGTAATATTCTGTTTGCGTCCAAAGAAAAAAGCAAGTAATCCTTCTAATCGCCACGCCAGCGCTGCCATCCATGGCCGCACTAATATTGAAGGCGCCTTTACATGAAACGCTGTCGCAATTTTTTCAAACACATCTTTAAATTTTAAATTCTCTGAAACAACTAAAAATCGTTCATTGAAAATTCGTTTAGATGAAAGCTCTGCCATTATTTTTGCAATATCTCGGGCGTCAACAAACGCATTTACACCTTTGGTATAAAATTTCAACCTTTCTTTTATAACCCTAAAAATACTAAGTGAACCTTCATTCCAATTTCCCGGGCCAAAAATCACAGATGGATTTACGATGATTGCATTTAAACCTTCCTGTACACCCCGCCAAACTTCATTCTCGCCTAAATATTTACTCACTGCATAGCCCGTATTTTCGGAAGAAGTTATCCACTTATTTGTTTCATCGTAAATTTCTTTTGTGTCAGACCTACCAATAGCCGCAGTGGAACTCACATAACACAAATGATCAATTTTTGCAGCAAGACAAACATTTACAACATTTGCTGTTCCTTCTTTATTTGTCTTGATTAATTTTCTGAAATCTCGGCGCTTAAAGGATACAAGCGCAGCACAATGATAAACAACTGCACAATCCTTTATTCCGTTTTGGAGCGATACAATATCTAAAATATTTCCTTCTACCCATTCAATCTGATTAAAAAAGGTGGCTGAGTCCTTGTCTAGGTAAAAATCAAATACTTTTTTTACAATTTCTAAATCACTGTTAGGACGCTTTAGAGCACGAATTTTTTCACCTCTTTTTAAAAGTTCAATAAGCACGTGTGTGCCTAATAATCCTGTGCCACCTGTTACAAAAATCATTGCTCACAAAGTTAGCTCAATTTTAATATTTGCTGTTATTACAACAAGTTTTAACGAATAGGTTATTAGAATAGGCATACAAATTGATTATATTTGTTTACAAATAATTTTAAATTATGCGATTCATACTCTTATCAATCATTGCTGCTCTTAGTTTACAATCTATTGGGCAAGACACTTTACCCGACGGCATGTATGCCAAATTCACAACAGATAAAGGTGATATTCTGATTCAATTAGAATTTGAAAAAGTACCCATGACGGTTGCCAATTTTGTTGGATTAGCGGAAGGAAATTTTTCATTTGACACTGTTGAAATTACAAAACCCTATTTTGATGGATTAAAATTTCACCGTGTAATTGCGGATTTTATGATTCAAGGTGGAGACCCAGCTGGTAATGGTTCTGGAGGCCCAGGTTATAAATTTCCTGATGAATTTGATTCAACCTTAATGCACACTGGTCCTGGAATTCTTTCAATGGCAAATGCAGGCCCTGCTACAAACGGAAGTCAATTCTTTATAACACACAAAGCAACTCCTCATTTAGATAATAAACACGCTGTATTTGGTCACGTCATCAAGGGTCAAGATGTTGTAAACGCAATTAAACAAAATGACATAATTAAAAGTGTGACAATTATTCGCGTTGGAAAAAAAGCAAAAAAATTCAACGCAACAAAAGTATTTAATCTAAAAGTGACTGAAATAAGAGCGGCAGCAATTGAAGCGGAAAAAAAACGCAACGGCACATTTTATACGGAGATGATTCTAAAATATCCAAACGCGGCGCAACGCGAATCAGGATTAATGTATGAAATAACAAAAGAAGGCAATGGAACTTTTCCTCAAACTGGAGAAAATGTTGAAGTACATTATGACGGTTATTTCTTAGATGGCAAAAAATTTGATTCTTCTGTTGATAGAGGTCAAACTTTTAAATTTATCCTTAATACTGGCAAAGTAATTAAAGGTTGGGACGAAGGTATTGGACTTGGAAGTATTGGTGGATCTGTTAGACTAATTATTCCTTATTGGTTAGCTTATGGCGAACAAGGCAGATCGACTATTCCACCAAAATCTACACTTATTTTTGATGTGCAGGTTATCAGCTCATCAGCATTATAAGTTACCAACTATTGCTGCAAAATCTGCGTCTTAACTTGAACAGAAACAGAATTTTATTTTAACTGTGTAAGAAAATCACAAATGAAAAAGTTAGTTTTTCTCTTTTGTTTTAGTTTTGGTTCAGCTGTAAAAAGTCAGTTACTCTTTAACCCAACTACTGTTCATGATGGTGCCGGTGAATTCTATGATGTCAATTCAGTTAAGACAATTGTATTAGAATTTTATGACCCAAGTTATCATCCAACACTTGTATCGTGGAAAGAAAATTACATGGAAAATACATTGCCTGCAAAATTTACATGTGGACCCATTTATTATGATAGCGTAGCTGTAAAATACAAAGGTAACTCTACTTTTTTTGTTCCAAATCTGTTTAATAACCCCAAGTTGCCTTACAATATTGATTTGAACGATATAGTAAGTGGACAAAATATTGAAGGTTATAAAAAAATTAAATTAGGCAATTCTTGGTTTGATCCAACTTTTGCAAAAGAAGCATTGGCGTCAAGAATTTATAAACAGTATTTACCAACTTACGAAACGTCGCTAATTCAATTAGTAGTTAATGGAAACTATATTGGCGTTTATGTTAATCAAGAAGATGTAGGAAATCAATTTCTAACAAAACATTTTGGCGAAAACAACGGCCCATTTTTTAAATGCGAACCAATGCCCGAAGAACAAGCCGGTCATCCGGTAGCATGGCCAAACCTTGCCTATTTAGGGCCTGATACGCTAGATTACTACGAAAGCTATGAGCGCAAATCACCAACCGGTTGGGTAGAGTTTTTAAATTTAATGAATGTATTAAATAACGATGTTGCAAACATTGAACAAGTTTTAAATGTTGATCGCGTACTTTGGTTTTTAGCTGTGACTTCTGTTCTATCTAACGAAGACTCCTACAACGGAACATTCATTCACAACTATTACATGTACCAAACGCCTGATGGAAAATTTCAAATGATTCCTTGGGATTTAACCGAAAGTTTTTGCGGACTTCTTTTTGGAGGTACACCTGAATCACATTATGAATGGGATCCATTAAATGGCCTAAGCCCTTACCTGGTTGAGAAACCACTGGTCTATCAATTATTAGGAAATGACTATTTTCGAAAAAAATATTTTGCGCACATCCGCACAATTATTGAAGAATATTATACTGCCGCCACATTAAAATCGTGGGTATTAGATTTGCAAGCTTTGGCTTATAATCCAGTTTTAACTGACCCGTACAGGCCACACAACATGACAAAATTTGTTTCTAATATTGATAATCCGGTGAATTATTTAATTACGTATACAATTGCCGGAATGACAGATGTGGTAATAAATCGTAAACCATATTTACAGGCGCATGCGGATGTCATAAAAGTTGCGCCTGAAATAGTTTCGGTATCTCAAAATATACAAAACCCAAGCAGTACAGAAACAGTTTACATTAGTGCCAATGTTACAAATGCAACAAGTGTTAATTTAAAAGTCACTAATAATCCGGCGGCCTATGCGTCCAATTTTCAAACTATTTTAATGCTTGACAATGGTTTAAATGGTGACCTTTTAGCAGGTGACCAAATTTTTACGGCAGAAGTTCCTTTCACCACAAGCAACGATCATATTAAATATTACATAGAGGCAGAAAACCCTGATGCAATTGCTTTAGATCCTGAACGTGCAGAATATTTTTATTATCATTATTACGTTGATCAGGTTGTTGGTATTGAGCTTGCACAAAATTTTGAAACAAGCATTTTTCCAAATCCAACATCGGATTTCTTAACGATAGATGTAAAAAACCAAGACAATTTTACTTACCGCATTTTTAATTCAACCGGAAAATTAATGATAGAACAAGTTAATGTTAAAGGACAACAACAAATTTCTGTTGAAAATTATTCACGCGGTATTTATGTGATTCAAATAACGTCGGGCGAATTTGTAAAAACAGAAAAACTTATAATTAACTAAGATTGCTAGATAATTTTTCGAAGTAATCGTTGAGGCGAGTGCTCTTTAAAAGTTTATCATCGCCAACAAATAGTACATTGTTTGGTTTATTATTCTCCAACCAAAATTTTAATTGTGTAATCGAAGCATTAATGGTTGCATTGATATCAACCTGATGCGTTGGTTTGTGACTGCGCTCTAACAATTCACGCAAGTCTTTATTTTCTTTTGAGATGTTGTGATCTTCGTGAAGAATCACCAATGAATCAACGGTATCAGTTAAACTTTCTTTACCATCGAAAACTTCAACTTCGATTTTCATTCTGTTCGACCAATCTTCAACCACCAACTCAAATTTATCCTTGTTTCGCAGAAATATTTTCTTCAATAACATAATTGTTTTTTCCTTTTTTTACAGAGGCTACAAAAGTACTTCTTTATCTCCGACTTAATAATGATAATTTCAAAATTAGTTACTAATAATTTTACACTGAAAACTATAATCCTAAACTAGCCAAAAAAGTAAACAGATTTGTCATTAATCACTCTATCAAAGAGTTGCGTGAATATTTAAAATAATCTAGACTAACTAACTGCACGCATAACAAAATTGTGGCGGCCAACAAATGAACCGGCTGACTAAAAGCCGGCATATTTGCGTAAGAAAATAAGACGCCTGTTAAAAACTCAAGGAGTAATAATGCAACCACAAATTTTAATGTTGGAATGCCATATTTCCATTTAAAATTTAACCAAAGTAAAATCAAATTCACTGCCAATAATAACCATGAAAAAGAACGGTGAAAAAGAAAATCGCCTTGCATATTACTAATCCAAGAAGATCTGTCGACCGTTTCTTTCACCATAAAATCAATTTCTTGTCGAACTTGACTACCAAGAATAATTTGAATAAACGTTAATAAGAGCGAAAAGTAAAAGAGGTATTTGAAAACAGGTTTTAGTTCTAAACTGAATTTTTTGTTGCGCGCAATTCGGATAATTTTAACATGAATTGCTACAATTACTAAAGCAAAAAACATGTGAAGCGTAATTGTCCAAGGCACCAAATTAGTAGCAACAACAATAGATCCAAGCCAACCTTCAAAACCCATTAAAATTAAATTGATAAAACAAAGCCACACCAATTTGCGATTTGTACGATATTTTATAAATGCCCAAATAAATAAAATCAACACAAAATTTCCGGCTAAAAAACCAATTAAACGATTTCCATATTCTATCCAAGTTTTACGTGCATTGAATCGTTCTTCTTTAATAAGTTCTGGATCTGATTTTAATTGTTGGGCAACATCGTCAAAACCAATTGAAGCTAAAATTGCAGCAAATTTCTCTACTTTTTCTTTTCGATATTCAACATAGATTTCACGATAGTTAGCAGGCAATTGACTCTCCGAAGTTGGTGGAATAATTCGATTAAAACAAGTAGGCCAATCTGGGCAACCCATCCCACTTCCTGTTGTTCTTACAACGCTTCCCGCCAAAATTATTAGTAAAATAAAAACCAACGTTATTTTCGAGAACCGAATAAAAGCACTGCTCATTGTAAAAGATTAAAAAACAAAGTTACTCGGAAAGATTCAAATTGCAAGGTGGATTTGATTCAAGGGAATCAACTGAAGAAAGAGGATAAGTAAGCCAAATAGTAGACTCCTCCCGAGCTGGCCTTAAAAAGAACTGAAAATAATTTAACTTCTTTCCGTGATTCTTTGTACATTTCTATTTCACGGCGCATTGATTTTATGAAAAACCTGATTTGTTTAATTCCGTTTATAGTTTTTATTGGAGCCTGCAAAAAAAATCCACCACCAGATCCACCATGCACAGACAATGGCTTACGGTAAGCACCCAAATTTTATCATCACCTAATTCATTCGAGAACCGAATTGATTCTGTGTTTATGAACGTTAATATAGATGAGGTTGAAAATGGAATTTTATACGAACATGGATTTCCCTTTGTAAAATTTTTAGATTTTCAAGGTACGGTGTCAGATCATTCCACCACAAAAATGGATTTTAGTTTTTTATAAGATTACGAAATACTTTTTTAAATTTTTCGTAGTTTTACTGTCATGGAGACAAAGCAACTACTATTCATCTTCTTATTGACATTAGCCACAATTGGTAATGGGCAAGAAGAAAAAAAAGAATACCTCGAAAAAGGACAGTTCTCATTAGGTATGCGCACAACCACCAGTGTTTTCGGTCATGACGGCGTACCTGGTTTAGGTGTTGGCGGACAATTCCGTATTCAACTTTTAAAATATATAAATACCGAATGGTTTGCTGATTATATCACAATGGATTTAAAAAGTGCAGGTACCCGTAACAACGCACATATAGGCTGGTCGGTAATGTTTTACCCAAAACAATTTAATCGATTTGTTCCGTATTTAATTGCGGGGCATTGTTTTGATTATGCAAAAGTGACTCCTTTAAGTACACCTTATCAAGATCGATCTGCAGACGTCGTTTCTCGCTGGAGCTCTGCAATTCAAGGCGGTTTGGGCACACATTATTATTTATCAGACAGATTTAACTTAACTTTTTCTGCCCAATTTATGATGCACCTAGGCAATCATTTAGAATATGAATTAGAAGAAATAACCAGTGGATACTATTTAAACACAAACCCAACGGCTCACGAACCAGACCCACGTTTAGAAAGTCATTTGTTATTGACTTTGAGTTTAAATTATCGTATTGCAGATTTTTGGTAAGACTTTAGCACATGAAAAAAATAATCATTTTATCGTTAGTAGTTTTAGGTGGTATTTCAGCCTTTGCTCAAACTGATTCAGCAGGTCTTAAAACCGAACGCGATTGGAAAATAAAAACAGCCTTATCATTTGCGCCAGGCCTTTTAACTGAAAAAACCTACAGCTTACAATTACAAGGCTATTTAGGTTTTATGCAACAAAAAATTGAATGGCGTGGTGAAGCTTTTTACTTTTTAAATTCATTTGGCGATCGACCACGTTTTTCTATGAATCATCAATTGTACATGGGTGCATTTTATCATTTTACTGAAACGGCTTTTCAACCCTATGTTGGTTTTCAGCCCGGAATTGCGCTTTCACAATCTTTAGAATATGGTTCTTTAAACGCAACAACTCAAGAACTCGAATACAAAAAAACAATAAATCCAGTTGGCTCTATTGCTGGTGGTTTTGATTTTTTTGGAGAAAAATTCTTTTTCCTCTTTTTTGAAACGCGCTATATATTTGGTAAACACAAGTCTGACACGTATCCAATCTACTTAGATGAGTTAAGATTTTCGTTTGGATTGGGCTTCACTTTTTAAAACCTAATTCTCGTCATTCAAAAACTTTTCATACTTTAGTAACATGAATAATTTTTCGTTGGAGGGTTCCCCAAAATCACCTCTTGTTGATTTAAATGCCGAAACAGGCACTTTGCGAATTAGCGGTAGGAGCATTCCCGAAAATGCACGTGAATTTTATCGACCAATGATTGATTGGGTGGAAGAATATTCTACTTCTCCAAAAGCCGATACCATTCTTGAAATTTGTTTGGAATATTTTAATACAAGTTCATCCAAAGCACTTTTTGATCTATTTAAAGCCGCCGAGTATATGCATCAAAATGGCAAATCAAAAGTGGTCGTAAAATGGAAATACGAAAATGACGATTGGGAAATGCGTGATGCTGGTTTAGAATATAGTCGCATTATTCAAATTCCTGTTGAGATGATTGAGTTTGAACCTTAATCAAACTAAATCAACCATTGCTTGAACACTCGAATTTTTAATCTTGTTTTCCAACTTTTCTCCACCAAAAATTTTTAACTCAACTAATTTATTTGATTTTTTTTTTAACTCTTCTTTAAATCGCTTTTCGATAAAAATTTAATTAATATGAATGAAGTAGTTGTATCATCTGAATCAAACATGAAAATAAAATAAATAATCCCTATTTTTTAAACTTCTTCTGCAATTGCTGCTGCGAGTGCAACTTCTTTTGCAACTGCTCCAAATTCCGAAGTCTCAAAATAAAAAGCCACTTCCACATCTCACCTATTTTCGCTACTTTTAGTAAAATTATTTCTCATGAAAAAATATTTTGTTTTGGGTTTTATTGGTCTATGCTTTTCTTGTGGATATGAAAAAACGGATTCAGTTTCAACAAATCAAAATGATCCTAGCGGAGCAATGTCTAACGGAAATGATAGCTCTATTTCATCGCGCACGGCTTGGGAACAAATGCGAATGATGGATCCTGCAACTGGCGAAATACCAGAAGGAATAAAATCATTAGAACGTGCTTTTGCACTTACTCTTCCTCGCAACATGAGCAAAGCTTTTACATGGGATCAACGCGGACCAATTAATAAAGGCGGCAGAACACGTGCTTTTGCTTTAGATGTTTTAAACGAAAATAATTGGTTAGCTGCAGGAGTTACAGGTGGCATTTGGCGTTCCACAAATGCTGGAACAAATTGGCAAAAAGTTACCGACCAATTACAAATGCATAGCATCACAAGCCTTGTTCAAGATGTGCGTCCAGGAAAAGAAAATATTTGGTATGCAGGAACAGGCGAAACGTACGGAATTGTTAGTACTTCAACCTTCGAATCTCAATTCAGTGGAAATGGAATTTTAAAAAGTATTGATAACGGAATTACATGGACCGAACTTACTTCTACTCAAACTAATTCTCCGCAAACATTTGTAGACAACCACCAAATGGATTTTGTTTGGCGCATTGTTACAGATCCAAATGATTTGGTAAATGATGTAGTGCTGGCGGCAGTTTACAATGGCGTGTTTAGAAGTGCCGATGGTGGAAACACTTGGACAGAAGTATTAGGATTTCAGCAAGGATCCTTTTCTAATTTATTTTCTGACTATGTTGATTTGGTAGTGACACCAAGTGGTACTTTTTATGCAACAATTTCAAGCGATAGTCCTAGCAAAGGGGTTTTTAGATCGGATGATGGCGTAACTTGGACAAGTATTATTCCTCCAAGTTTTCCAACTGGTTATGGAAGAATTGCGATGTCTGTTAATCCACAAAACGAAAATGAAGTTTGGTATTTTGGTTCTACAAATAGCGGTGTAGCAAATGGTCATTCACTTTTTAAATACACGTATCTTTCCGGAGACGGTGCAGGAGCAAATGGAATTTGGGATAATAAAACAGCAAATCTTCCTTTCGAATCTTGTTATATAAATGAAATTTCTTTTGAACTTGGATACTTAAATACGCAATCATCTTTTGATGTGCACATTGCTGTTCATCCTACTGACGACAGCATCATTTTTATTGCGGGTACAAGCATTTGGCGATCTTTGGATGCTTTCTCTACAGATACTATGAATACTTGGATTGGAGGTTATCAATGCGATGATTTACCTTACGATGATATTAACTGGCAACTATCTTATCCTGATCATCATCCCGATCAACATTACCTAAGTTTTTTACCATCCGACCCTAAAATATTAATCAATGTAAATGATGGTGGAATTTATAAAACTGTTGACAATACTGTTGATTCTGTTAAATGGATTCCTTTAAATAACGGATATGTAACAACACAATTTTATGCTATTGCAATGGTGCCCGGTGAAACAACAAGCGATGTTGTAATTGGTGGAATGCAAGACAACGGAACTTGGTTTACTAAAACAATGGAGTTTGATTCGGCCTGGGTAGAAGTTGGTGGTGGAGATGGCATGTATTGTGCCATTACAGAAAATGCCGAATTTTATATTATCTGCACACAAAACGGTAAAATGTTTATCAAAGAAATTGATGCAGATGGAAATGTTATTGCACATGAACGCATTGACCCGGACACAAGTCCCGCTATTACTTATAATTGGGCCAATAGTTTAAAATTAGATCCGAATAATACGAATACACTTTATTGGAATGGACGTTCGCGCATTATGCGTTTGGATGATTTACATGATATTACAATTAACGGAGATAAAACAAATAAAGAACCTGACTTTTGGGTAACCATTGATGAAGCAAGTATCAATCCTGGTGGAGGAATAATTACCGACATTGAGATGTGTCCAGCAGGACTCAATCAACTTTGGTACGGTTCATCGCAAGGCCACCTTTATAGATTAGATGATGCAAATTCTGCAACACCAACGCGCGTTAATTTAACCTCAACAGATTTTCCTGCAAGCTCGTGGGTGTCATGTGTTGCTGTTGATCCGTTTGATGCCAATAATATTTTGTTGACGTTTGCAAATTATAATATTCCAAGTATTTTTCACAGCACCGATGGCGGAATAACGTGGGATGACATTAGCGGAAATTTGGAAGAAAATTTAGACGGAACAGGATCAGGACCATCAGTACTTTGGGCCGAAAATTATCCGGATGGAACTTTATTTGTAGGCACAACAGTAGGTTTATTTACAACCACTTTCGCCGATAGCGCGAATACAGTTTGGACACTTGAACCCGGAATTGGAAACGTAGTTATTAACCATATGGATTATAGAACCTACGACGGAAAAATGATAGTTGGTACACACGGTAACGGAGTTTTCTCAACCAACTTAACACCTGCTTTTGTTGGAATGAAACCAACAAGTTTTATGAGCGAGCTTTTAGTTTTTCCAACTTTAACAAACGATCAAATTACAATAAGCAGCGAAAAAACAAAACGCATTTTAATTTACGATATGAATGGAAAATTAATGTATGATTCTGTTTTTACAAATGGCCAAATGATTGTTGATGTTTCAACGTATCCCCGCGGAACTTATATTGTAACGGCGCTAAACGGAAAAGAAAAAATAGTGGAGAAATTTGTGAAGGGGTGATTTTTTATGAAGAGCGCCTCACAAAATTTATTTTAATTCGTGATTTATAAATTATGCCAATAATTATAAATCTTACAGTGGTATATCCCGATTGGAAAGAAGTTTGGTGCAATGCAGAGAAACGGAATTGGACCATTACTTATTTCACATCGGTATAAAATTTGTTGTGTGACTTGTTGGTCAAAAAAAAAATCTCAATACGCTGCCAAATAAAAAACTAATCTCCAAAACTACTCCGCCCTCCTTTTGCACCAATCCCAAAATTATAGTTGAGGCTAACGGTATAATAATGGTGTGCATTTTTTTCATCGGTTCCGCGATCAAGTCTATAATCTGGAATTCCTAAAGTGTAATAAAAATTTATTCTAAAATTTTCTGATGCGTAACTGGTTCCAAACTTAAATCCATAATCAAAACAATTCAAATTATCTTTTGAACTTGATTCAGAAAAATCTGTTGATTCTGCCGGAGGAAAAAAGTATTTTAAAAAGCCTGAAGGATCAAGCGAATCAATATCAAAGGTTTGTAAAAAAGGGATTCTGTTTTCTGTAGTTTCTTTACGCCAGGCGCCAGTCATAGCATGAATGTATGGCCCACCAAAAATACTAAAGCCTTTAAAATTAAATGTCGCCAGCAGCGGAATTTCTATGCCAAACTGAGAAACTATACCTGTGGTTTTCGAATAAACGTTAAAATCTATTCCGTTAATCCCTATTGAGGATAAATCAAAACCTAAAACATCTAATTCATTTGTATCGGCAGATTCGTACCTTTTTTTTCGATGCGAGAAGTAAACTCCACTACGAACCGAAAAATAATCGGTGAAATTATATTCAATATTTCCACCAGCAAACCAACCCAAATGATAGTTGCGGCCTAAATCAGATTTCTGCAACAAAATTAAATTTGTTCCTATTTCAGGCCCCAGAAAAAGTTTTTGTCCGATAGAAAAAGTCGAAGAAAAAAGAAAAAATAATAATATCGCCAAAATTTTTATACGAACGGATTTCATGAATTACAATTTAAATACAAATGCTAAATTACAAATTACCTGTATCAACTTGTCGCATGGCGCCATACCATTTTAGAATTGTTTCGCCAACACCCGGCACTTCTATGTGGAAAATGTAAACACCACTAGCTATTGGGATCTCTTTGTAATTTTTCAACGTCCAATCAATGTAAGTATCATCATTGTCTTTGTCAATTCGTTTTACCAATTGACCACTTGTGTTAAAAATTGTGATGGTACATGTTTGAGGCAAATTTGTAATTTTTACTCGGTTGTCGATTCCACTAATTTCATATTCCGAATAAGCATAATATGGATTTGGAACTACTCTAATTAAATCTAACATACTTAACTGCGTTGCTGTAATACCCGTTTCTGTTGCAATGCCCTTTGTGTTAAAACGATAAGCTGGCAAACCATTATTTACACCAGTATAAATTTCTTCTTGATAAGGATGTGAAATTCGAACTTGAATTCGCGCATCTGTTGCCAACACTTTTTGATTTGGCATTAACAAAGGAGCCAACACCCACATGCAATTTTTCCATGCCGCTTGATACGATGTATTTGTTTCTGTTTGCAATTTATTGTGTAACCAAGCGCCTTGATCATATTTGGGCATTCCACTGCCGCCAATTCCAAAAACGTAAATAAAATGTCCACCACCAAAAATGGGGTGACCAGAAATATCGAATAATTGACTTGTTGGATTCCATATCATATCTGTTCCATTTGATCCTTGCAACCACGAATTTTCACCAAAAGCCATGTTCAATCTTTCGCCAGTTTCTACATCAATTGCATAACCTGGAAACCAACCTAATCCTATTGTTGCTTCTGCATTGCCCGAATTATCTACCGATGCCGAATTTCTCAATTTCATTATAGAAGAACCACCAATAGATTGTGATTCGATATGACTCGTTTCAATTACTGGACATCTTGTCCATTTTGATTTATCTGAAGTAAATACAACATCAATTCCATGCAAATCTTTAAAGCCTGTTAAGTTTTGCGAAACCGATGGACCAAACCATGACGTTGGATTAAAATCAACATCATACGTTACATCAGGATATCCAATTGGCATTCCTAAAAATTCACTACCAACCAATTTGTATGGCGAAATTGTTCCTTCTAAAAGTTTTTCGTACTCCTGATCGAAATCCATGTTTTTATCTTTGTAATAACATGGATTGTAAATTTCACCTCCTAAACATTCGGTTGCTAAGGGTGTATAATTCCCCGAACGTATCCAGTTTGTTGGATAAAAAACATCATCATCTGGAATTCCGCTCAACCAAATTTTTGATGAATCTGCAAATGAAATTCGTGCGTCAATAGGACTAGTTTTCCAACTCAATCCAGTTAAATGTTTATCACGATATTCTGTTTGTGATATAGAAACTGAAATGCCCCATTCTGGAATTAATTGTTCGTTTGAAAAATTAATTGTATGATCGGAATATACTGTATCAATTGATCCAACTTGCGTTAAAAACCAATTAGCTGAATCCAATTCTCCATTTCCATCTGCAACAAAATAAAGTTCAAATTCAGCATCGGGTAAATTAAGTGGATCAATTACTTGTATTTTAAGCGGACTAGCACCAGAACTATAAGTCAGTTCGGCTAAACTTCCGTTTGCTAAAATAGTTTCTTCAGATTCAGAAGAAATTTCTGTCCACAAACCAGCATTGCCCCAACCGTCAATTCGTGTTAAAGGAAGTTGATAACCATAATCAACAAAATAATTTGTGCCACCATTTTCTGGAGCTGAATTATGAGGAATACCTTCGTACGCAATTACTTCTCCTGTTGCGGCTTTACGACTTGGCATGTACGGAATTTTTTGTCCGTTCAAGGCAGTCATATCTTCTGGATTATAAACTTTAAATTGATTGGACGCATAAGCAATTGCCATATAATAATAACGTTTGAAATTGACGAGTTTGCGATCACCGGTTGCAAACAAATCTTCTTTTACGCTAAATGAATGTCTAATTCCAGCGTTTTCTCCATCAACTTTTACTGTTGGCATTGATGTTCCCAATTCATCATCGTAAACATAATTCACAAGTTTAACAATGCTGTCTTTGATGTCTGATTGAAAAACCAAACGCGCGCGATTCACATTACCCAATTCATTTGGCGACACAGTTTTATCAGCCAACTGAAAAACCTGATAACCTTGAAAGCGATAAAAATTATCAAAATTTGGATTGTTGTCAACGTTTACAATAAATGGATCGAGCTCTTTAAAATCTTCATTTTTATTATTTGAGGCACTTCCATTATAAATAGAAATAATTAATTCATTTTCCATTTCTTGAATGGATAAGTTAGGTGCATGTGGACCATCCAATACTTTGAAACAATTATCAAAAAGAGCTTGCGCTTTGTCATCTGCCTTTTTCAATTCTATTACCGATGCAAATGGATCACCACTTGTTGCTCTTGCCCATAAAATTCCGTAAGTTATATTATTAACAGCGCCGGGCTTTAAAACAAATGGTCCGGCAGATTGTGCAAAACGTCTGTCAAAAGGTAAATTTCCAGCAGTTTGTTCTGTCCAAATTGGCTGTGGATCGCCACCTGTTCCCCAACCAATTGGGTCTGTATCTCCAGGAAACATATAGTTTGCTTCTACAACTGAATTAGCGTTAGGATCTCCAGGATGACCACTTCCTCCATAAACAAAATGAGTTCCGTCTTTCCAATAACCTGTAAGATACCTATAATAATCTTGCGCTGTTTGTGGATCTGTTTGTGCCGAACCACCGCCACCAGTATTATTGTAATAAAGAAAACGATGCATACCTATTCGTTCATTGTCAATTACTCCATCACCGAATCCAATTCCTAAACCTGAATAAGGAATACCACCTTCATTTTTTGCTGTGTTGTAATCTTCTACTAGCGGATTATCAAAACCATCATCGTCTTGATATGGTCCTTCAAAAAAATCAATTCCAGCCGCTGGTGGATTTGCGCCATAACCTTTGTAACCACCAGTTGCAATATCAATTGCATTACCATTATAACAATAAGCCAAACCGCGACTCACATCACAACCTACATAATCATCGTTTGGATTTCCTAAAGCACCATCTATAAAAACACCAAAATAGGTGTTGTATAAAGTTTGTGTAGAACGGTTAACCAATTCATAATTATAAAACGTCATGTTGTTAATTTCATCATTGGTAGCAAAAACAAAAGCTTGCGCTCGTATTTCCATTCCAAGTGGATCTCCTCCGGATTCTGTATGAATATTTCCTTTATCGTTCATCACCCACCAAACGGTTTGATCACCATACAAAGTAACGGTTCTATCGTTAGTGCAATCCAATTCTTTATTTATATCATACCAAGGATAATCGCCATCTGTTACATCATAATTACCGTCGCTATTTCTATCATAAAAAGGCGCTAAATAATAATCTTGACCAAGTGTTGGATCTCCATGCGCCGGCCAATCGCTAATGGACAAAGGAATTTCATAATTCGGAAATTCTGTGGCTTGAGTGTTTGTATTATTTTCAGCATCAAAAATTCCAGCATTAAACCAAGCATCAAATTCTCTTACTTCATCTAGAGAAATAACATAATGTTGATCATATTTAGAACATGTTGCAGGACTTACTTCAGCATCACCGGCTTCTGTTAAAGGGCCCGGCCAATAATCCTGACCATCACGGTAACGCACGGCGGCCAATTTTAATTGTCCATTGATGTCAACTCCTCCTAACCACAATGCAGAAGTAAAAAGCGCCATGATACCTGAACCTTTTGGAACTTCATAATGCGAAAAATTTTGTCCGGCAATTTGCCACATGTTTCCGCCATTGTGAATTAATGCCTTTACATTGTTGTATTCAAGATACGTAGAAGATGTTGCTGGAGCGCATCCCGCAGCACGCTCATCGATGGCAGATTGATGAATTGCATCGCCATACAATTGCGCGCGAATTACTCCGCAAAAAAATAGAAGGATTAAAGCAACCGTGAACTTCATGAACGCAAGTTACACTTTTTTTTCTCGACTAAATTCTGAAAAAAAACTCAAAACGTTTGATACTTATACAGGTGTATATTTTTGCAACAAAAAATTATCCGCCGGTTGAAAAAATTTCTGTTATTCCTGCATCCATATAATCATCACCGGGGAAAACAGAAGTAATCACAAGCTTAATAGATACTCCATCACCACTCATGTATTTACCAATACCTGGAAGACTAATGCTTTGCGCACCCATTTGATCTAACAAAATTATTTCACCAAACAAATCTCCGTTCACGTAAATTTCCATCGACTTAATTCTGGCGTTTACATCAAAAGCAGATTCACTCAATTGATATCCATTTAAAATGTAAATAGTTTCATCATAAACCATTCCTGAAAAGAGAATGTAATTTCCATTTGGATAATCTTCGTCATCTTCCATCTCGCCGGTAAACCATGCTGTTGTTGGGTCATCGTCAAAAGCAAATTCCATTTCGTAACTGCCGTCTTCATCAGGTGGGTAAGTAGATGATACTTCTTTTCCAGTAAACGACTCACTCATTGGTGTAAGTACCCATGATCCTTCTTCCGGTTTTTCTCCCCATTCGTACACTTTTTCGTCGGTGTCAAGTTTTCCGTAGAAAACAGAAGCGCCATCACCTTGGTTGGTTTCAACATCTCCGTTTCCTTCTCCTACTTCACCTTTCGATTCTTCTATTTCTTTATAAAATATTACTTCGGTTGGCACAAACTCGCCTTTAGAATTCAATGTACATTGTTGCAACCAAAAATCACCCATCTCATGACCTTGTTTAAAATATTCTCTGTCCTTAGGATCATCTTCGTTATAAATTAAAGTGAAACAATTTCCACACGATTCATGCACCACAATTGTAAAAGAACGTGCCATTCCATCGCCATCATAAGACCTGGAGTCATTTGCTTCTTCATCCCAAATAGTATGTAATTTTACACCTGCCACATTATTCTCTTCTGCATTTTCTTCAGTAAGAAAGTCCAAACTTATCTTTTCTTGCGTTTTTTCATCAATAACTGCAACATAAGTAAATCCATATAGCTGATCCATATAAATTTGAGTAAAACCATTAATGCTTAAAAATAGGGATATCGAAAGAATGCTGTTTTTTAAAGTTGTTTTCATAAAATTATTCAGATTATATTCAGCAAGTTAATAAAATTATTTCATTGCATATCCGCTACAATTGTGCCACAAAATCAATCAACAAATTTTGTACCTCATCAAATTTATGAAGGGGCGTATTTTCTGCTTTGTCAAACACATCGTGGTAGTTAGTAACGCTACCCATGGAATAAATAAAGAACGCTGGTACACCGGCTTCAGAAAAAAAGTAATGATCGGAATTAGAAGTTGGTCCGCGCTTCTTTATTTCTGTTAGATAGTTTTTTTGGTTGTTAATTTCTACGAAGCGGTTAAATTCCGTTTCGTGTGTTGTAGCA
>Ga0105048_10003049_pt1 | contig 27390 bp, 27 predicted proteins | sample MAT05_FD_78382 | JGI IMG/M metagenome (GOLD analysis project Ga0105048, IMG submission 78382) | Freshwater microbial communities from Lake Fryxell liftoff mats and glacier meltwater in Antarctica - MAT-05 | ecosystem: Environmental > Aquatic > Freshwater > Ice > Liftoff microbial mat | place...
ATGGGCTGCACCCATCGCTGGTGGATTTCGCCCTTTCGGGGCTGGATATTGTAATCATCTCCTTTAGATGTTCGATGGGCTGCACCCATCGCTGCTATATTTTACCTCACGTTACTTAAAAATCACCAACGATGGATTAATGGGATAACGCCCAAAATCTTCGCCATAAATGGCCAATCCACCCTGTGCTTTGGTTTCAATTTTTAAGGTCATAAAGCCTTGTGCTGCCGCGGTTTTTAGTTGCTTTTTATTGAGCCTTATTTTTATGAGATAACCATAAGAGCCCGCCTCTCGCAGCTTTTTATCTTTTAACTGGCTGTGCCACGATAATATGCCGCGATGATCGGCCGGGTCGTCAGGTAGTGTTTCGGTTGCTACCTGCTTGCCATCAACAAAAATTTTTACTTGCGATGGAAAGCGGGTCTCGTCCGTCATAGGGTACGCATTGGGGTTTTTGTGTGGCGACACTTTTGCACCCAGCATATAATCCTGGCCCTTTTCAAAATCGGTCGATCTATCCTTATCAAATAATTGTTTGGCCGATGCCTCAAACAACAGGTATGCTTTTTTACTGCTGGCAATTGTTTGGGCAGTTACAGGCAGTTTATATTCAAAATAGCCCTTGCCTGTTCCATTCATTTTTAGGCCGTCCATAACCGCCCAGCTTTTTTGCGACCACTCAGCGTTTGCATATTTATTGGGCAACACTTCTACAATGGTGGTATTGGGTTTGTTGCTGGCCGACTTAACTACAACATTCATAAAGTTGTGGTGCAATATATTTCCATCAGCATCGGCCAGCGTTAATTGTACAGTAGCCAACCCTGCTATACCGGGCATTTGCAGCGCAAGCGGGGCAAGGGTTTTTTGCATCCACGGCTGGTAGTCTACATTTATTTTGCCTGCAATAGTAAAACTGGTTTCGCCAGCCTTATCAATAAAATCAACTTTATAGTTTATAAAAAGTTGATTGTTTTTTATAGCCTTGCCCTCCATTACCGACAAGTGCAATGGTACCTGTACGGTTTCGCCACCTTGTACGGTTTTGCAAATTTCGTTGCCGGCCGATAAATAAAAGGGCGCATGAAAATCGTTTACGGTCATGCCCGGCACCAGCTCTTCCAACCCGGTATATTTTAGGGTACGGTCAAAGCGCCAATATCCGTTCCATTCGTTTATTACATCGTGGTGTTCGGTATACAGCCAGCCCGCAACCAAGGGGTGTTGACGAAAGCTGTTCATCATACGGTGATAGTCCCAGCTCCAGTCAACATCGCCGGTACTGCCATCGTAGCCCCACACATTGCCACATTCTGAGTTAATATTGGGCTGATTGCCCTGCGCAAACCCTTGTTCAAAATGAAAAAAGCTGCCAGCAAACGTGTTTTTTTCAATATTGGTAAGATGATCTTCCCATGCCCAACCCGGCAGGTATTCGTGCCACGAGTTAATATCGGTTTGCGTATGGCCTGCCCCGCAACAAATGGAGTTGTCTTCTACCAGCCGCGATAGGTCGAGCGATTTGGCGAGGTGGTACATACTGGCCACCCACTGTTGCGTGGAGGGTAAGTAGGTGTTATTGCTTTTGCCATTACTGGTAACCCTGGTACGCAGCCCCCAGGTTTCGTTAAAGGTTATCCACGAAAAAATGGCGGGGTGGTTGTAATCGCGTTTGATCATTTCTCTCAACGTATGTTCCGATTCCGCCTGCATTTTTTCGTTAGGTTCGCCCCACGAGTTTGGTAGGTCGGCCATTACTAATACGCCCAGTTTATCGGCCCAATAAAGCTTTCGCGGAATATCAATTTTTATGTGGGTGCGTATGCCGTTTAGCCCAATACCCTTTGCCAACGCAATTTCGTTTTTCATAAAGGCATCGGTGGGAAACGTATAAAAACCTTCGGGATGGTACGACTGATCGAGGGTCAGCTGCAGGTATATGGGCTGGTTATTTAACGCAATGTATGAGTAAGTAGTGCCCGGCAAATTGACCACCGATATTTTGCGCATGCCAAAGTACGACTTCACTACATCGTTATTAAACTTCACTTCGGCATCGTACAACCAGGGGTCGTTGAGGGTCCATAAACGTTGGTTGGGTATAGGTATGGTAAAAGTGGCTCTATCAGTATTTTTAGAAACGGTGCCTTTAAAAACAATGGGGTCGCCCGGTGTTTTAATGGTGATGTTTATGGAGGTATCGGCCTTCACTTTTTCTGACACGATCACTTTGGCCATTATGGTTTGGTTATCAATGTCGGGCGTAAAATGAACTACATCAACATAATTGCTACCTCTTGCTTCAAGATAAATGGTTTGCCAAATACCCCGTGAATTGCCATATCCCTGTTTGCCATACAGGGTAAAATCGCGCCGCATATCATCTACCCTAATAACCAGTTCGTTTGGCAAATTATTGGAAATATTAGCAGGCAGTTCAAACGAAAAAGGGGTATAGCCGCCCTGGTTTTTGCCTAGTAAAGTACCGTTTAACCAAGCGGTAGTTTCCCAATCGCTGGCACCAACGGTTACAAAAACACGTTTGCCCTTCCAGCTTTCGGGTACCATAATTTTTCTTTTATACCAGCCAATATCTGCCTTGTCGGCCACGCCCGATAGTGGCGAACCCCAGGGAAAAGGCACATTGATGGTTTGGGTAAAATTTACTTTGCCTTCCTGCCATTTATTGTTCAAACCCGCATCAAGACTATCAAAGGCAAAGCTCCAGTTTCCATTAAGGTTAAGCCAGTCGGATCGTTCAAAGTCGGGCCGCGGATGTTCGGGCAAGGGTATTGGCTGGGCCTGGGTAAATAACGAACAAAAAAGCAGCAATAGGGCGATCGTAAATTTCATGGGGCAAGTTGATTAATAACAAAATAAATGGCCTAATAAACATACACAAAATATACCTTTTGAGAAGTAACCTAAAATTCCCTTGTGGTGTGTTGAACGATGGGGGAATAGCTAGTTACAAATGTTGAAGTAGTAGCAATCTTTAGTTGGTATACAAGTTTTACTTTGACGGTTGGCGATGCCATAAGCACAACTGATAAAGTGATTGCGACGCAACAATGATCCTATAAAAAACAAACGCTGGTATTAAAAAAATCCTGGTCAACAACCTCCAAAAAACCCCGTCTACAACCCGGCCAAGCGTTGTCAAAGCTTCCCCCTTCCGGACACCGATCGGGCACCGCATGGTCATAACTTCCCCTTCGGTAAATCGAAGGGGCCGGGCCTTGTCACAGCTTCGTTTTTCGGGGAATCGAAGGGGCCGGGCCTGGTCATAGCTTCCCTCTTAGGTAGGAATCGAAGGGGCCGGGCCTGGTCATAGTTTCCCTCTTGGGTAGGATCGAAGGGGGGGGTAGGGCCTTGTCATAGCTTTCCCTTAAGGGATCGAGGGGGCACCGCCGCTTATATCTTCCCCCTCGGGGGGATTGGAGGGGGGCCTGGCCTTGTCAAAGCTTTCCCTCTTCGGTAAATCGAAGGGGCCGGGCCTGGTCACAGCTTCCCTCTTCGGGGTACCGAGGGGGCCGCCTACAACCCTCCCTTCCTGGTAGCTTTTCGTGGCGTTGGCCACTGGTCTCTTTCGCCGGTACGGGTATTTACAGGTAGTATTATGCGTTGCCGCGAAGTAGTATTGGGATCTTCGCTGGCCATGTAAGCCAATATTGCAGTAAGTATTACGTTGCTGCGAAGGTCGTCCCACACAATTTTATCGTAGGTGTCGCGGTTGGTATGCCAGGTATAATTGCCATAACTCCAGCTAAGCGAACTAAGCGAAAAGGCAGGCACGCCGGCTGCCAAAAACGAGGCATAGTCCGATCCTCCTCTGCCGGGTGCGCCGGGAAACTGTGTTTTAAGATCGTGCTGTATACTATCGGGCACCCTGCTTAACCAGCGGGTTAAATATTCGTACGCCTGCAAAAAACCCTGCCCGCTAATGTTGGCTACGCGGCCCGTACCATTGTCCTGGTTAAACAGGACTTGTATACCTTTTATTATTTCGGGGTGATCTTCTACAAAAGCCCGTGAGCCATTTAGCCCTTGCTCTTCGCTGCCCCAATGGCCTACCAATATGGTGCGTTTAGGGTTGGGGTATACTATTTTAAGAATGCGCATGGCCTCCATCATGGTAAGGGTGCCTGTGCCATTGTCGGTGGCCCCGGCAGCACCATCCCACGAATCGAAGTGGGCCGAAAGCATCACATACTCATCGGGTTTTTCGGTACCCTTTATTTCGGCAATGGTATTAAACACGGGCACTGTGCCCATTTCTTTACTGTCGGCCCGCACGGTAATCATTGGTTTATCGCCATGGTCGGCCAGGCGATATAGCAGCCCATAATCTTCCAACGAAATATCAAACACCGGCGCTTTTTTAGTAGCTGCACTAAAAATTTTATTTACACCAAAACCCTGCGACCAATACGATTGCAATATACCTGCGGCACCTGCGCTATCCAGCGCTTTGGTAAGCGAAGAATTGCTGTACCCGGTTTTACTAATGCGTTGGCGCCACGCGGCTGTTTGTGCAGCCCTGTCTTTTTTCATACCCTCAAATGACTCTTTGGTGCCAAATTCCTGCCAGTTATCGTCGGGGCGGCCGGTTGGTTGTGGCATACTTACCATTACAAATTTGCCTTTGGCCATGGGTACCCATTTTGCAAAGGCCAGCGAATCGGCCAGGTCGGGTAAAATGATCACTTCGGCAGTTACCTCCTTACCGTTGGTAGAAGGGCTCCATGCCAGTTGTGTACCCTCAAGCGAACGCACCCTTGGCTTAACCATATCAATATGTGTAATACCGCGTTGCCAGCCACGCCATTCGCCCCACTGCTCGTTGCGGGCAGTAATACCCATTTGCTTGTATTTGTCAAGTGCCCAGTTATTGGCTTGTAACATTTGCGGCGAGCCCACCAGCCGTGGCCCAACCTGATCCAGCAACTCAAATGCATATTGTTTTAACTGCGAGTTGCCGTTGGCCTCTGCAATAATTTGTTTAATAATTACAGAGTCTGGTGTTTGTGCCACACCAGGGTTGATGGCCGCCATTACAAAAAATATTGTGGCAAGGCAGGCGAAGTAGCTGTTTTTTATCATGGGGCTAAAATAATAACGAATAGCATACTAACAGGCCGCCGATGGGGCTATGTGCAGAATAAACAGGTGATTGCATTTTTACGGCCATTTATGTGGCTGCTGGTAAGTGTTGCGGAAGTATGAAACGCGGGTGGAGAATGGATATTGCTTGGTGAGGTGAACAGTAATTATAGGTTTGCTTAAAACTACAGAACACCTTACCTGTTGCAAACAAAACCGCAGACAATATATTTTTTGGAGCCGGTCGTTGTAGCTTTAGCAACACGGCCGTTGCCCATTTGGCTGCCTGTCCGCGGGCGTGGTGTCAGCCAGGCGGGCGTTGTTTTAGTGCACCGAATATGCGTAAACTTAAAGGCTTTTTTGGGGACGAGCATTAGTCCTTTTCTCAAATTTTGTTGTGTCACTCCCTTGTACCGCATCTTTTTATAGCAACTTTTTTCTTTACGATTTTTAATGCTTAAACCCCAAACGTGCGATGGTTTATATCGTATTTAAACTTTGCTTAAGTTGACCTATTTACCGCGCCTTCGGCTCTACACGTAGTTTTGTAAGAAACCGACGATTTTGAAACTCCAAACTTACAATTGTTTAAAGGGAAAAAGGATAAAAAAACAGGATAAGGAAGAACGATTGATATAATCGTCTTGGCCCAACTATTTAGATGCTTCCTTTATAGCAGTGGTAAACCTTGACATGCTCTTATCATCGTCGTCGTACAACAATAATTTTTTATCGGGACCATATAAAAATACGGATGGAAATTTGCGTGGTTTGAACTTAGTTAAAAAATCGTTGCGAAGGTCCATAAGTACGGTTACATTTTTTTTGTCCTTTACCTTGCTGCCAAAGCTGTTTAAAAACCCGGTTACCTTGTCGGGGCTATCGCGGCTTACCAGGTATAGGGAGGCGGCTTTAAAATCGTTGTAATGGTCGCTGATGTATTGCATGGCCCTTTGACAATGATCGCAGTGGCTATCGAAAAATATAAAAAACAGCAGCTTATCCCTGTCAAGGTTTTTAGGGGTAAACATGGATTTATCGGCCTTAAAAAAAGTAAACTCAGGTACCGTAAGCGCCACCTGTTGGGCGTTTACTGCTGCACACATTACCGTCAAACAAACTATTGCACTATAAACCTTTGTCATACCAATAAATTTAAGCGCAAGTTCCTTTTTACTTTACTAACTAAAAAATTTTAGTGCTACCACTACGCAATAAATAGGCGGGCATAGCATAGCCAGCCAACCATGCACGTATTGTACTGCCATTAATCCGCAGCGGTTAAACTTTTGTTAACGCCCATTTTACAGCCAACGCTTGCTACCCAAATAGGTGTAATGTATTAAAACCGGTGTTTTTTGGCCGGTCAACAATTAAAATGGGGATACGAAAAAAATGAACAGACAGGTTTTATTGCTACTGATCGTAGCTATGGTTATGGTAAGCGGCTGTACAAAACAAGGTGGTACCAATAATCAACCCGTGCCTCATCCGTTGGAATTAGGGATGTTTAATTTTGTGTAAGTGGATGTGTTGGATGATTTAAGATGTGTGTGGCTTTATTGAGCCGCCAGAAATCGCACATGACTAAAGATTTACGGCCGGAGGTTAAGTACAAAAGCGGTCTGTCCCTGATGTTAGAAACCTAAAGATAATTTCAAATGCCCTCCAGGTCCGTCTTTTACAATCCGCATTATTGTTGAAAGCCTGATGTCACTTGCGTTATTTTCAATTCTTGAAATGTACGATTTTGTAGTGCCGCATTTTGCGGCAAGTTGCTCCTGTGTCAGGTTTTGCCTTTCTCTCATTTCCTGAATAAGAATGCGAGGTTTAAAAGCCTCAAATCCTTGTTGGTAAGTTTCTCTTTTAGCAGTACCGGGTTTGCCATATTGCATATCAAAATGATCGGCAAATGAAGTGAGGTTTTTATTTTTATCTTTTTCATTGAAATACTCCTTTTTAATTTTTTTTGCTAATTCCATTTCATTCTTCGGTGTCTTTTGAGTTTTTATTTTAAACTCATTTGCTACGTTAGTAAAAAAGGTTGCAAATGGCTGACAGCCAACAAACGGCGTTTGATATGGGAGAGGCTTACGATCAGTTTATATTCTTGCTATTGGCAGTCTTTCTAACTACGCATTATCCTCGTGGTCATATCTAATTGAGCGACTGCCTCGTCACTAAATCTCTGCAACGACATTTCTCTCATTTCCTCAAGGTTCTCTTTGCCAATTATCTTTAAGTACTCTTTCTGGTCTTTTGTCAAATTAGTATACTTCATTATTTTTTTAGCATACTCCCGTACTTCTTTTTCCTCAGCCGGATTTGTCATAATTGCTTTTAAAAAACCATCTCCCTTACAAGAGTAGGCAAACCAAAGTGTTGTAATAATGGATTTCTTAGAAGTGGTACTGACATTTGAAAACAATGTAATCAATGTGTCAACATAAACGCTCTGTTTTATTGGAAGGAGCATATATGTTAAACAGTATCCTTGATTAAACGTCATTGCGTGTTCAGGAAGAAAAAAGGAAAACTTATCATCTTGTAATATTTTAACAGCAGCAGTTGTAACATTTATGTCTTCTTGAGCAAGGTTGTTGAGGGTTGTTATGTACATTTTCCGGCTGATATCGGCGAGGTCACATTTAGCAATAGCTTGAACGGCAAGTTGTTTATCATTTACGGCATTTGATAAAGACAAAAGCAAGCTGCTGCCGTCGTAATAAAAATATGGGTTATGCCCAATCTGCCTTAATTCCAAACGTAGTTGCGGAAGATAGTGAGATGTATCGCTTTTAACCTTGTTCCATAAACTATCCAATGCCGGAAACTTACTTTCCTGTTCTTTGTCTGAAAGTTTACTAGGTTGGAAATTATAAATGGCATCAATTTCATTTGATAGTGTTTGTCCATAGGTAGAAACTGTAACCAATGTAAATACGATAATAGCTGTAAACTTCATTTTGGTGGGTCGCATTTAAATTGCCACTAACGAACACGGCTTGGCGATGTGGTGATATTTGAAAATAATCAGCCTGGAACCGCAGCCCAATAAAAATACAAAAGATGAAGCTAACAAACAAAAGTCCAACAGAATTACGTCTGCCGAAAATAATGCTGATAGCGATTAAATGCCGAAGCTAACAACGTCCAGCCACCAGATTGACAAACCGCCTGTTGTACGTTCGCCGTTTGTCCGTGGTTATTTACAGCGTGGGTCTGTGTCGAACCTCAGAGTGTTTTCTGTGCGGTGGCACAAGGCAGGCTCTTTTGCAAGGTTGGCTTTTGAGTGTCGGCTCTTGTGTGCCTTACAAATGTGCCTGCCTTGGTGCGTTAGATGTGCTAAATGCTTTTATAATACTGGAAGAACCATTTGTATCTTAACACATCTTCTTTGTATGAAGGAGTATTTGTAAAGTTCTCTAACACTTTATTGATATCAGAAAGTAGAATAAGTTCATAAATGATAACATCAATTATATCTGCTGTAATCTCATTTATCTGATTAAAAATTTGTGCTAATTTGTACCAAATCATTCTAATAAGTTTTAATGGACTATTTGTATTTGACAAACCTAATTTTTGCAAATCGTCGTCATATTGAATGCAAGAGACATTGCCTGCTCTATCGTATTCAACAAGAGTTTCAATATATACATCAAATATAAAAGGCTCTATTTTTTTATCACTTCTGTAATTATTACAATGGATATTACTATCGCAAGAAGCAATTAAGTTATGGTATGCAATATCATGAGGATACAGTACTGGCGGTATTATTCTTGTGCTTCTATCAAAAATTGCTTTATGAATTACATTGTTTGTTAATTCATTAGTAACAAGGTAAAAGGCAAAATCATCTATTTTTAATCTATTGGGGATTATATGTTCTAATGTTGTATCTGCTGCAACTATTTCTTTCAAGCAATAACAACATAAGTTCCTTTGCTCACTCAACATTAATGGTAACATTTGACTACACTAAACTGGTCTGCACAATCCTTCATAATCAGCCGCTTGATAGCAAGCTTCTAAATTATCCCAACTATCTTCTAATAGTGTATCTACAACCTGTTTACCTGCTGTTTCGTTAATCGATTTATCAATATACTTCATAATATCATAAATAGGCTTTCTTTTGGTTGTCAATTTCTTTTTGTAACAAGTTGGGGATTTCTCCGCCTAAATAATCTTTAAGCTTTTGAAGCATTAATGTAGCCTCAGTTTCCTTCTTCTTTCCAAATAATACTAAGTATGCATTAATCAGTTTGTCAATTGTGGAAGAACGATAGTCACTTTCCATCACCTCCATTAAATTAGTAGTGTAATCTATACCATAAACATTTTCAACAGGCTCCCAATAATATCTATTACCATCATTTTTCAGACGTATAACTTTATCTTCTTCAGTATTTGCTTTTAAATTACTTATTACCAAAGGAGAGTGAGTACTTACAATAAATTGAATTTCAGGAAAAGTTTTTTTAAATCGATTTAAAACTTCTTGTTGCAGCGTTGGGTGAAGATGTAATTCTATTTCATCAATAATTACAATTCCAGTAGCTTCAGCATCCTTGTTCAAAATAAAACTGCGGTATGCAATATCAAAAACAATAGAAAAAAGCCTTTTATAACCCATTGGTAAGTTGTCAAAAAAAATTGTTCTTTCATCTATGAAATCAAATTGAATGTGTTGCTCTGATTTACTTGTTCCTATAACTTTTATTTGCTTTATCTCAAATTCTTTATTTATAAAATTATATTTTTCATCTAATGAATCTATGAATTTTTTAAGCTTACTATCTATGAAATAAAGTTCAATAAATTCAGAGTCGTTTTTTAGTTCAGTCCTAATTGTGTCTAACTCCTTTCTTAGTCGTTCTGCTTTTAATTTCCAATTTACAATATCATCATGATCTGGTGCATTTTCAATCATTAAGTATAAATCATTCAACTCATTTATAATGCTATATTCAGGTCTTTTAAAATTGTTTAGTGAAGTATAAACTTTTGTATATCGCTCCATCCAAATACCAATACAATTATTTTTTTCATCCCACTTATAGTAACCGAAATTTCTTGGCAATCCATTTTCGGATGTCAGAACAGTTTTTGCATAGCCACTAATATTTGCTTCGATATGTGGAAATGAATCAGCAAAAAATGCTAAAATTGGTAGTGGTTTATTAATATCATTATCGTTATAATATAGCTGAAATCTTTCAAACGCTTTTTTATACAATGAAGACGAAAGCCCGCCACCTTTCTTTTCTTTTACCATTGCCCATACTAGTTCTTCATTATTGAAAATTGCCTTGTTGGTTAGTTTAATGGGATAGATATAGTCGTTAACTTTATCGTCAAACCTTGCATCGAAAGTTCCCTTATTATCAATGGCTGCAACCTTTAAATCAGGTGAACTAGTGCCAATAGTTTGAATGCCTTTAATTTAATTTTTGGCGAATGGAAAACTAAGAGAATAGACAAGTCCGGTTAGTACATTTGTTTTACCAGTCCCATTTTTACCAATTAAAACAGTAGTTTTTTTACCGAATGAAATTTCATAGCTTTTGAAGCATCTAAAATTCTCTATATTAATATTTTCTATTTTCATATTTACTTTATGTACTGTAATGAATTATTGCTTTTTCTTGTATTTTATTTTTTGCTCAGCAGCTTTCAAAACCCTAACCGCTAAATTCTCATCGTGTAGGTCATCGGCTACTTTGTCACTTAGCCATTCAACCAATAAAGTTTCTTTGTCAAGTTTGTAAAATTTGGCGAATTTCAGAACTTGTTCCTTTGTCGGTTTACGTTCATTGCGTTCAAATTTGCTAATAATTGCTTGGTCAATTTCTAATTCGGCAGCAACCTGTCGAAGGAACAAACCTTTCTCTTCTCTTGCTATTCGTATTAAATCTCCAAAGTTACTCATAAGACAAAATATGTTTTGACAAAACTGGTCAAATATAATTATAAAACTTTAAATGTAGGTTGTAAAAAAATATTATTTTGTGTCAACAGTGAGGAATGGATATACTTGCTGATGTTTCAGATCAATTTTCTAACAATTCGTCCGCTGGGTGGTGGGTTGGCTTTGGGGCTTTGGCATTTTTAGCTATTTGCAAGCTTGGCTTTGTGTCGAGGTTTTGTATGCCTTGCAATGTGCTAAAAATAGCGTTGGGTCGTGTCGGCAAAGCCATGGATGTTTAAATATATGCAGGATGCCGTTTAGGTCGACATACAACGCTCCTTTTGCAGCCGCTAGCATAAACAGGTGTTGGCTAATTGTCCATAAAAGTAATTCCGTTGTAATATAAAGTGCAACAAAAATAAAAGACATTACCCTCCATTTTACATCCACCAAATCCCTACGATCGTCCAAAGCTATTTTTAGGCCTGGCGAAATTTTTAAGATTGTAAGTAAAACTCAACAAAAAATACCTGCCTAACACCTGGTCCTGCAGGTATTCTACAAAAGATACTTCTAAGGGAATAGTAGGTATAACCACAGTTGACATTTGTCGGTGGGAGAGAATAGTCGGGGGGCTTTGGTAGCAGAAGGGCAAAGTTGACAGATGATTAATGGGAGATGACAGAAGAGAATAGTTGGGAGATGATAGTTGGCAGAAGAATAAAGATGAAAGATGATAGATGGGAGATGAAAGAAGAATACAGTTGACAGATGATAGTTGGCAGATGACAAAAAAGCAATAGTAAATAGTGAATAGGCAATAGTAAATAGTGAATGCGTGAAAAGTGAATGATAAATAGTTGGCTTTGTGGAATATTGTTGACTTGTATAACTTGTCACCCTAATCGCCAAAGTCCCACAAAAGCCAGCCAGCACAAAATAGCCGGGAGCCAGAAAATTGACACCAGCTCGTAGCCATTAGCCAAAAAATAGCCGCTGGTTGGTAGTCATTTGCCGGTAGCCAGGATTGGAAAGTCGGTCCGTCCCGTAAACAACACGGCTTAGCCTTGAGAGCTATACACTCAACACATAAACTTTTGTAAACGCCTCAAAAAATTCTGCCGCCCCTCCTGGTTTCTCCTTACCTAATTACCAGTAAATTTATCCTTCAAATGCCGCCCATGATTTCTGTAGCCGAAGCCCGTTCATTAATTCAACAACACGTGCATCCACTACCGCCGGTTATCGTACTACTGCAAAACGCCGCTGGGCTTACCCTGGCAACCGACATTTTTTCGCCCGGTCATTTTCCGCCTTTCCGCCAATCGTCTATGGACGGTTATGCTTTTGCTTACGACCATTGGAGTGGCAAACCTTTGGCCATTGCCGGCGAAATGCAGGCAGGTGCCGACAGTATGCCAGCACTACTACCTGGGCAGGCCATCCGCATTTTTACAGGCGCCCCGGTACCCGATGGGGTAGATACCGTGGTTATGCAGGAAAAAACAGCACTCAACAATGGTCAGCTTATCATAACCGATGAAGCGATTGTAGTAGGGGCCAACGTACGGCCCATGGGCTCCGACATTCAGGCGGGTGAGTTGGCGCTGCCCGCTGGCAGTTTTCTATCGCCGGGGGCACTGGGCATGGTTGCCGGTTTGGGTATTAATGAGGTAAGCGTATATGCGCCGCCCATAGTATCGGTACTACTTACCGGTAAGGAACTGCAGCAACAAGGCAAACCCCTGCAATTTGGGCAGGTATACGAAAGCAACTCGTTTGCCTACAGGGCCGTGTTACAACAATGTGGCGTACAGCAAATACACACACAAGTGGTGGACGATGACCTTGCCTTACTGACAACCGCCATTGAACAGGCCATTAATAACAGCAACCTTGTGTTGCTAACCGGCGGCGTTAGCGTAGGCGATTACGATTTTGTAACCCGGGCGCTGCAGCAATTGGGCGCACAGGTAATTTTTCATAAACTAAAACAGCGGCCGGGCAAGCCATTGCTGCTGGCAACACACAAGGGCACGGTCATATTTGGACTGCCTGGCAACCCATCGTCGGTGCTAACTTGTTTGTACGAGTATGTGGTGCCGGCCCTGCAAATTATGCTACAGCGGCCCATGCCTTTTGTACAAACCGTGCAACTGCCGCTGGCCGGGGGGTATATAAAAAATCACGGCCTCACCCAGTTTTTAAAGGGATGGTACCACAACGGGCAGGTTACGCCCCTGCATGCTCAGGAAAGCTACCGCATGCGGTCGTTTGCCGTAGCCAATTGCCTTATTGTATTGCCCCAGGATGCCCGCGAACTAAAAAAAGGCCAACTGGTTGAAGTACATTTACTATTTTAATGCATATGTTGGAATCGCAACTATTGTTTTACGCGCTATTGTTTGTATTGGCGTTTTTATATTCGTCCGTTGGCCACGGCGGCGCAAGTGGTTACCTGGCACTAATGGCGCTGTTTAGTATAGCCCCCGAAGTAATGAAACCCACCGCCCTCGTTTTAAACCTGTTTGTGTCGCTCATTGCTTTTGCGCAGTTTTACAAAGGCCGCCACTTTATGCCCAAACTGTTTATTCCGCTGGCGCTGGCCTCGGTGCCCATGGCCTTTGTGGGCGGTATGATAACTATTGAGCAGGGGCTATACAAAAAAATACTGGGCGTTGTATTGCTGTTTGCCATAGCCCGTTTTGCGGGTTTTAGAAAAGCCGATTTTAACGAAAATAAACCCTATAAAACCTGGCTTGCCTTGCTTATAGGTGGCATTATTGGGTTACTGTCGGGCATGATAGGTATTGGCGGCGGCATCATACTTACGCCGGTGCTTATACTGCTGCACTGGACCAATATGAAACAGGCCGCAGCCGTCAGCGCCATCTTCATTTTTGTTAATTCGGCCGCAGGCCTCGCAGGCCAGTTTACAAAGGGCATTACCTTTACCACCTACATGGTTGCTTATATAGCCGTAGCCCTGGCCGGCGGTATTATAGGTTCGTATTTCGGGGCGCAAAAGTTTAATAACCTGGTGTTGAAACAAGTGTTGGCCGGTGTATTATTGATTGCGGTGGTAAAATTACTGACGGTTTAAGTAAATAAGCCATGGAGTTTTTTTGAGCCAGGCAATAATTTTTCAATTAAGCGGCCGTTGCGTCGCACACTTGTACAGATAGTACAATTTGCATCAACAATAGTATTTGCAAACAATGCGTATTATACCAGGTCAGGTAACACTAATAATAATTTGGTACAATAAAAAACAACTGTGTTGCCTGCAACACCAACACACAAACAAATTATGAGTTACGACTTATATTTCTACAAATCAAAAGGGACAAGCCTTTCTGAAAATCAAATCGCAGGTTATCTGACAAATAATTTAGTTTCTGTAAATAAAGAAAGTAATCAATGGTATTACCAAAACAAGGATACTGAGGTCTATTATTTATTTGACCAAAATAAGCCCGACGACGAACCTGAAAGTATAGAATTGTATGAAAGTTTTAAGGACTTTGACACTACGCATTTTTCATTCAACTTAAATTTTATTCGACCCGGTTTTTTTGGATTACAAGCATTTCAATTTATTGAGCAATTTATTAATGATCTAAATTTATATGTGTTAAATCCGCAATCGGCATCTGACAATCCTTATAAACCAACAAAGAAGGAGTTATTTGACAATTGGAATAAAACAAACTTACATTCAGGTTCTGACCACTTTGACAGCCTTCAATCCGGCTATTTGCCAGCAGAAAAATCAAATGAAATATGGAATTATAATTTCCACAGAAGTCGCTTACAAAATGAATTAGGTGAAAAATATTTTGTTCCAAAAATATTTTTCTTTAAAAAAAGGCAAACAAATGAGGTCATAACTGTCACAAGCTGGACAGAACATATTCCCACTGTAATTGCGCCAGCAGACTATTTTTTGTTGTCAAGAAAACACCAAAAATTCTTTAGAACAGTCAAAGACAATATTTTAGTTTCAAGAAAAAGAATAATGGAAACATTAGGATTGTATTTTGACGATTTTAGTTTTAAGGAATGTAAAATAATTCATCCGGAAAATGCACATAAAATCAAAAATATATTCAATTTATTAAAGGCTGAATATACACTTGCAGACTTTGCTGAAAGGTTACCAATAGAACTTTTATTTAATGCAAAACCTGGTAATTAAAATTATCAATTACCATTTTTGACCATTCAAAATGAAGCCATTAAAAAGTTCTTATCTTCAAATAAATAAAACGGTTTGCAGCACCGGGCGTAACATTTTTAAATCTCTCATCTGACAGCAATTTTTAACATTATCACAAAAAACACAAAGCAATGAAATTAGTTGAGATAATAGCTTTTGGACAGGTGGCCGCCGTTACTGGCTACCGGTTGCCAATAACACACGAGGTAAATGATACGGACAGCCTGCAGCTATGGCTGCATACACAATACCCGGCACTAATAAATATTAGGTATGCACTGGCGGTAAATCAAAAAATGATTAGCCAAAACGAGCCGCTGGCACAAGGTGCTACGGTGGCGTTGTTGCCTCCGTTTTCGGGCGGGTAGTGGTAACTACAGATACCGCTAAACGCAAGGCAGCAAATTAAAAACGTAAATAATTAGGTACGGGTGCAAACAACGCAGCAAATTAATAACGCAAATAAATTAATAACCCACAAAGCGCCTAAACTATTCCGTTTGCCGCCGCCAATAGTACAAAAAGTACACGCTGTGCGACGCAAGAATGTAAAATTGGAACGCTGCCGCCTGGTCCCCAAAAAAAAATTCCGGCATGTTAACCCCTAATCAATACGAACGATATAACCGGCAGTTGCTGCTGCCTCAATTGGGCGAGGCAGGCCAGCAAAAACTATTGGCAGCCAGTGTGCTGGTAGTAGGTGCCGGCGGTTTGGGTTGCCCCGTGTTGCAATACCTGGTTGCCGCAGGGGTTGGGCGTATTGGCATTGTTGATGACGATGTGGTGGCCCTATCCAACCTTCACCGGCAAATATTATTTGGCACCAGCGATGTGGGTAAAAGCAAAGCTGTGGTTGCTGCGCATAAACTACAACTGCTAAACGACGGGGTGCAGGTTAATGTATACAACCACCGCCTTACTACTGCCAATGCGTGGGATATTATTAAAGCGTACGACCTGGTAGTTGATGGATCGGACAATTTTGCTACCCGGTATATGGTAAACGATGCATGTGTGCTACTGGGCAAACCGCTGGTATATGGCAGTATTTACCGGTTTGAAGGGCAGGTAGCCGTTTTTAATTGTAATAGCCACGTAAACTACCGCCACCTGCACCCTGTGCAGCCGCCCGAAAATGAGATACCCAATTGTGCCGAAGCAGGCGTAATAGGTGTGCTGCCGGGCATTATTGGTAGCCTGATGGCCAACGAGGCAATCAAAATTATTGCCGGCATTGGCAATATATTATGTGGCAAATTGTTCACCTACCACTCGCTGCAAAACCATAGCTATATTTTTGACCTAAATGCTGATATAAAAGCGGACGGCACACCCACCAACCGGCTATTGTTTGAGGCAGTTGACTACGGCGATGGCTGCGCTGCCATTGGCGAGCCACCTACTATATTGAGCGCCGAATTGAACCGTTACCTGGCCGCGATTAATACGCTGGTAGCAGATGTTCGGGAGCCCGGCGAGCAACCATTGATTACTGAATTTGAACATATACAAATACCTTTAAGCGGCCTTCGGCAAAAAGTGGCCAACCTTTCGGCAGCAACCATTGTAGTGGTATGCCAAACCGGTGTTCGCAGCGTAGAGGCCGCCAGGCTGCTGAAAGCCGCTAACCCGGCCAGCACAATTTTAATATTAAAAGGAGGCATTACAGCATGGAAAAAAATATACCCATTGGCGACGAAATAAAAAAACGACAGCCAAAAAACATTTTTGTGCAGGGGCCGGTAAGCGCCACCTTTGTGGGCGACAGCATAGCCAAACATGCCAGCAAAACCGGTATTGGCGGCCACAGCATTTTTTTGGGTCAGGTAAGGGCCGATGTTGTAGATGGTAAAACCGTAGCCGCCATTGACTACACTACTTACGAAGCCATGGCGCTTGAAAAAATGCTCGAAATTCGCGAAGCCATTTTTGCCAAATACCCGCTTACGTGTATGCATGTGTATCACAGCCTGGGCAACGTAGCGGCAGGGCAATTGTGCCTGTTTGTATTTACCAGCGCCGCCCACCGCCGCCAGGCTATTGACGCCTGCACCGAACTGGTAGAACGCATAAAAGCCGAACTACCCGTTTGGGGAAAGGAAATTTTTGAAGACGATAGCTTTGTATGGAAAAATAGCAGCCCCCCCGATCACCCAAAGGAGTAGCCCCCCCCGGATGCCCCCAAGGGGAAGCAATTAAATAGGTATTGTTGATAATTGAGAACATAAAATAGATGATAATGATTGAAAATAATTTACTAACAAAACCAGTCAAAAAGTCCCCCGTCGGGGGATTTAGGGGGCAACCCCTTCGGGGATTTGGGGGGCATTTATGGTAGACATTACCCACAAAGTAACCAGCCTGCGCACCGCGGTGGCGCAGGCCATTGTAACAGTTTCGGCACAGGCCACCATTGATGCCATAAAGGAAAAAAAGGTGCCTAAAGGCGACGTATTTGAGTTTAGCCGCGCTGCCGGATTGTTGGCCGTAAAAAAAACCAGCGATGTAATTCCCGACTGTCACCCACTGCCAATAGAGTATACCGGTATTACCCACCGCATACAAGGGTTGGAAGTTTTTATTGAAGTAGAAGTAAAAGCCATTTATCGGACAGGCGTAGAGGTGGAAGCCATGCACGGTGCATCGGTGGTGGCACTTACTATGTACGATATGCTAAAACCTATTGACAAACAGGTGGAGATAGGCAGCATAAAATTGTTATCTAAAAAGGGCGGCAAGTCGCAAAAGGCCGATATGCCTGCAATATTGCCCACCTGCGCCGTAATTGTATGCAGCGATAGTGTATCGGCCGGTACAAAACAAGACCGGTCGGGCAAATCAGTAATGGAAAAACTGGCAGCCCATGGGTTGCAAACAGTAGTTTATGAGGTAATCCCCGACGATTTTACGGCCATACAGCAGAAGGCAAAAGAAATAAGTGACCGCGGAATAAAAATTTTATTGTTTACCGGCGGCACTGGTTTATACAAACGCGATGTTACGCCCGATGCCCTGGAGCCACTGATTAACAGGCCCATACCCGGTATTATGGAAGCCGCCCGCAGCTACGGGCAACAGCGAACACCCTACGCAATGTTAAGCCGGGGCGTTTCGGGATTTATTAATACAACTTTAGTTGTAACTTTACCGGGTTCTACCCGTGGTGCGGTCGAAACAATGGACGCCATATTCCCTTTTATCATTCATATTTTTCGGGTTACAGAAGGTACCCAACACCCGAACGAATGGTTGATAAACCCTGAAAACAAAAGCTAATTTTCAGAATTTTTTGCCGGAGTTCGATTTTGGGACCACCGAAATTTGACTGGCAAAATCCTTCTTTCCTTACTATCCTAAACCTGCCTGCATAGCAAAGTTTTGGTACAATAAGGTACCAACAAAGGAAACCGTCTATTGGTTTTTTGCAGGGAAAGTGCATAGCTGCCATAAATGATTTTTGAAAATAATGATAGATTACTATAAAAGCAAGCAATTATGAAAGGTATAGTATTATGTGGCGGCCAGAGCCTTCGCATGGGTAAAGACAAAGGGCTGCTAATTGGCAGTCGTAAAATAACCTGGGCACAACAGGCTTTTGCCCTGTTAACAAGGTTAGAAATAGAGGTGGCTTTTAGCATCAATGACCACCAAAATAAAAGTTATAAGCGTATGTTTTATTTTGATACGCTGATACCCGATAATAAAACACTGGTAGTAAAAGGGCCGTTAACCGGCATATTAAGCGCCCACCTTAAGTTTCCTAAAGATAACCTGATTGTATTGGCGTGCGACATGATAGAAATGAGGCAGGAGGTAATGGTGCGCCTGTATAACGAATTTGACAAACAAAGCGAGTACGAAGCGTATGTATATCGCGACAAGGGAATGACCGAACCTTTGTGCGCCATCTACACCGCCAAAGCCCTTAAAAAAATAGCCGATAAAGCACAAAAAAACCTACTGGAAAAACACAGTATGATGTACGTGCTTGACCAGTTAAAAGTTAACTACCTACCCATTGAACCCGAAGTAAAAAAGGCCTTCCTGAATATGAATACGGTGAGCGATCTTCAATATGTGTAAGGGCTGATGAGCGGCGAATAGTTAGTTGTGGGTGAACACGTTGGCTTAGGTGGCTTAGTCAATATTTACTACTTACAACGATTACTTGACTTAAACGCCAGATGACGGAGTAACAAATTTTAGACGAAAATTTTAACCGGCTGGCCCGCAAGGGCTGGTCGGTTTTTTTGTGTGGATGACTGGGATTGGTAGCAACGGATTTAGCCCACATTGCAGACAAATATCACCTATTTATTAAAAAAATGCAAAGTCCGAACAGCTAAACCGAAGCAATGAAAAGACAGCCTACTATCTCAAACTGGCCCGGCTGCGCATACCCGCCACCATACAACAGGTACAATGTTCGGCACCCCAAAACTTAAGCAAACAACAACTAGCCGTACTGGCCGAAGGGCGATACCTGCAACAGGGCGAAAATATTCTTATAACCGGTGTCACCGGATGCGGTAAAAGTTACCTGGCCTGTGCTCTTGGCCAGCAGGCCTGCCAGTAAGGTTATAAGACAACGTACCTGAACATGACCCGTCTGATAGAAAAAGTTACCCTGGCAAAACTGGATGGATCGTATATTAAATTGCTAAATCACCTGGAAAGACAAACCCTTATCATCCTTGATGATTTTGGTTTACAGAACCTCGGGCAGGATGTGCGGCTAACTTTATTGCAACTGCTAAAGGTCAGGTATGCAAAGAAAAGTATCATCGTTACCTCGCAACTGCCGGTAGCTAAATGGTACAAATATATAAACGACCCAACCTTGGCCGATGCCATACTGGACAGATTGACAGCCAACGCCCACCGCATAGAATTAAAAGGCGAATCGCTAAGACGAAAAAAACAAATGACCTATCAATAATCAAATGTATTTTTAACCATCTAAAAGCTCTTACTTTATTGCCTGCCACCCGGGTGGGTCAACATGCCCGGAACGGTGGGTCAACATCACCGGAATTTACAAGCTGCGCAGTTTATGGCCTTCCCGTGAGCGGCACAGGTAGTGACCTGCCACTGAAGCGCGGCCGAGTATCAGCTTGTACCGTTTAATGCAACAACTATCATCAACTAACAACTTTACTCCCCCTACTCAGTAATAAAAGCCTGAATGAAGATTTGCCGTACAAAGGAGTGACCAGCAAGTGTGACGGGGCAGCCACAACGATGATCCATCGGAGTTACTATTCCCGTACCAAAAAAATACTCCACCTCTGTCAGCCGCTTGTTTAGCTGTAACGCAGGGTTTTAAACTAGCGGGGCTTTTTATCGTGAGCGATGTACCAAACAATTAACCCCTCACACCTTCCACTAAAAGCGCAGCTTTTACTTTTGCACGATGATTTCTTTTGTGCCATTAACCTCTGCCGATGCGCCTTTACTAACAAAAAATTGGCCGAACCGGTTTGCTATAATCGAATGGCAACACTGCACCAATAGAAATTAATGCAGGCTTACCCAAACCGGCGCTTTACCATGTAAGTGTGCCATGCCAAACTAGCCGACAAACCACAATATTTTTTCTGCTGGTTACTACAACAATCAACCTGCTAATTATTCAAAAGTTGGTTTAAACACGCCCTATGCCGCTGTTAGGTTTTACCCCGTCACAAAGCTTGAACGCCTATACCTTCTGACAGCATTTTATGACCTGGAGCTGGGGGGCATTATTTGCTGCAACAAGCTATCGTTCATCCCGCCGGGAGCTCCTCAAAGGGACCCCGGGCTGTTAGCAACGCTGGGTATCAAGCTATACAAAAAGGCCAGGCTATAAAAACCCCGCCTCAACAAATTTTTAGAACATCTCCCTGAGTTTATCAATAACAAGCCTGGCAATATTTTCTTTATTTTTCGAGTACATAATTGCTTCCTCGTCTTCATTGCTCCTGGTAAGTTCAAATGAACTTTTATTCATGCTCTTTATGTCTGCAATATTTATATTCGAAAAAATTCCATTGCCCTCGGTATAAAATTGCGTCAAGCCATAAAATTTAATTTCACCCACTCCTTCGTATGGCTCTGATGGATTTGAAGGGAACCATCCTTCCCAGAAATAAAAGATTTTTTCTTCTTTGAAGTTAATACCAGTGCTTTTGGTTTCCCAGTACGAAATATATTCTCCGGCAGTATTAAAAGAGCGTCCTTTTATTTTTAGCATGAGCATATCTTCATCAAAAGCAATATTTACAAAGCTCAGCGCCGATGCATTATCAGGCCTGATGCGCTCCCACCAATAGCCGGTTACCTTATTGCAAAAATCCAGCTTCTGGCTGTACGATTTTATAAGTGCCATACCTGTTAAAGCCTTTGGGCCTGTACTAATGATTGCTTTGCGAATTTTATTGCATGCTGCCCCCAGTGAGGCAGCCACGTTACCCGACTGGTGCATCGCAAAGGTTGCTCCGCTTATGCCTGAAAGATCACTTGGAATTTTGAGATTTTTATTTTTGTCATACACAAAAAAAGAACGATCCCTGCCTAATCTGCCCATGAAAAGTCCCAGTTCAAACAGTACATTATCCCGCGGGGCGGTTGTTTGGTGGTTTCGACTGATGGTAATATCATCTTCTGTTAAAACCAATATGGCAAAATCTGCTGTATCCAGTTCCTTTATCAGCGACTCCAGGTAGCTGCTGCCTAACTCAAAAATCCCTTGTGTCCATACTTGTACATCTGCATCTTTTTCCAGGTTCTCCTGTATGGCATATGCAATAAACTCACCCTCGGTTGATGAACCAATAAATACAACTGGCTTTTTCATACTGATCTAAAACATTAAGTTCCTCAATATAGAAATTTAAACTTCAAAACCTGTAACTCCTAACTGATGAAACTACTTTTACTCTCGTCTATCAAGCTTATTAGCTTTACATTTTCTGCTTTGTCCTGCTGCGGTCTCCTTATATGGCCTTGTTTAGTTACTTAGGGACCCCGGCCTGCTGTACCTAAAGCCATTTGTCTAACATTCGTCTATTCTTCATTAAAGTGTTATACTCTTTGTCCCGCTGACGGCTCCTTAAATAGCTTTGTGTTTCGGCTAAGGGTGTCCGGCATGCTGTACCTAAAGCCATTCGTCTAATATTCAATTGTTCTTCAGTATTGTTACAACCATAAAGCATGTATCGAACAATTAACACCTCCCACCCATATACTCCAACCGCGGCTTTTACTTTTGCGCGATGATTTCTTTTGTACCCATTAACTTCTGCCGATGCGCCTTTACTGGCAAGCATTGGCGGAATTTACATTTGCTGGAACCGCTTGGCCACAGTGCACCAATACATATAATGCAGACTTACCCAAACCAGCGCTTTACCATGTAAGTGTGCCATGCCAAACTAGCCAACAAACCACAATATTTTTTCGGCTGGTTATTTCAACAACTAACCTGCTAATTATTCAAAAGTTGGTTTAAACACGCCGCATGCCGCTGTTAGGTTTTACCCCATCACAAAGCTTGAACGCCTATACCTTCTGGCAGCATTTTATGATCTGGAGCTGGGGCATCACTTGCTGCAACAAGCCTTCAATAGCTCAAAGGCAGCAGGCGATAAAGGGATGTGGCCGGAGGTTTGAAAGGGCAACGACAATGCGCTGCATTTTTATGAAAAGCAGGGTTTTAACTGTAGTGTCGGTAAAAAAAGCTGAATAAAGACATTTCCGTATAAGTGTGCGACGCAAGAATGTTTAATAGTATTCCAAATGCCTGGCCCAAAAAAAACATTGCACATTTTACGCGTTTCGTCTTGACAGGTGCTCATAATGATAGCTTAACCGCGAAGCAGGACATCTGGTATTTAGCTAGAGAGTATTTACCTGTCTTTGGCACAAGGCTGTGAAAGGAGAACCTGCCGGGACAAAATAAAATCCTCCCGACTATTATTGCAACCTTAAACCAGGAGGGTAAGGCGAACGCACAACAGTGTGTTTACAATATAATGGCTCAACGTTAAGTATTTGACTTTAAATTGCTATTTTGCTTTTGAGCTCAATTGAAGAAACGATTTTTAAAAGCCACAACTTCATAAACACTTTTCTGTATCCAATGCCTTAAGAGACATCCTGCGAACCATCAGCAAAATTTGACAGTTCCTGATTTGACAGATTTTATCAACTTTAAAAAATGTTTGTTTTATGAAATTTAGCCCAAAAAGAACGTCGTTATTTCTATCATTTTATCTTTTCTCTATTTCTTTTGTTTTTGCCCAAAATGCAATTACTCCACAAACGGCCCTAAAAAATTATCTTCAAAATGGCGATAAGACCTATCAATGGGAATTAAAAGATTCTATTGACCTGGCAGGTGTAAAAGGCTATCATTTGCTTCTGACTTCGCAAAAATGGCGTGAATACATGTGGCGACATCAACTTACAGTTTTTGTACCTAAAGAAGTAAAATATGATGGAGCAATGCTGTTTATTACTGGCGGGTCAAACAAAAACGAGCAACCTAATTGGAGCCAAACCGATGGCCTATGGGCTACGCTGGCAGGTGTTTCAAATAAAAATAAAGCGATTGTTGCCCTTATTAAGCAAGTTCCCAACCAGCCACTTTATGGAAATCTGACTGAAGATGCACTGATTTCTTATACTCTGCACCAGTTTAAACAAAACAAAGATTATTCGTTTCCTTTACTTTTTCCGATGGTTAAATCGGCGGTGAAAGCAATGGATGCTGTTCAGGAATTTGCGAGAAAAAAAGCTAATGTTCATGTCAATAATTTCGTGGTAACAGGTGCATCAAAACGTGGTTGGACAACCTGGCTTTCGGCTGCTATTGACGACAAACGAGTAAAAGCCATTGCTCCGATGGTGATTGATATGCTTAATATGCCTGCAACCCTTAATTACCAGTTTGAAACCTATGGCGAATACAGCGAACAAATTGATGATTATGTAAAACTTGGAATTCCGCAAAGCGCTGCTACGGCAGATGGAAAAGCCATTAACGATATGATTGATCCATTTTCTTATCGCAGCAATCTGACAGTGCCAAAAATGATTTTTATTGGTACAAATGACGAATACTGGACAATTGATGCCATCAAACATTATTATGATAAAATTCCGGGTAAAAACCTGATTCATTATGTGGCCAATGCAGGTCATAATTTGGGTGGTGGAAAACAGGCTTTTGAGGCTTTGAGTGCGTTTTTTGGTACCACCATCATGAATAAGGAATATCCCTTGGCAACCTGGAAAGTGGTGCCGGCAAACGGAAGTTTATTATTGGAAGTAAACCCTGTTACAACAGATTTAGTAGAGGCTTCTTTTTGGCAAACGACCTCCAGCGACAAAGATTTCAGAAATAATTTGTGGTTAAGCAGAAATATAAAGTTGGACAGCTTGCCAATTATTCGGGTTATGATTCCTTTTCCAAAAAAGGGTTTCCAGGCATTTTATCTTGATTTGAAATACAAAGACCCCAATGGCGGCACTTACACAACGAGCACAAGAGTTTATACAACCGATGGGCAAAAGGTTTTATAAGGTGGTATTCCAGTAATATTTTAGAGGGTAGTTCAAGGTGTTAGTTCCGTAGGTCCGAAAGACTTTGAAGGTAGGGATTGACCCATTTATTCCTGTCCATTGTAAAGCGCTGACCTGGTGTACTGACAGGCTCCCTTTTTGGATATTGTACAAGGCAGAAAGGGAGACCTTCATTTACAAAAATTGAGGTATGCAGGCAAGCTGAGTTTAATGCCAACGAAAAAGCCCTTTCATAAAAACTGAAAGGGCTTTTTGGAAGTGTAATTATATTTTTTACTCAGAAACGACGAAGCTGATGCTTTGCTTTGCCTCCGATTCAACAGGAACACCATTTGATTTGGCCGGCAGCCATTTCGGGCCTTTTTTAATCAATTTAATAGCTTCTTCCTCGGTTCCATATCCGGGCTTTGTTTCTGCCCGGATATTTGAAATGGTACCGTCTGCATGAACGTTGAAAAGTAAGTTAACCTTGTATATTCCTGAAGGAGCCTTATTTTCAGCCAATATATTTGCATTTAAATGTTTCTCCAGGTACTTTCTCCAGGCTTCCGCCCCGCCTGGAAATTGGGCGGGTTCCTGATTTTGTGTTTGTCCGGGAGTTCCGTTCAACACGAAGTCTATTTCCTGCTTCACTTCAAAGGGTACATTTCTTCCATTTTGCAAAGCCGGTTTCCAGGGGCTTGAACTTTTTATTAAGCGTATCGCCTCTCTTTCCAGCCCTGAGCCTATTGAAGTGAGCGGCTCAAGGTTTGTAAGGTTCCCCTCTGCATCTACAATAAACTTTATTAACACCTTGCCTTCAATTCTATCTTTTATAGCTTGTGCGGGGTATTGAAGATTGCTTTTGATAAAAGATGTAAAGTTGGTACCGCCGCTACTGTACATGGGTGGGTTTTCAACTTTCGTAAACACCTTTTCGTACACTACTTGTTGGTTATTCTGCTCGTCGGCCTGCTTTGTAAATATTTCAACCACCCAGTCTTTTCCTTTTTCACCGTACTTGTTTATTGCAGCCTGACCTGTATAAGTATTTATAGAAATAATACCTTCCGGTGATGGGTACCGCAAAATGAAATCCTCCCAAGAAACCGGCTTTCCGTCTATTATTATATAAGCCTTTTTTAAACCTGTATCACTAAAGGTGCTCGGTAAAAACCTTTCCCGTAATGGATCTGTTGTGGATGATGATTCCTTTTTTTGCTCCCGGCCCTCTTTCTCTGTAGTAACATTAACAATGCCAGGCGTATTGTTTTCTGTTTCAGCAATATTTGTTTGTTGTGCGGTGCTGCTGTATTTGGTGTTTTTATCTTTTAACTGAAAAGCAGAAAACAACACAACAACCGACAACAAGGGTAATATTGCCAACCTTCTTACGTAAGAATACCTTGGTTTTTTAGATGATGTAAGCATAACTAATCTTCTTTTTATGGGTGAATGAAAAAATGAATTCGCAAGCATAAAATTTTGTTGTGGATAGGAAGAATGCAAAAGCATCATTGCAAAATCGTGTTCACCTCCATCCTCTATCGCTTTGTGGTCTGCAATAAATTCGTGGATCATGTTCACCTCTCTTTTTACCAACCAAAGAAAGGGATTTACCCAACCTACAACCAGCACCAGGCTGAGGAATAACTTATCCGCACTGTGTTTTTCATTTACGTGTACAAGCTCATGTTTTAATATACGCTTACCAGTCTCACTCTCCAGGTTGATTTTTGTATTCCAAAAAATGTATTTGAAAAAAGAGAAAGGTGTACCATTGGCCTCGCTGAATACAAAACATATATTGTCCCAAACCTTTTTTGGATTGCTTTTTACAAGAAGAAAAATTTTTATCAGGGAAATGATTACTGATAGCAGGAAAACAAATGAAACTATTGCGAAAGCAACAGAGACGATTTCACTCCAGTTGAGCTGCCGTGTGTTGGAAACAACATAAGCATCTGCCCTGTTTACAAACGTAATCACCTTCATTATACCTTGGGGCTCAGGTTGTTTCCAAAGTGTTATTTTAATCAGCGGTATAATAAAGGACAGCCCTATGACGCTTAGTAAATACCAGCGGTTATACTGGTGAAAGCGTTTGTTCCGAAGCGCAAGCAGGTAATAGAAATACAGAAGGCCACTGCATATAATTACTTTCAAGAGATAGTAAGTAAATGGAGGCATAGCTCATTTTTTTTGTTTCTTAATTTGATTTAAAAGGATCTCCAGGTCAGTTACGCTCAGTTGGTTCTTATCCAACATAAAAGAAACTGCGTTACTGAATGACCCATCAAAATATCTTTCCACCAATGTTTTCATAGAGTTGTTGGTATACTCTTCTTTAGGTACTAATGCGTGGTATTGGTTCAACCGTCCAAACGTTTCTATGCCTACAAATTTTTTATCAACCAAGATTTTTAATATAGTAGCAACGGTATTTGAATGCGGCTTTGGATCGGGCAATGCGTCGGTAATTTCCTTTAGAAAACCTTTTTCAATTTTCCAAACTACATGCATTACCTGCTCCTCAGCTTTCGTTAAAGTCTTTTTTATTTTAGCCAACGTATTTTTTTTATAAATGTATAACTAAATTTATAGTTTA
>Ga0105048_10003050_pt1 | contig 27383 bp, 28 predicted proteins | sample MAT05_FD_78382 | JGI IMG/M metagenome (GOLD analysis project Ga0105048, IMG submission 78382) | Freshwater microbial communities from Lake Fryxell liftoff mats and glacier meltwater in Antarctica - MAT-05 | ecosystem: Environmental > Aquatic > Freshwater > Ice > Liftoff microbial mat | place...
ATTAATCCTGCTATAACGTCTAAAAATAAAACGTTGAACATTGAGTTTAACGAAGCACTTATTGAGAATACAACTTACACAATAAGTTTTAATCGGGCAGTTGCCGATCTCACTGAAAAAAATGATTCCATTTTTCAATTTGTATTTTCAACAGGAAATTACATTGATTCAATGTCTTTGAATGGCAGTGTTACAGATGGATTTACAAATAAACCTTCTAAGAATTTTTTAATGGCCCTTTATCCTGCATCGACTGAAGGAAGTTTTGATTCTATTCCTAGAAAAATAAAACCAACTTATATTGGGCAAACCGATATAAATGGAAACTTTAAAATGAATTATTTAAAGGATGGTGTTTATTATGTTTATGCGATAGATGATAAAAACAAAAACATGCTTTTGGATCCAAACGAAGATGTTGCTTTTATAAAACAAAAATCTATTTTGATTAACAACGAAACAGAAAACATAATTCTTAAGTCGTTTAAACCAAAGTCAACACAAGTAAAAATTACCAGAGTTAATTTTGGCGCTCCCGGAAAATTAGATTTGATTTTTTCGAATCCTGCTGATTCTTTTTCCATTTCCACTTCTAGTCCATTGCTTCAGGAAGATACAGGTGATAATGATTCGCTTGTTTATTGGCTTGCACAAAATCCAACTGCAAAAATGAAATTTGCCATTAATTTAAATGGTGAATTAGATACTTTAAAGCCTCTTTATAAAACAAACAATCAAACACTATCAACTGTTTTAATAAATAACAATACAATTAACGGTAAAATTTTTCCGATTGAAAATTTGAAATTGACTTTATCAGAACCAATTAAGTTGGAAGGAATCAATCTAGAAAAAATTCGAATAATGAAAAGTGATTCTACTTTTATTGAGCCAGAATTTGAAATTGAAAATTTGCGAACATTTGTCGTCAAAAATAAATCAGAGAAGCCCTTAACTTTGCAAATTGATTCGGCAGCATTCACATCTATTTACGGTAACTTAAATTCTACAGCACAATCAATCGTTTATGAAAATCATCCAATTAATTATTTCGGTTCGCTCGTTGTTAATACAGATTCAGTTTTTTTAGAAAAATGTATTGTCTATTTAATCGATGTGAAAGGTATAGCGGTTGATACAGTTGAATATTCAAAAACAATGACATTCAAACAAATAATTCCGGGCGAATATCAATTGCAGCTTATAATTGATACTGATCAGAATGGGGTATGGACAATTGGTTCGTTTGTTGAAACGCTCATACCTGAAAAAGTTATTTACTTTAACGGATTAATTACCATCAAATCCAAATGGGAAATGGAATTGGATTGGTTACTTAAAGGAGAAAATTAGTTTACATAATGGGATTTTTTAGAGATTTTTTAAAACGTAAATTTTACATTCTAAAAGTGCGCAATCGCTTTTCTGCTGAAGTGCAAATTGGTCAACGAAAATTATTTTTGGATTATCAATCTGCTAAAAAAAACAATCAACTTCATAATTTTGTTGACACTGGTTTTCGTGTTTTTTCGCAATACGAAGAAGACGGAAAGTTACTCTACATTTTTGCGTTGATTGGAATGACAAACAAAACTTTTGTTGAAATTGGGTCAGATGACGGCATCAACAGCAACTGTGCAAATCTTGCATTCAATTTTGGTTATCACGGATTGTTTTTAGACGGCAACGAAAAAGCGATAAAAAGAGGTGAAGCATTTTATAAAAAATATCCGCACCCGTGGATGTATGTTCCTAAATTTAAATGCGCAAAAGTAACGGCTGAAAATATTAATGAACTGATTTCTGAATCAGGTTTAAATGGAGAAATTGATTTACTTTCAGTGGACATTGACGGAAATGATTATTGGGTTTGGAAAGCGCTTGATGTTGTTCAACCAAATGTTGTCATCATTGAAACACATGTTGAGTTTGGATTAAGAAACATTGTTGTTCCGTACGACCCAAATTATTTTTTTCCTGGCAAACACCCAATTTATCACGGCGCTTCCCCAGTTGCAATGAATAATCTTGCTAAACAAAAAGGATATCGTTTAGTTGGCGCAAATCAATTGGGTTTCAATTTTATTTTTGTCAAGAATGGTTTAGCGGATAATGAGTTGCCAGAAGTTACTGTTGAGTCGGTATTAACGCATCCGTCAGTTAAAGAATCTTATCATCGCTTTGATCCAATTAAAGATTGGAAATTTTTAGAAGGATAAAATTTCTATTGGAAAAGTGTCTGTGTTGACACGATTTATCGTGTCCCAAAAAACCAAAAATTGCAAAGTCTTGAAAAACAAATCCAATTGTTAATAATATTTCTCCACCTCGCCGACTTCAATTTTTAACTTTGACCCAGATAAAAATCAACAATGAATGTACTTGTTTTAGGTTCGGGGGGAAGAGAACATGCTGTAAGCTGGAAAATATCACACAGCTCGCAAATTGATAAACTCTTTATTGCTCCGGGAAATGCCGGAACAAGTCAGGTTGGAACAAACGTCGATATTGAAGTTGACGATTTTGAAGGGCTCAAAGAGTTTTGTATTGTGACTAAAATTGACATTGTTTTTGTTGGTCCTGAAGGCCCGCTTGTAAACGGAATAGTAGATTTTTTTCAAGCCGACCCTTTGCTCAAACATATTGGAATGATTGGGCCAAACAAATCCGCCGCGCGATTAGAAGGAAGCAAGGATTTCTCCAAGAAATTCATGAAGAAATTCAATATTCCTACAGCGCGTTACCAAACCGTCACAAAAGAAAATATTGAAGAAGGTAATACTTTTTTAGAAACACTTAAACCTCCTTATGTATTAAAGGCAGACGGTTTAGCTTCTGGTAAAGGTGTGCTTATTTTACCAACAATTAAAGAAGCAAAAGCTGAATTGAAAACCATGTTAGATGGAAAATTTGGAAAGGCTTCTGCTAAAGTTGTGATTGAGGAATTTTTAAAAGGAATTGAATTGTCTGTTTTTGTAATCACTGATGGACAATCGTATAAAATTTTACCCGAGGCAAAAGATTATAAAAGAATTGGAGAAGGAGATACTGGAGTAAATACCGGTGGAATGGGAGCTGTGTCTCCGGTGCCATTTGCAACAGCGGCTTTTATTGATAAAATTGAAAATCAGATAATCATTCCAACCATCAAAGGTCTAAAAACAGAAGGGATTGATTATCGTGGATTTATTTTCTTTGGAATTATTAACGTAAAAAATGATCCTTTTGTAATTGAATATAATTGCCGTTTAGGAGACCCAGAAACTGAAGTTGTTATTCCAAGATTAAAATCTGATTTGCTAGAATTATTTGAGGGAGTTGCAACACAAACTTTATCTGAACGTGATGTGGAATTTGATGACAGAGTTGCAACGGGTGTAATGATGGTTTCAGGTGGATATCCGAATAAATATGAAAAAGAAAAAAACATTAGCGGTCTTGGCAATGTGTTTGACGCAATGGTTTTTCATGCCGGCACTAAACAAGACGGCCCAACCTTTGTGACTTCTGGAGGCCGTGTTTTGTGCGTTACTTCTTTCGGTAAAAATCAATTCCGCGCTTTGCAAAAAACGTACGAAAATGTTGAGAAGATTAAATTCGACAAAGCTTATTTCAGAAAAGATATAGGTTTTGATTTAGAGGAAGTGTCGTAAATTACAGTCTGATAAACTTACCGACTGCTTCAGCTTCAGCAAAGAAGAATGTAAAGCGTTTAAAAATCCCCGTGCCCTAGCACCATGGCAAGCTAAACATCAATGATAACGACGTTATTAACCCATTTTAACATCAAACACATAGAATTGCACTGAAAATTGCTTAGCTTTGCTCTACACATAATACTGAGAGAGATGTTTAAAGGTAGCAACAGTAAAGTCGAAAATTCAAACTCGCCTGACAAATTAAACCGTTTAGTTGAAGGCACAAGTGTAAAAGGTGATATTAAAACGGACAGTAATTTCCGTCTTGACGGCGAATTGATTGGTACGCTTAACGTACTGGGCAAATTGGTTCTTGGACCAAACGGTCGTATCGAAGGTGAAATAATTTGTGGAAATGCAGATGTTGAAGGAGAAATAGTTGGTAACATTAAAGTTGATGGTGTTCTAATTTTAAAATCAACTGCAAAAATCAAAGGAAATATCTACGCGGTAAAATTAGGGATTGAAAATGGTGCTGATTTTAATGGCAACTGTTACATGGGTTCAGCTACTCCTGATTTTTCTCAACCTATTAATGTGATAAAAGAATCAGAATCGGAGTTGGTTTATTAAAATGACCATTAAAACGGATCACGGAACGGAGGACACACCCAAGTCATCTTCAAAAAAATCACTTTCTAAAAATCCAATTCTTCGATTTTCATCGATGGCTATTCAAATGGGCCTTATTATTGGTCTTGCCGCTTGGGCAGGAACAGAATTAGACTTTCGAGCTCAAAATAAAAAACCTATTTATACCATTGTTCTTTGCTTACTTGGAATTGGTTTATCTTTGTATCTCGTTATAAAAGACGCATCGAAATTATCAAATGACGACAAATAGTTTTACGTCTCAAGCCATTTCAAAATTGTTAAGCGCTTCATTGGTTCTAGCAATCGTGCATTTCTTTTTAATTCAATTTATTCTTCCAGAAATTTATGGAACCGGACCGTATTGGGCACTTTATCTATTTTTAGTACCTCTAACTTTTCTTGTTGTGTTGATTAGCAAGGTTGTTTATGATGTTGATAAAACAGCTGTTGGCAGAACCTATTTCATTTTTGTGTTTATTAAGATGTTTGCATCTGTTGGTTTTTTGTCTCCTTGGATTTTTTGGAAAGATGATTATACACTGCCAATGGTGCATCAATTTTTCTGTTTGTTTTTTCCTTTGCTTTTTGTCGAAATAAAGATTCTTGTCAGACTGCTGAATCAGCCTTTGGACGAAAACTTAAAAAATGATGAAAATCAATAAGCAATTTTGCTCTTGAATGCTTTTTTATGAATAACTTTGTCGCGAATTTTTAAATTCTATCACCAAAAATTAGGATGTTTTGTATGATTAACTTCTTGAAATTTACGCTTTTATTGGTTGGTTTTTTACTTTCAAAAAATGTAAGTGCTGATGTGTCTAATGAGTTGCATCAAGAAGAAAAGAAATTTAATGCGGCTAATCACGCTATTCACCACGCTTTAGATGCACATGAATTTCACTTCACAGATGGTTTTGTAATTCCTCTTCCTGTAATTCTTTGGACAGATAATGGACTTGTTACTTTCATGTCTTCAGAATTTGATCATGACGATGAAGGTCATCATGTTGTAGAAAAAGATGGAATGAAATTCATAAAAGTTCACGAAAAAATTTACCAGTTAGAGGCAGGTTTTGATCATGTAACCGGATTTGATTCGGCACATCATCCAAACAATGCTAAGCAGATTTATCTAGATTTTTCATTGACAAAAAATGTGGTTTCTATTTTTCTAATTGCCTTTTTATTGTTGTTTGTTTTTATTAAGTCTGCAAAAAAATACAAAACAGACAAGCCAGTTGCTCCATCAGGCATTGCAGGATGGACAGAGCCAATTATTCTTTTTATTCGCGATGTGGCTAAAGAAAATATTGAGGGCGAGAAACACAAAAAATTCCTTCCTTATTTATTAACCGTATTTTGTTTTATTTTATTTGGAAATATTTTGGGTTTAATTCCTTTCCTTGCAAATCCAAACGTTACTGGCAGTATTACAATTACGTTGTTGTTGACCTTGTTCACGTTCGTCATTCAAATGATCAATTCAAAAAAGAATTATTGGGGACATATTTTTTCGCCTCCCGGAGTGCCTATTGCGTTATATCCTATTTTAATTCCAATTGAAATTGCTGGTATTTTTATAAAGCCTGTCGCTTTGATGATCCGTCTTTTTGCGAATATTACTGCAGGTCACATAATTGTAGTGTCTTTAATTTCCATCATTTTTGTAAATGAAAGTTTGGCTTGGGCTGGTTTAACAGTTCCAATGACACTTTTTATTTCAGGTTTAGAGTTGCTGGTAGCATTTCTACAGGCCTATATTTTTACAATGTTGTCGGCATTGTTTATTGGTATGGCGGTTGAAACGTCTCACCATCATTAATATGTAATGTTTAATTAATATATAAGTAAAATGGAATCAACAGGAATCGCAGCGATCGGAGCTGGTATTGCAGTAGTTGGTGCCGGTATCGGTATCGGTAAAATTGGTGCAGCAGCTTTAGAATCAATGGCAAGACAGCCAGAAATGGCAGGAAAAATTCAAACTGTAATGTTGATTGCAGCAGCGTTAGTTGAGGGTGCAGCCCTTTTCGGAATCGTTGTAGCAATGTTACAAGGGTAATTTTTTGAAAAATGGTATCAGGGATTGCCTGATACCGTTTTTTGAAATTTGATTGAACAAAAAGAATTAAATACCGCAATAAAATAAGCGGATAAAAAAAATAGAAATGGATTTAATAACACCCGCCATAGGTCAGTTTTTTTGGGGAGGAATTGTTTTCATCATCCTCTTAATATTATTGAAGAAATTTGCTTGGAAACCAATCCTGACTGCTGTTAGTGATCGTGAAAAAGCAATTCAAGAAGCAATTGATTTGGCTGATAAAACAAAAGCTGAAATGAAACAGTTGCAAGCACAAAACGAAAGTCTTTTGCGTGATGCAAGAGCTGAACGTGATGTGATGATTAAAGAAGCAACCGATTCAGGTAAAAGAATTATTCAAGAGTCTAAAGATGCTGCAAAAGTTCAGTTTGATAAAATAGTTGCGGAAGCTCAAGGAGTCATTCAAACAGAAAAAGCTGCAGCAATTGCAGAATTGAAAACACAAGTGGCATCATTGTCTTTAGAGATTGCGGAAAAAGTAATCAAAGGAGAATTAGCATCGAACGATAAACAAAAAGCATTGGCTGATAAACTAGCTGGTGATATTAGTTTAAACTAGAAAAATGAAAGGTCGTAAAGTAGCTTCTCGATATGCACAGGCTTTGCTTGATTTAGCGATTGAACAAAAATCGTTGGATAAAGTGAATGCGGATATGGTGGAGTTGTCACAGGTTTGTGCTGAGTCAAAGGATCTAACCAATTTATTGAAAAGCCCAATCATCGACAGTAGCAAAAAAATGGATGTGTTGAATGCGTTGTTCTCCAAAAATATGGATAAAATGTCAATCGGTTTTATGTCGTTGATATTAAAACATTCGCGCGAAAATTTATTGCCCGAAATTGCATCAAGCTTTACAAGTCTTTATAAAGTAAATAAAAACATCTTAGATGTGTACATCACGTCTGCCGTGCCGTTGGAGCCAATTGTTAAAGATAAAATTATACAAAAAATAAAAGCAAAATTCAAAGGTGAGGTTGTGTTGTTTGAACAAATTGACGAAAAATTAATTGGTGGTTTTGTAGTGAAATTTGATGACAAACAATTGGATGCATCAATTGCAAGCCAATTGACCAATTTGAAAAATTTATTATTAAACTAGAAAATTATGATAAGAAATAGTTTCGTTATTATAGTTGCACTGCTGATGGTTAATGTAGTTTTTGGACAAAAGATTAACTTGAAGAAAGGAAACGTTCTTGTCGATAAAATCGAATGGGGTCCTTATACTAGGACTGGATATCAATACTTTTTCAGTACACTTAGCGGACAAGAATGGGTCTCTATACCGCTTCTAACTGTCGGTACAGGTACGTATGATAGTAATGGTAAAGAGAAGTGAATCATTATATAGAAGCAAATTTTTATAAAACTACTATCGGGGTTTTCGAAGTGGACGTCGATTATAAAACTTTTCTACGAAATAGTATAAGTGAAAAAGTTATTGTCAATGATACCTTTGATGAATTGAAGGCGTTGGAGTTTAAGAACAAATACTCGCAGAATATTACAGGCAGGTATTTTTTAACAAAATAGAAAGTAAAAACAATATAAAAATGGCAAATATTAAACCAGCAGAGGTTTCTGCAATTTTAAGAGAGCAGTTATCGGGATTTAAATCTGAAGTTGAACTGGAGGAAGTTGGTACCGTTCTACAAGTAGGAGATGGTATTGCACGTATCTACGGATTGTCAAGTGTACAATACGGTGAGATGGTTGAGTTCAAAAGCGGATTGCGCGCAATTGTATTGAACCTTGAGGAAGACAACGTAGGTGTTGTATTGTTAGGAAAATCAAATGATATCAAAGAAGGCGATACAGTAAAACGACTTCGTTTAATTGCATCTCTTCAAGTTGGTGAAGGAATTGTTGGACGTGTTGTTGATACAATGGGAACACCAATTGATGGTAAAGGAGCAATTCAAGGAGAGACTTTTGAAATGCCACTTGAGCGTAAAGCTCCAGGTGTAATTTTTCGTCAACCAGTTACTGAGCCATTGCAAACAGGTATCAAAGCAATTGATGCAATGATTCCGGTTGGAAGAGGTCAACGTGAACTAATCATTGGTGATCGTCAAACAGGAAAAACAACTGTTGCGATTGACACCATCATCAATCAAAAAGAATTTTACGACAGAGGCGAACCTGTTTATTGCATCTATGTAGCAATTGGACAAAAAGGTTCTACCGTTGCTGGATTGGTAAAAAAATTAACTGATGCAGGCGCAATGGCTTATACCACAATCGTTGCAGCGAATGCATCTGATGCTGCTCCAATGCAGTTCTTTGCTCCATTTGCTGGTGCAGCGATTGGTGAGTATTTTAGAGATACTGGTCGTCCAGCTTTAATTGTTTTTGATGATTTGTCAAAACAAGCTGTTGCTTACCGCGAAGTTTCTTTGCTTTTAAGAAGACCACCGGGACGTGAAGCTTATCCTGGTGACGTTTTCTATTTGCATTCACGTTTGCTTGAAAGAGCGGCGAAAATTATCAAAGATGATAAGATTGCATCTACAATGAATGACTTGCCTGCAGCATTGAAAAACAAAGTAAAAGGAGGTGGATCATTAACAGCATTGCCAATTATTGAAACTCAAGCCGGAGACGTTTCTGCGTATATTCCAACCAACGTAATTTCGATTACTGATGGTCAAATTTTCTTGGAGTCAAACTTGTTTAACGCTGGTGTTCGTCCCGCAATTAACGTAGGTATTTCGGTATCACGAGTGGGTGGTAACGCTCAAATTAAATCAATGAAAAAAGTGGCTGGTACATTAAAACTGGATCAGGCACAATACAGAGAATTAGAAGCCTTTGCAAAATTTGGTTCTGATTTGGATGCTGCTACAAAAGGTGTTCTTGATAAAGGCGCACGGAACGTAGAAATCCTAAAACAAAATGAAGGAGATCCATTTCCAGTAGAAAATCAAATCGCTATTATTTACGCTGGTTCAAAAGGGTTGTTAACGAACGTTCCAATCAATAAAGTAAAAGCGTTTGAAAAGGAATATTTGAATTTTTTGAATGCACAACACCGTGATACATTGGATCAATTGAAAGCCGGAAAATACACGGACGAAATTACCGCAGTATTAGATAAAGTTGCGCGCGAAATGGCAGCAAAATATTAATAGCCACATAGTGGCCCCTTCGGGGAAAAAAGAAAGATTTTAGCACATGGCTAACTTAAAAGAAATTAGAAATAGAATCACGTCGGTAGCATCAACTATGCAGATAACTTCTGCAATGAAAATGGTATCGGCGGCAAAATTGAAACGGGCTCAGGACGCTGTTATCAGAATGCGTCCTTATGCCAATAAATTGCACAACATTCTTTCTAATTTATCTTCTTCGTTAGATAATTCAAATAACGTTTATTCAGAACAACGGGATGTAAACAATGTGTTGATTGTTGTGATTAGTTCTAACCGTGGATTATGCGGTGGCTTCAATATCTATGTTATCAAAGAGGCGCTACGTCAAGCTCGTGATACTTACAAAGACAAAAATGTTGCAGTCATCACAATCGGAAAAAAAGCAACAGATACGTTCAAAAAATCAAATTTCAATATTAAGGGTTCTGGTCTTCCAAAACAATTAGATGAAGTTTGGGCTAATCTTAAATTTGATACTGTAGCGCCTATCGCTGAAAAAATTATGTCAACTTTTGCTGATAAAAATTTAGACAGAGTTATTTTGGTTTACAACAAATTCAAAAATACAGCAACTCAAATTGTAACGGTAGAACAATTTTTACCAATTCTTCCTTCTGAGAAAAAAGAAAATGAGGCTGAAATGGATTATATTTTTGAGCCGTCAAAAGAAGAAATAGTGAACGAGTTGATACCTAAATCACTCAAAATTCAGCTATACAGCGCACTATTAAATTCATTCGCCGGCGAACATGGTGCGCGTATGACTGCGATGCACAAAGCAACAGATAACGCTGGTGCACTAAACAAAGCATTGAAACTCGAATACAACAAAGCCCGTCAAGCTGCAATTACAAATGAGATTTTGGAAATTGTTGGTGGAGCAGAAGCATTGAAAGGGTAGGACCTCACATCTTTTTCTCCTCTCCACAGGAGAGGAGACGTAATTTCAATCAAGATTCATTAAACTACAATTCCATTCACCAAGACCATCGAATGAACTGACGTCCCTTCTCTTGTGGATAAGGGAAAGAGGGATGAGGTCGGGGGATTACGCAATTATCCCTAAATTTGACCATGATTATCGAAATAGACGACAAACTTGTATCAACCGAATTATTTTCAAAAGATTTTGTGTGCAATTTAAGTGCGTGCAAAGGCGCTTGTTGTGTTGAAGGTGATACAGGCGCGCCATTAACAGTGGAAGAGGTTGGATTAATTGAAGACAGTCTAGAAGAGATTACTCCTTTTATGACAAAAGCAGGAATAGATGTTGTAAAAAGGAAAGGTGTTTCATATCTCGATGAATATGGCGAACCGGTTACATCCTTAGTAAAAGGAAAAGATTGTGTCTACGTTTTTCGTGATGAAAATAACATTACAAAATGTGCGATTGAACATGCGTATCGCAACAAAAAAATCTCCTTTAATAAGCCCATTTCTTGTCACCTTTATCCAATTCGTGTTAAGAAATTAGAAAAATTTGAATCATTGAATTACGATCGTTGGTCAATTTGCAGTGATGCTTGTACGCTTGGTAAAGAATTAAAAGTTCCTGTTTACCGTTTTTTGAAAGAGCCATTGATTCGGGCGTATGGACCTAAGTTTTATGTGGAGTTGGAAAAAGTTGACCAAGAATTAAAAAAACAAAATCAGTCGAAAGATTGATGCGATGAATGAATTTCTATGTCAGCAACCTTCCCCAAAATAGAACGACTCACTTCCAAAAGAGTCATTGATGAATTATTTTCGGCGGGGGCTGAAGTGAAAAAATATCCGTTTGTAATTAAATACATTTCTCAAAAAAATGAGACCAAAGAAAAAGTTAAAATTGTTATTTCTGTTCCAAAAAGAAAAGCAAAATTAGCCACAGACCGTAATCGGTTACGGAGACAAATTAAAGAGGCATATCGGTTAAATAAAAATGAACTGATTAATTTTTGTCTTGTAAATAAAATAGAACTGGCGCTGTTTTTGATTTACACTGGCAAGGAAAAAGAAGATTATCAAGTACTAACGACCAAATTAAAAGTACTTTTACACGAACTTCAAGTCAAATTAAAATGAAGAGAATAAAACAGATAATAATTGTTTTTGCTTTAATGTTCAGCTCAACATTAACCGCACAACCAGCAACTAATAGCGATTTTGAAATTTTAAAAAATTTAGAATTGTTTGAGATGGTTTATAAAAATATCGACCTATCATACGTTGATGAACCAAACCCTGGGCACTTGATGCGTGTTGCAATTGATGCAATGTTGTTGGAACTAGATCCTTATTCTAGATACATTCCTGAATCACAAATTGAAGAATTTAAATTAATGACAACTGGTCAATATGGAGGCATAGGTTGTCTTATTCAGCAACAAGGCGATCACGTTGTTATTTCTAATCCGTACGAAGGTTGGCCTGCGGCAAAATCAGGTTTAATGGCCGGTGATATTTTAATTGAAATTGATGGTAGAAATGTAGAGCAATTAAATTCAGAACAAGTATCAGATATGTTAACCGGCGCTCCAGGCACAACGGTAAAAATAAAAATAAAGCGTGAAAATGAATTGATTGAAAAATCAGTTGTTCGTGAAGAAATTAAATTGAGTCCAGTTCCATACAAAGGCATGGTGACAAATGATGTGGGCTATATCAAATTTATTTCTTTTACACAAACCGCCGGCGCCGATGTATTAAATGCATTTGAAGAATTAAAAAAATTAGGAATGACAAAACTAATTTTTGATTTGCGAGGCAACGGTGGTGGTTTGTTAATTGAAGCTGTGAAAATCGTAAACATGTTTGTTGAAAAAGGTGAAACGATTGTTTGGATGAAAGGCCGTTCGGCATCGGATCTAACAACATGGACAGCTACTTTAAAACCGCTTGATTTGTCAATTCCAATAGTTGTTTTGGTGGACGAAGGTTCTGCATCGGCAAGTGAAATTGTAAGTGGTGCTTTGCAAGATTTGGATCGTGCTGTAATTGTTGGTCAAACATCTTACGGAAAAGGATTGGTTCAACGTCCGCTTGATTTAAAATACAATGCAAAAGTGACAATCACTATCGCAAAATATTATACCCCAAGCGGAAGATGTATTCAAAAATTAGATTACACGAATCGCTCGGCTGGAAATCAAGCCACATCAATTTCAGATTCTCTAATCACGAAGTTTAAAACAAAAAATGGACGTGAAGTAATTGATGGAAGAGGCATTGAGCCAGATATTGTAATACCAATTAAAAACTACAGCCGACTAACAATGATGGTAGTTGTAAACAATATTGTTTTTGATTATGCAACTAAATTTAGAATTGCCAATCCTGAAATTGCAAGCGCCAAAGAATTTACATTTACAGATGCAATGTATGCCGACTTTATCACGTATGTTTTATCAAAAGATTTTTCTTATTCAACTGCATCGGGTGATTTGATGGATGAATTAAAAAAGACTGCTGAACTTGAAAATTATTTTGTAGACGCAGAACTTGAATTTAAAGCTTTGTATGAAAAACTAAAACCATCAAAAGAAAGAGATTTGGCAAAATTTAAACCAGAATTAATTGAGATGTTGGAAGATGAAATAATTGGTCGTTATTATTACGAAAAAGGACAAATAGAACATTCAATGATAAGTGATCCGTTTATTCTTGAAGCCGTTAAAATATTAAACGATTCGCCCCGTTATAAGCAGATACTCAAGATTCAGGAATAATACCGAAACGGTATCTGTAATAGTCCAATTGCGTTGCACTTCATTGAACTCTAACAGCTACTCTATCGGCATTGTGCTTAGAATGTGAAACCAAATAAATAATTCAATCGGCACAAGATGTTTGACAAGTGGCTGAAAGTTCCAGCTCATTATTATTTACGCATCACCGCGTTAACGATTTTGATTGTAGGCATTGCTGTTTCGAACGTTTTAATGAGCATTGGCGCCATCTGGATAATTTCAAACTGGCTTATTGAAGCAGATTTCAAAAATTATTCCCTACGATTAAAACAGCGCCCAGAGGTTTGGTTAATTCTTGGTTTTTTGGCTTACTCTATTTTAACTTTAGTTTGGAGTGATGATTTTTGGTATGGTTTCAAAGACATCAAAATTAAACTTCCACTCTTGGCAATTCCTCTTGCTTTAGGAACAGGAAAACCACTCGAAACAAAAGTTTTCAATTTTATTTTATACGTTTTTATAGGTATCGTTGCGTATACAAGTGTGTACAATTTTATTTGGTACAATTACTTTTTAGATTCTCCAACTGACATCCGTCAAATGTCAAAATTTATTTCGCAAATTCGTTTTGCAACTTTGGTGGATTTGGCAATTTTTTCTTGCGTGTTTTTACTTTTTGAAAAACGATTGAAGATTTTTTTAGCAGCACCTTTAGTTGCTTGGTTTGTTTTTTACATGTTTAAATCTCAAGTTTTAAATGGTTATGTTTTGTTTGTAATTTTATTTATTTATTCAATTTATTTTGGTGTAAGACAATTGAAATTGCGCGCATTAAAGTGGAGCATTACCTTAATAAGTTTAGTCCTTTTACTTGCTTCTGTATTCGTCATCAACAACACAATAAAAACTTATAGAGGCATTGATAAACCTGTAATTTCTGAACTAGAACAATTTACCTTGAATGGAAATCCATATTATCACGATGCAACTATTTTGCAAACAGAAAATGGTCACTTTGTTTGGTTATATGTTTCCCAAATTGAGTTAGAAAATGAATGGAATAAAAGATCATCGATTAAGTATGATTCGCTCGACAATAAAAATCAACCCATGTTTGGAACTATACTCCGCTACATGACTTCTAAAGAAATAAAAAAAGATTCGGTTGGTATTTGGCAACTGACTGAAGAAGAAATAAAATTGATAGAAAACGGATGTACAAGTGTTGAAATGAATAATGGCGTTGAAGCAAAAGTGCATTCTTTTTTATATGAATATGATATGTATAAAGCAGGTGCAAATCCTAATGGGTTCTCATTGCTACAACGATTAGAACATTTAAAAACCGCCAAGTTAATTTTAGCAGATTATTGGTTATTTGGAGTCGGTATTGGTGATGTAGATTTAATTTTTCAAGAATACTATGTAAAATCAAACAGCAAATTATTTCCTGAAAATAGATTGCGTGCACACAATCAATTTATTTCATTGTGGATTGGTTTGGGCTTGTTGGGATTAGTTGTGATGATTTTAATTTTCATTATTCCACTACTAAAAAACAAAACGAACCATTATTTTTTAGTAATTACGATTATGGCTTTGGCCATTTCCTTTATGTTTGAAGACACGCTTGAAACCCAAGCAGGTGCAACTATTTTTGCTTTGTTCTATTCAATTGCAGTTTTTAGAGAGCGTGAAATTGTAAAGGATAAGGTTGACCGCTAAAAAATCTTTAATCGTCAATTTCTCAGTTAATTAATTATCTTGGTAGTATAAATTGAATTAATGAAAAAACTATTTCTACTAATTTCTTGCATGTTACTTTTTGTTTTTAGTAAAGCACAACCCACTGATTTTATTCATACAAACGGTAAGTACATTCTAGGCCCTTGTAATGATACACTAGCTTTGCACGGTGTAAATTATGCGCCTTATAATTGGGGTTATACAATGTCAGATTTAAAAATTGATGAGATAGAACAATCGGGGGCAAATGTTGTACGAATAGTTTGGTATGCAGATAATCCAAGTGCCACTATTTATGCTAATTACGTTGCATTAGATAGTGCTATCAGTAAATGTGTACAAGCAGATATGATTGTGATTTTGGAATTGCATGATTTTACTTGTACCAATGATCATCCGGGTTTAATTACAAATTCTAATTGGTTTATTACCGCTCCAGTTCTTACTGTTATCAATAAATACAAACACAGTTTAATTATTAATATCGCAAACGAATCTCTTTTCGTAAATTGGACAGGAGATGCAACTACAGCATTAGCAAATTACAAAACAACTTACGAAACTATTATCACAAATTTGCGCGCAGTAAGTAGTTTTGATTTTCCAATCATGATTGACGCACCAGATTGCGGTCAAAATTCGGACGCGTTTATTACATCTTCTTTAGCAAATGATTTAATAGCATTTGATCCAGAACAGAATTTAATTTTTAGCGCACACGCTTATTGGTATGGTTATGCAGGCAATGATAGTTTGCAAATGGCAACAAAATTAAACGCCATTCTTGCGGCAGAAATTCCTTTTGTGTTAGGTGAAATTGCAAATCAACAAGACGATGTAACATTGTGTCAATACAATTTAAATTATCAACCGCTTTTAAATTATTGTGAGCTAAACAATGTTAATTGGCTGGCGTGGGTTTGGGATCATGATTTATGCACAGATAGGCAAGTTTCAAGTACAGGAAATTTTACTAATCTTACGGCATACGGAGATGACATCGTAAACAATTCTGTTTATGGATTAAGTAATGCCGTGCGCAGTGAATACCTTGTAAACAATGGTTGTCTTCCAATGGCATCATTCAATGAACTTTCTAAAAATAAGACAATTTCTGTTTTTCCAAATCCTTCGAATGGTGAATTTAAAATCAGAAATGCGGAACAATTTGTTGATGTATTTGCAACAGATTTAATTGGAAATAAAATAAAGCTTAATCAAATAAATACGTCAACTTTTTATTTAGAAAATGTTAGCACAGGAATTTATTTAATTCATCTCACCGATATTTCAGGCAATACATTTGTACAACGATTGGTTGTCAACTAAGTTTTATAAAAAATTGTATTGACGGTAATAGAAAAGCTGCAGTTGCAGTAAAAAGATTTCTTTTAGTCGACCGATGAATAGAAATGACAATCGAATAATCCAACCTTCTACCACAATTCCCTCATTAATAATTTGATAAGTCAAAAAAATGTTTTAAATTGCTTTATTGTTTTACAAAAAGGACAAACTATGGCAACGATATTCGAAACGAGATTAATTGGAAACATTGGTAAAGACGCAACATTAAAAACAATGGAAAAAGGTGTAGTAGCCTTAAATTTTCCCGTAGCACACAACAAGAATTGGAAAGACAAACGTACCGGTGAACAAAAAACAAAAACAACTTGGGTTAATTGCACAATTTGGAAACGTGAAGGAGCAAATATGCGGATTCTCGATTTTCTAAAAAAAGGCACGCTTGTTGAAATTACAGGATCTCCTTTTGCAAAAGGTTATTTGCAGGAAGATAACAGTGTTAAAACAGAGATTAGACTCAATGTCTCTCGAACAAATATTTTAAGACCGTCAGGTGGTTCACTAAGAAAAGATGATGACTTTTTTGAATACGAAGATGACGATTATAATAACGATGTTTCTGAAAGCTCAAGAGCACTTGAAGAATTAGAACAAGATTTATTTTAAATAAATAAAATTGATAAAAAAAGTCATACCCTGAGGTATGGCTTTTTTTATGGAAAGAATTAGCGTACTGGTTTTTTGAATTTGATATATTCCACGGTATCACCCCAATCAATTGTCACCTTTTTAATTATTCGAGATTCTTTATGTATAGCCTTAAGATAGACTTGAATTATTTCATATATATCACCAATAACAAGTCTGCTAGCGCTCCCAGAAATTTTTAATGGACCATCGAGATTCCATTTTTTTCGTGCATCTGCTCCATGGGAGCCAGAATAGAAACGACTATTTGCATTCTCTTTAAAAATGACTAAGGCATCACTAATAATATTCAAATTTAATGGATTATTATTTTCTCTAATGTCTATTTCAATCGAACAGTTTATTGCCCAATGATCTGAGTTGAGCACACCGGCTTCAATCGGTATCGTTTCCCAACCGCTCAAATCAAAGTCTAAAAGTGATTTGAAATTTTTATAGGTGCTATATGAGGTAAGTATTATTATCCGACGAAATAAAAATCGGGAGATAGAAACAAGTAGTAACAATAAACCAACATAAGTGATCCATTGATTGTCTTTTTCAAGCAAGGACATGAGTGCAATAACGAATCCTGCACCTCCAATAAGCACCCATGTGATTGAGCTAAAATGAATGGGACAGATGCGTGAGTAAACATAGAGACTGGTCACATTTTTTTGGTTTGCCATTTTCGTTTTTATTTAGTTTAGTCCGTGGTTGGTGGCGGTTCTACGTTTCCTATGTTTTGATCAATGATGATTTTTACAATTTCTACAACCGGATATTTTTCATGAATACTTTTTAGGTAGTCTTGAACTAAAGTGTACATCTCTCCAATAACTGTAATATCAGCACTACCCGTAGCATTGAGCTGATTTTCTAGCGACCATTTTTTTCTTCCATCCGACAACCAAGCTTTATAAAAATGTTTATTCGCTCCGCTGATAAAAAGTGTAAGCGCATCATTTATTTTTTGGTAATCAAATTCGTTCGCTTCTTTATTCAGAATAACCTCAATACTGCAGTCAAATGACCAATTTTGAGGATGCAGTAGATCTGGATTTTTGCTGATATTTTTCCATCCTTGGAGCTGAAAGGGTAAGTTAGTTTTAAAATTCTTATACGTTTTGTAGGTCCATATTTTTCTAAGCTGTTCAATAATTAATCTCAAAAAAAACAGACTTATTAATCCAAGCCCAATGTATAAAAACCAAACGCTAGTATCTTCTAAAAGATATAGAAATATACATACGGTGCCAATGGTCAAAACGAAAAAAATCCAGAGCATCATTCTAAATCCACTAGGAAAAACTCTAGAATAAACATAAAAACTGAAAGGGTCAAGTGGTGAATTTATTTTTTGTTCAGCTTTATCTTTTTTCTTCGCTTGAATTTCTTTTTCTTCACGCGCTCTAGCTTTTTGTGCCCTTTGAGAAATTTTTTTGATGTCCATAAAGTTTGTACTAAGTGGTCTCTTCTTTTGTGGGCAACGAGTTGTATTTAAATAGCATCTGTAAGCAATGAAAAAAGAGACTTAAAAACAATAGCGAAAAAAGTGCACAGCTACTATAAAATGCCCAAATCTCATAGTCTTGAAGATAAATATAAAGAAACAAAGTGCCAAAAATGAACGAAGCACTTGCAACAGAAGCAACAGTTTTGTTCATCTTCCAATTCAATTTACTTTTGATTTTAGATGCAGCGTCAAGCTCTTTTGAAGATGCTTTCTTAGCTAGATTTTCAGATTTTTTTAAGTTCAACCGCTCCTTCTCTGCTCTCCTGCTAATCTCATCTGGATCCATATAGAAGTATCTTTAGTGCAGCGCAATGTAGACATTTCCGCACAAATCCATTTATTTCAACGATGGAATAGTATTGATGTATTTAATTATGAGGTAAAATACTCAATAAGGTTTTGTAAAACGGTATAAAAACGCTAAATTTGGCTATGATAAAAGTTATACTCCCTGTCTTATTTTTTGTGCCTTTTATAGCTGTAAATGCGCAAAACTTTAATGTAAATAATCACATCACTGTTGCGACGGGATTAGGAAATTATCATCCACAAGTTGAAGTATTGGGTGACAATAAAATCGGTATTATTTGGACCGATGCTGCAGGAGATGATTTGTATTTTGTTAAACAAACTGGCATTGATGCTTTTGGCACACCAATTCAATTAAATCCGGCAGGATTAGCTGCGCAAGATTACAATTGGTGCGGTCCTGATTTGGCTACTTGGCAAAACGATGTTTATGTTATTTTTAGAAGTTTAGGATTTGAAACTGGACATATTTACGTCGTTAAATCAACTGATAATGGTCAAAGTTTTGGTGATACCGTGCGTGTTGATAATTTAGCTGTGGGCTACGCGCAGTTTCCAGATATAGCAATTTATAATGATACAGTTTTTGTTGTTATGATGGAGCATGATGACGTGTCTGGAACAAATCCGCAATATGTTTTAACACGCTCTTTTGATGGTGGATTAACCTTTGATACACCAACAACTGGAAGTGCAATTTTAGGTTATGAGGCTTGTGATTGCTGTCAGCCAGAAATAGTCGTTGACGATAAAAAGGTAATGATTTTTTTTAGAAATAATATTTCCAACACGCGCGAAATTAAGGCCGTAATCTCTTACGATCGTGGCGCAACTTTCACAGATTGGATTTCAGTTGATGATCATAATTTAGTTTTAGCTGCTTGCCCAAGTTCGGGTGCTGATGCGCGATTAACAGACAATGACAGAGTAATATCAGCCTACAGAACGGCAGTTGGTGGAGTAGGAAAAGTTTTTTTAAATGAATATAATGTAACAACTGATGTCTCAGAAAACATGATTGATATATATATGGCTGGTGCAAGTAATACCGGAATAAATTATCCTCAAGTTGCTTATTATAATGGTGCAACAGCTATTGTTTGGGAAGCTTTGGGCCAAAGCACAGATATTTATTTTAATGCAAGTTCAACTGGTGTAGCCGGAATCATTCCAACCAATGCTATTAATTTAACAGATACTTTAGGCTCACAATCAAAACCAGATATTGTAATTTTAAACGGACAATTTCACATTGTGTATACACAATTATCTGGCAATGAAGTTAGATATGTAAGAATAGGTTCACTAGTTGATGTGCCAGAATCGCCAGCATTAATTTGGTGTAAATTATTTCCAAATCCAACTAAAGATTTTGCAACCATTCAATTTAATCAACCACAAGACGAACAAATCACTATTAAAATCTATTCTGCTAAAGGCGATTTGGTGCAACTATTAGATCAAAATATTCAGGGAAATTCAACTACAATCGATTTGTCAAAACTTGAAAATGGTAATTACTTAGTGAACGCAGTTGCTGGTGATAAGGAAGAAAATTTCAGAATTACTAAGCAATAGGTATGTTGCGTTTTATTTGCGTTGCAATTCTTTTCTCGTGTCAAATTATTTCTTTTTCTCAAAATAAAACCTATCAATTTGGTGATAGTATAATTACTTTTGTAGAAAGAAACGCAAGCTCTTCCAGCAAAATTCTTTTTATCAATGTGCATGAAAATGAATGGACAAGTGTTGAAGCGCTCAATGCATTTGATTCTACCGCACGTTACCATTTTGTTTATTTAAAGCACAGTGGTTTGCGGCGTGTCGGTTTTAATCAAAAAGACAATTTACATTCTGTAGATCCCAACCGAATTTTCTCCTCAACAGGAATTGAAGTTACCTTAAATCAAGATTCTTCTTATTCAAAAAAAGCAGAAAAAATGGCAAAAGCGTTTGCAAAAGAAATTTTAAATTTTGTAACGTCATCATCGTGGATTATTTCATTGCACAACAATACGCCGAACAATTATTCCATCATGAGCTATTTGCCAGACAGCTCGGAGGCATTGAATACCAAAGAAGTTTACATCAACGAAAAAATGGATCCAGATGATTTCATTTACACGACCGACTTGAGTTTATTTTCTAAATTGAAATATTTACAAATCAATGTCATTTTACAAGACAATGAAAATTGTGTAGACGATGGTTCGCTCTCAATTTATTGCGGAAAGCGAAATATTCCTTACGCTAATGTTGAAGCAGAAGATGGACATTTAACTGAACAGATTTTTTTAATTTCAGAATTGATTAATCATATTCATCCGCAATAAAAACCCCCTAGTAGGCGTGACTCGAGAGTCACGCCTACTAGGGGGTTAAAAAATAAAAATCTTTTTATTCAATTACAAAATCACCTTTTAATGCGACATGCCCATAATTTTCGTCGCTCATATCATTGACCTCAAGATTGAAAGAACCGCATGCTTGATTTTCTGAGAAATAATTGAGAGTTATTGCGCCCACGTCAGGATTTCCCATTTTCCAATTAAAATAGATGTTACCAGTAGGTGCAACCATACTCACAGCACAATAACTTACTCCATAACTACCATCCCTGCTATATTCACCACTATGTAGAGGCTCTCCACGAGAGTAAAGAGTAGCGGTAATTGTATAATTAGTTGGTTTTACTTCTGCTCCTTCTTCAAAATTACTGAAGGAGAATGAAGCGGTACTATCATCCAACTTAGAAAATGAAGATCGAACAACAGCAAAAGTACTATCATACTCAGCATGACCTGCGGATTTATGGTGACCAACAACAGTAAAAGTAAAATTGTTTTGACTTGTGCATTCAGTTTCAAAACTTTCCTGAGGGACTGTTGCTACAACTGTCGAGTCTGAATTTGTTGATCCCTTGTCAGACCCGCCGCATCCTGTAAAGCTAATTGCAAATGTGATTACTGTTAACAGTAAGATTATTTTTTTCATATTGATTTGGGTTATTATGTTTACGGTAAAAGTACTATTTATGTTCGAATGTTTCACCAAATCAATTATATTCATCCGCAATTGTAATCTAGTTCGAAACATATAAAGCACAATCGGTTTAACTTTTAATCTATTGCGGAAAAAGAAATATTCCCTACGCTAATGTTGGAGCAGAAGATGGACATTTAACTGAACAGATTTTTTTAATTTCAGAATTGATTAATCATGTTCATCCGTATTAATCAAACTTAGATGCCATCGGCAACACAGCAACACGTCTTGTTCTAATATCAAATTGATCTCCGTTTGAAAGAATGTGAACTTTCAAATCAGTCATTGACATCGGTGTTCCCATTTTTAAAATTGCGTGATTGTTGTGCGTTAATTCGTGACCGTCAAATAAAATAACCATTCCAGAGCCAACTACTTTAAATTGATGTCCGTGTTTAATAACTATTCCGGTATCTTCTGCTAAACCAATTCCAATTAAATGTGGAAATGCCGCAACAGCTTCGGCCATTCTGCCAAATCTACTTCGTTGAATAAAATGTGAATCGATAATTGTTTCCGGTAAAAATCCCATTCCGGTTCCAAGTCGCACAGCACCTTTTACCAAAGAGTCATTGCTACTTCCACCTGCAATCATTTCAGACGACATACACATGGCGCCAGCACTTGTTCCTGCAATAACAAAAGATGAATTGCGATATTTATCAATGATTAATTGGTGCATTCTAGTATTACCAATTGCAGCTACAATTTTTGACTGATCTCCACCTGAAAACATAAGACAGTCGGCTTCTTCAATTGCTTTAATGTATTCAACATTTCCAGAATGAATTCTGTTTTTTATTGCCAGTACTTGAACATTTTTGCAACCGAGGTGATTAAATGCGTGCAAATAATTTTCACCTACTTCAACCGGAATATTTGATGCGGTTGGAATGATAACGACCTTTGCATTTTCTCCTCCACTTTCGCGCACTACGTGAGACAAAATTCCATCTTCGATAAAATCTTGCGTGTACATTTCGCTGTCTTCGAGGTGCTTGTCTTCGTTGCCTCCGATTGGAATTAGGGTTCCTTTTATTGTAGTATTTTCCATTTTGTTTTGAATGATTTTTATTAAAGATTATTTGAAACACATAGGTACATAGGGCACATAGTTTTACTAATTAGGGGTGGGGCTATGTTTTCTATATGCCTATGTGATTAATTTTTTTTAAAACATATAGGTACATGGGGCACATAGTTATTCAATTTCTTTCAGGTTTCGGAATAATTCATTCACGAAAGTCTTTTGACCTTCTTTAAATAAATTAATACATGTAAAGTTGATTAAAATTCCTTTTGGTGCGTTCAAAAGTTTCATATATGTAAGAATTTGTGCTTCATGTATTGGAGCGAGAAAGTCTATGGCTTTTAATTCAACCGCTATGCAATTCTCTACAAAAAGGTCGCAGCGCAAATCAGCATTCACATCAATACCTTTATATTCCAAAGGTACTAACAGTTCTGACTGAAAATTTATTTTTCGAAGTAGAAGTTCTTGTTTCATACATTTATGATAAACGCTTTCCAACAAGCCAGGCCCAAGTTCTTTGTGAACTTCAATTGCAGCACCAATTATTTGATACGTTAAATCGTCGAAGTATTTTTTATTCATTTACCTTTTTTTTGAAACACATAGAAACATAGGTCACATAGTTTTAATAATTAGGGGTGGGGCTATGTTTTCTAAGTGCCTACGTGTTTAATAAATTAGTTATGTCGTTTTTTTTGAAACACATAGAAACATAGGTCACATAGTTTTAATAATTAGGGGTGGGGCTATGTTTTCTGCGTGCCTATGTGTTTAATAAATTAGTTATGTCGTTTTTTTTGAAACACATAGAAACACAGGTCACATAGTTTTAATAATTAGGGGTGGGGCTATGTTTTCTATGTGTCTATGTGTTTAATAATTTTAACAACCGAGAATTATTTTCTCAAAACTAACAATTTAAATTCTTTTTAATTCTAAATTTAGCATGCAAGCGATAAACGCTAAACATACACACATGAAAGTAATCGAACTAAGAGCCATGCGCGGACCAAACTATTGGTCAGTCAGAAGACATAAACTTATTGTAATGACGTTGGATCTTGAGGATCTTGAAGAAAAGCCTACAAATTTAATCCCCGGATTTTTAGAGCGACTGGAAAAAATGTTTCCAACCATGTATCATCACCGTTGCTCTGAAGGTTGCCCTGGCGGATTTTTTATGCGCGTAAAAGAAGGCACCTGGATGGGTCATGTCATTGAACACATTGCATTGGAAATTCAGTCACTCGCCGGAATGGAAGTTGGTTTTGGACGCACTCGCGATTATGGACAACATGGAGTTTATTTTGTTGTGTTTGATTATTTAGAAGAACGTGTTGGTTTATATGCGGCAAAATCTGCAATTGCAATAGCTGAAGCATTAATAGCAGGCAAAGAATATAATCTTGATCTTGATATTCAAGAGATGCGTGAATTGCGTGAAAGTAATCGTTTGGGGCCAAGCACACAATCTATAATTGACGAAGCAATGGCGCGAGATATTCCTTGGATTCGTTTAAATAAATATTCTCTTTGTCAATTGGGTTACGGTGCCAATCAAAAAAGAATTCAAGCAGCGGTAACAGGTAATACAAGTAGCATTGCGCTTGAGCTTGCAGGTGATAAAGAAGATACAAAATATTTATTGGAGCAAGCTGAAGTGCCCGTTCCTAAAGGCGATATTGTTAGAACAGAAATTGGATTAAAAGAAGTTGTTGAGCGAATTGGATTTCCTTTAGTTGTAAAACCGGTAAATGGAAATCACGGACGTGGAATCACTGCAGATATAAAGGACATGGCGACTGCGATTACTGCATTTGAACAAGCCAGAGAAATTTCAAGAACAGTTATTGTAGAAAAATATATTACCGGCGAAGATTATCGTTTGCTCGTCATCAATTATAAATTGGTTGCAGCAGCTTTGAGAAAACCGGCGCATATAATGGGTGATGGAAAATCAACCTTACAACAATTAATTGATACTGTAAATAAAGATCCGCGCCGTGGTTTTGGTCATGAAAAAATGTTGACCATGATTTCAATTGATGCCATGACAGAAAAAATTCTTGTCAAAAAAAATCTCACACTTCTATCAATAATTCCTGCCGGAGAACGATTGGATTTAAAAGACACAGCAAATCTCTCAACAGGTGGAACAGCAAGTGATGTAACGGACATCGTACATCCTTACAATGTGTTTATGGCTGAACGTATTGCTAGAATTATTGGCTTAGATATTTGCGGAATTGATATTATGACTTCTGATATTTCTATTCCTGTTACAGAAAACGGTGGAGCAGTTTTAGAAGTAAATGCAGGCCCAGGATTGCGTATGCACTTAGATCCTACTGATGGTTTAGCCAGAAATGTTGCGGCACCAATCATTGATATGTTGTTTCCTCCAGGTGCTAGTTCACGTGTTCCGATTGTTGCGGTGAGCGGTACAAATGGAAAAACAACAACAACCAGATTAATGGCACATCTTGCCAGAATGAAAGGTTTTAAAGTTGGTTATACAACTACTGATGGTGTTTATATTCAAAACAGAATGTTGATGAAAGGTGATTGCACCGGACCGCAATCTGCTGAGTTTGTTTTGAAAGATCCAACAGTAAATTTTGCTGTTTTAGAATGTGCACGCGGCGGAATTTTACGCGCAGGCTTAGGATTTAAACAATGTGACATTGGTATCGTTACAAACGTAACTGCCGATCATTTAGGAATCAAAGGAATTCATACATTAGAGCAACTTGCAAAAGTAAAAGGCGTTGTTCCAGAAGTTGTAAAAAAAGATGGTTACGCAATTCTTAATGCAGATGATGATTTGGTTTATGCCATGCGAAAAAATGTACAAGCAAATGTTGCATTATTTTCGTTGGATGAAGATAATCCACGCATAAAAGCGCTTCAAAAATTAGGTGGAATTACAGCCGTTTATGAAAATGGTTTTATCACGGTTTGCAGAGGAACATGGAAAATGCGAATCATACGTGCGGTTGATGTGCCATTAACTTTTGGTGGTAAGGCGGTGTTTATGATTCAAAATGTTTTACCGGTGGTCATAGCCGGTTACGTACAACAATTTGGCATTGAAGATATCAAGGTTGCATTGGAAACTTTTATTCCATCGCCGTCACAAACGCCGGGAAGATTGAACATGTTTAATTTTCAAAATTTTGATTTGCTTTTAGATTATGCACATAATCCTCCAGGCTTACGTGCTTTGCAAAAATTAATTGAGCGCATGGATGGTCATCCGAAAGTTGGAATCATTGCAGGAGTAGGCGACAGACGAACAGAAGACAATAATAACATCGGAAAAATTGCCGCAGAAATGTTTGACGAAATTATTGTGCGTCAAGATAAAAACCTCCGTGGAAAATCAGAAGAAGAATTAATTGCCTTGTTAGTTGACGGAATAAAAAGTGTTGACCCAAATAAAAAAATCACCATCATTCCATCTGAAAACGAAGCCATAAAATTTGCCGTTCAAAATGCTACCAAAGGTTCGTTGATTGTATTATGTTCTGATGTTGTTCCTGAAGCGCTTGATTTAGTAATGGAGTTGAAAGCGAATGAGGCTAATAAATTGTATGAGTTTAAGAAGGAGGATATTCCGAATTTGTGATAGCGCTAGAAACGACCTTTAACCTATGTACAATCTTCTCGTATCATCGAATAAAAATGCATGGGAAGGAACTCCATTTGAAATTGATTTGTTACGATGTATTCGCGAATTTACTGACCGGGAGATCGTGGAAAAGTTTATGAACTTATCTGAAAAAGCCATTCGAGAAATTAAGACATTTCCTTGTGTATTTGCATACGAAAATTCTTGTGTGAAAGATCCTAAATATGGCTTGATAAAAAATGTGACCAAGAGAAATGATAAAGTCCTGATTGAATATGATCTAATAGAGTTAATTCCCTTCATCAAAAATCAAGACCTATTTGAGATGTCATTTAATCTTGACATTAGTAAATGGGAATTGGATAGAACGCATTGGGCAATTAAGGATGTTAATTTGGGAGTTGAACTTTACTCGAAAGGAGTCACTTTGCCTCATGGAATTCTAAGAGATTCCAAATCCGTCGACATCACTAAACATGAATTCGAAGTTTCATTTTCTTTTCCCGGAGATGCAAGAGAATATGTTGAAACAGTTGCTAGATGTCTTGAAAAACAAATTGGACCTAATTCGTATTTTTACGACAATAACTATAAAGCACAATTGGCACGACCCTCACTGGACGTTTTACTCCAAGAAATTTATCGTGACAGGTCAAAACTAATTGTGGTTTTCATTGGGCACGACTATCAGAACAAGAAATGGTGCGGCGTTGAATTCCGAGCCATCAAAGATGTTATTTTCAATAAGCAACATAAAAGAATTATGTTTGTTAGAATGGATGAAGGAAAAGTGGATGGAGTATTTAATACAGATGGATATATTGATGCAACAACTCATAAACCTGAAGAGATCGCCAATTTCATAAAACAAAGAATAGAATTGCTCGAATAGAA
>Ga0105048_10003051_pt1 | contig 27381 bp, 25 predicted proteins | sample MAT05_FD_78382 | JGI IMG/M metagenome (GOLD analysis project Ga0105048, IMG submission 78382) | Freshwater microbial communities from Lake Fryxell liftoff mats and glacier meltwater in Antarctica - MAT-05 | ecosystem: Environmental > Aquatic > Freshwater > Ice > Liftoff microbial mat | place...
AGGAAGAGCGACGAAGCCTCTTCGTCACTCTTCGCGATTTTTCCGCAAAATCGCGGGAAGTTGGTGGTGGGTCGACAGGGACTCGAACCCTGGACCTACGGGTTAAAAGCCCGCAGCTCTACCGACTGAGCTATCGACCCGGCGAAAGCGCGCGCACCGTACCACATCCTCCCGAAAGGTGTCGGAGATCGTTCGTCGGAAATGCTCTTTGGAAAAGTCCGCGCATTGACCGGGGTTCGCGCCCTTCCGCGCCCGAGCCGACCGCGCTATGAAGCGCGCCCATGTCCACGCCTTCCGGATCCACCGACTCTTTCGCCAATCTTTTCGAGCAGTCCAGCGACGCGCGACGCGGCCAACGCGAGTACCGGGTCGGCGAGCAAGTCGAGGTGACGATCGTCGCCATCGCTCGCGACGCCGTCTTCGCTGAGCTCGGCGGCAAGCAGGAGGGCGTCTTCGAACGAATCGGCCTTTGCGACGCGGACGGCAAGATCCGGATCGAGGTCGGCGGGCGCGTCGCGGCCATCGTCGCCTCGATCGACAAGGAGACGGGGCAGGTCCGGCTCAACCCGATGGTGATCCGCGGCGCCGACGCGGACATCGGCGTGGCGCGGGCGACCTCGGCGGGCCCCGCGGGCACCACCGGCCCCGTCCTGGTCGAGGGCGCGCGAGTCAAGGGCAAAGTCACCGGCATCGAACGCTACGGCGTCTTCGTGCAGATCGAGGGCACGTTCGGTCGCAGCGGCCGTGGCCTCGTCCCTTCGCAGGAGACGGGGACGTCGCGCGGGGCGGATCTGAAGAAGCACTTCGCGATCGGTCAGGACGTCGACGCGAAGATCCTCGCCATCGACGAGACCGGGAAGATCCGCCTGTCGATCGCCGCGCTCGGCGCCGACGACGAGCGCGGGCTGTTCGAGGCCTTCAAGTCCGGCCAGAGCCCCGAGGCGCCCGCTGAAGGCGCCGCCGCCGCGACGCCGCCGAAGAAGGGCGCGCCCCGCAAGGACAGCAAGCCCGAGCCGCGCAACTTCGGCACGCTGGCCGATCTGCTCTCGAAGACGACGGTCAAGGCCGCGCCTGCGCCGAAGGCCGCCGCGCCGAAGGCCGCCTCTACTTCCCCCCGCGCGCCCGCCTCCAAGCGCTGAGCTCCCACGATCGGAGTCTCAAACTCCGGTCGAACCGTAGCCGCCGCCGCCTCGCGCGGTGGTCGGCAACGCGGTGAGCTCGATCAGCTCGGCGCGGAGGACCGGCGCGATCACGAGCTGCGCGATGCGGTCGCCGCGCGCAACCACGAACGCTTCGCGGCCGTGGTTGATCAGGAGCACCTGGAGCTCGCCGCGGTAGTCGGGATCGATCGTCCCGGGGCTGTTGAGCACCGTGATGCCGTGGCGAAGCGCGAGGCCGGATCGGGGGCGAACCTGCCCCTCGAAGCCCTCGGGCACGGCGATCGCCCAGCCGGTGGGGACGAGGGCGCGCTCGCCCGGCGCGATCGTCAGCGGCGCCTCGACCGCGGCGTAGAGGTCCATCCCCACGGCGCCGTTGGTCTGGTAGGCGGGAGCGGGACGTCGTGCGCGGAGGTGCGAACGCAGGGGATTTGCAAGGGCAGGCGGCGAAGGGACACGCTCAAGGCCTCGGGAGCACGGCTTCGAGATCCGGGCCGGTGCGCAGCGCCTCGAGCGCGGCGTCGGACCAGGCGCGGGCGCGATCGGAGAAGCCGGCCGCGACCGCATGGCGGAGCCACTCGACCGCGCGGTCGTGCTGCCCGCCGAGCGCGTGCGCGCGGGCGGCGGCGTAGGCGTCCTCGGCGCCGGGGGCGCGCGCGAAGCTGGCCTCGAAGAGGCGCGCTGCCCATTCGAAGGCGCGGTTGTCGAGGGTGATCTCCGCCATCTTGCGCACGTCCTCCTGCGAGAGCGTCTCGACGATGTCGAGCGCCACCGCCGCGGCGCGCGGGATCTCGCCCTGCTGGATCAGCACCTGGATCAGCGGGCCGACGACCTCCTTGCGGTTGTCGCCTTTGCGGAACGCGCCCTCGAGCACGCGGCGCGCGGCGACGAGATCGCCCGTGGCGTGCAGCGTCGCGCCGACCAGCGCGTCGTCGACTTTGCCCAGGCTCTGCGCCGACTCGACGACCTTGGCGGCCTCGCGCGGATCGTCCTGGAGGAGGCGCGCCCAGGCGATGATCTCCAGCGCGAGGACCGCGGCGCGCGGCGATCGTGGCGTCGCCGAGTACACGGTCTCGGCGATGGAGATCGCGCGCGTGAGATCCTCTTTCGCGAGCGCGCTGCGGGCCGTCGTGAGCAGCGCCGCGAGCTCCGCGGGGATCTCGTCGTCGACCGGGGGTGGCGCCTTGCGCTGCGGCGCGGGCCCCGCCGCCGCCGGCTCCGCGTTGAAGCGCTGGAAGCTCTGGATCGCGCTGAACCCGAAGAGCATCGTCATGTAAGGGCTGCCTTGCGACAGGAAGTACGCCGCCACGGCGACGCCGACGAGGCCCGAGATCACCGCCGTGGCGCGGACCCGCCGCGGGCCGAGCGCGTTCTCGAGCACGTGGCCGCCGTCGAAGGGCAGGACGGGGAGCAGGTTGATCAACCCCCAGAGGATGTTGACCTCGAGCAGGCAATCGAGCGTGAACACGGCGAGCGGGTGCAGACCCGCTACGAACCGCGGCGTGAGCTTGACCAGCAGCAGCACGAGCCCGGCGAGCCCGAAGCCGGCGAACGGGCCGGCCAGGCTGATCAGGATGTGATCGACACGCGACAGGTTCGAGCCGCCCTGCCAGCTCGTCGTCCCGCCCATGCCGTGGAGCGAGATCTCCGGCTCGATCCGGTGCCGTTTGATCGCCAGCGCGTGCCCGAGCTCGTGGACCAGGACCGACACGAAGACCACGCCGACCCAGGCAACGATCGCTCCGCGCGGAGCCGTCGGGTCTCGCAGGATCCTGATCCCGAAAAGGACCGCGATCGCCCAGAAGAGCATCTGGACCTCGACGTTGACGCCGAATAGCCGAAATTTCATGGGACTTTCCGTTCCTGACTCGCGCAGGCCACGGGCCAACCTTGCCACAACAACCGGGCTCGGTCGCCAGAAGATTGCGACCGCGGCGGCTGGCCGCCTAGAGTGCGCGCCGAGCGGCTTCCCCGAGGTTTTCCATGCGCCGAGCCCCCGCCTTGCTTTCGTTGCTTCTCGTCGCGTGCGCCTCGGCGCCGCCGGCTCCGGCCCCCGCTGCGCCCACCGCGCTGGAAATCGCCCCGCCCGCTCCGGCGTCCTCGGCGTCCTCGGCGCCTCCGGTCGCGGTCGCCCCGGTCGCCTCGGCTTCGATCTCCGCCGAACCGGTCGCGCCGCCTGCGCCGATCGTCAAGGCCCCGGCGCCGCCGCCGCCGATCCCGGTAGGCACCGCGGTGCTCCACATCGGCGACTCGTTCGCGGTGGCCGGGTTCGCGCAGGCGCTGCGCCCGCACATGGCCGCGCTCGGCGTGCGCTACGAGGTCCGCGCCGAGACCAGCTCGTTCACCACGACCTGGGCCGGGAAGATGGATCTGCTCGTCTCCAACACCCAGCCGGATCTGGTGATCGTCAACCTCGGCGCCAACGAGTTCAGCAACACCGATCCTCCGGCGCACGCCCCCGCCGTGCGGCGGATCGTCAAGGCGATCGGCAACCGGCCCTGCGTCTGGGTCTCGCCGCCGTCGTGGCGCAAAGACACCGGCATCACCCAGGTGATCCGGCAAAACTCCGCGCCGTGCCGCTTCTTCGACTCCGACGCGCTGGTGAAGACGCCGATCCCGCGCCAGAGCGACAAGATCCACCCCAGCGAGGCCGGAGGGGCGATCTGGGCCGAGGTGTTCTGGTCGTGGCTCAACGACGAGCGCGCCCCCGCCGACGCGGGCGCCGTCAAGGTGAGCCCCTGGCGCCTGCGGCCCGCGCCGCCGGAGGAGCACCGCGCGCCGCCCTTGCTTCCCGCGCCGCGGGGCGATTCCCCTCGCTAGAACGCCGGTATACAGTCGCCCCCCAGCCTCCGCTTTCTGGAGGCCCATCCGGGAGCGTGTATGTCGAAGGGATCGAAGCGGCTGTGGGCTCCGTGGGTGGGCGCGACCTTGCTCGGCGCGGGCGTGGTGACGGCGGGCGCGTGCGGGAGCCTCGCGGAAGACGGGCTCTTCGACTCGGGGGCGTCCTCCGGCGCCGCCGGTACGGGCGGCGCGGTCGCGGTGTCAACCTCGTCGACGGCGTCGACCAGCTCCGGCCAGGGCGGCGAAGCGACGTCGACGAGCGGCGGCACCGGCGGCATCGCGACGACCACGTCGAGCACCATGGCGTCGAGCACCACGACGTCGACCACCACGTCGACGAGCACCGGCGGTGGGGTCTGCGGCGACAGCATGAGGGACCCGGGAGAGCAGTGTGACAACACGGATTTCGGTCCGCTCACCTGCGCCAACCTGGGCTTCAGCAATCCGATCGGCCTCGTGTGCAACGCTGACTGCACGGTCGACGACAGCGGCTGCTCGGCGACATGCGACGGGCAGAAGCTCGAGACCGGCGAGGTCTGTGACGGCGCGCTCCTCAATGGCCACACCTGCGTCGACCTCGGGTACGTCAAGGCCGACGGCGTGAAATGCGTCGTCTGCCAGCTCAACGGAGCGGGCTGCAAGGCCACGTGCGGCAACGGCAAGATGGAGCCGACCGAGCAGTGCGACGACGGCAACACCGCGTCGGGCGACGGCTGCGACGCGACCTGCCACACCGAGATCACGGCGGGCTCCGGGCTCACCTGCGCGACGGCGATCCCGATCTCGCTTGGGCTCGGCACGCAGAACGTGATGGGGACGACGGTGGCCGGCGGCGCTCACACCGCGCAGGGCTGCGCCTCGGCCGCGCCGGATCGTGTCTACGCGGTGAAGCCGACGGCGAACGGCTTCCTCACCGCCAACCTCGTCCGCAGCCAGACCTCGTTCGACAGCGTCCTCTACCTCGCCTCGACCTGCAGCGACGCCAACGCCAACGCGGACCTGCTCTGCAACGACAGCCGCGATCCGCAGATGCAAACCACCCTCAAGGGCGGGGAGGTCGTCTCGGTCCGCGTGCAGCAGGGCCAGACGTACTACCTCTTCGTCGACGGCGCCGCCGCGGCGGCCGCGGGCACCTACCTGATCCACTTCAGCCTCGCGAGCGGCACCGACTGCAACGATCCGGTGACGATCCCGATCGAGAGCGGGACGGGGATGACGGTCCTCGGCTCCAACACCAACATCTTTGCGTTCGCGCAGGGGACCTGCGGCGGCGGGGCGGCCGGGCAGGTCATCTACTCCGTCGTCCGCACCGTCGCCGGAAAGCTCGACGTCGACACCGTGGCCGGGACCACCACCTACAACTCGGTGCTCTACGCGCGCTCGACCTGCAACAGCGGCAACAGCGAGATCGACTGCTCCAACAACGGCGGTACCGCGGCGGAGTCGATCGCCGTCGGCAACGTCAACGGCGGCGCGGCCACCTACGTTTTCGTCGACGGGAGCTTACCCAACGGTTCTGGCAACTACGGGGTGATCTTCACGCCGTGAGCGTCTGCCCGAGGCCGCCGGCGATCGCCCGGCGGACCTCGGCCATCAGCTCTTTGCGCCTCTCGACCCCGTACTCTTTCGGATCGATCGGCGGCAGCACCGTCACCGTGACGTGCTTGCCCTTCTCGACGATCCACCCTGTCGCGGGGAGCACGTTGCGCGTGCCGTCGATGGCGACGGGGAGGATGCGGACGCCGAAGTCGAGCGCCATGCGGAAGCCGCCGCTCTTGAAGGGGCCGAGCACGCCGGTCTTGCAGCGCGTGCCCTCGGGGGCGATCCAGACGCGCGTTCCGGAGGCGAGGAGGGCGCCGCCGGTCGCGCGCAGGCTCTCCACGGCCTGCTGCCGATCGTCGCGATCGATGCGGATGAAGCCCGCGGCGATCATCGCGCGGCCCCACACGGGCGTGCGGAAGAGCTCGGCCTTGGCCACCATGCGGAGCGAGCCGGGGAGCGACTGGTACAGCACCGGGATGTCGTAGAGGCTCTGGTGGTTCGACATCACGAGCATCGCCTCGCTGCCGTCGCCGGCGTGCTCTCGGCCGCGGACCTCGAGGTCGACCTCGGCGTCGCGGAGGAGCTTCGCGGTCCACCACGCGAGGCGCTGCTCGGTTACCGCTCGGGGGACCGGGCCACGCAGGCTGTCGGCCACGGTGGGGAAGCTGATCCGCGCGGTATCGAACAATCCTTCGAGGGTCTGTCGCAGGCTCATGGCTTCTGGTTCGGATCGATGTCGCCGGTCGGGTCCGGGGCCGCGCGGCCCCTTCGTTATTTGGCGTGGAAGCGCCGGTCGCAGGCCCCGATGCACTCCTGGTCTTTGCAGCCCTGGGCGCACTCTTTCCAGTTGTTCGGGTCCCACGAGCGGAGCTCGCCCGGGCCGCCGTCGCCCTCGTCGCGGCGCTGGTCGAGGGCGCTGCAGGTGCCGGTGCTGCTGCTGCAGATGCTGCCGGGCGCGCAGTCGGAGTCGTAGCGGCACTCGACGCAGCGGAGGCTGAAGCAGACGTTGCCGCTCTTGCCGGCGTCGCGTTGCTGGCAGTCGGCGTCAGTGTGGCAAACCGGGAAGCGGCCCTCGCTGCAGCCGGCGAGCCCGGCCGACATCGACGCGACCGCGCTCGTGGTCACGAGCGCGCCGAGCAGCCCAGCGAAGAGGAGGCGCCGATTCATGCCCGGCGTCGACGATACACGAAAATGGATTCCACCGAGGGGCCGTCACCGGGCTCACCACATCTTCAGCCGAGCAGGGTGACGACGAGCCGCCGCGTGTGCGGGCGGCTGCGGTGCTCCCAGAGATAGAGCGCCTGCCAGGTGCCGAGCGCGAGGCGGCCCGCGGCGATCGGGATCGTCTCGCTCGTGCGCGTCACCGCGCTGCGGAGGTGGCCAGGCATGTCGTCGGGGCCCTCGGCGTCGTGCTCGTAGACGCTGGACTCGGGCGCGAGCTTCGCCATCCAGCGCTCGAGATCGCGGAGCACCGAGGGATCGGCGTTCTCCTGGATCAGCAGGCTCGCCGAGGTGTGCTGCACGAAGATCGAGCAGAGGCCCACGGCGACGCCGGCCTCGGCGACGAGGTCGGCGACCTCGCTCGTGATGTCGATGAGGCCGCGCCCGCGGGTGTGGATCTCGAGCGTGCGCTGGTGAACGGCTGGCATCGATCGGCCTTCTACCAGCTCACACGACGACGTCGACGATCCAGCGGCGGGCCGTCCACTCTTGAAACCACGGTCCGACCTGGGCGCCGATCTGCTCGGCCGCTTCGGGATCGAGCTCCGCCGCGACCTGCTCGCAGGCCGACCCCAGCGCCTCGCCTCGCGCGAGGGCAGAGAGCAGCGCGAACGCCGTCCCGTCGAGCTCTTCGAAGCGGATGCGGTGATCGTCGCGGTAGAGCACGAGGTTCACCGGCGCCTCGCCGGGCGGCGCTTCGAGCGGCGCGCGGCCTTCGGTCTTCGCGTCGAGGCGGAGGCGATGCACCGGGAAGCGCAGCCGCCTTCGCACGAGGAGCGGGTGGAGGACGAGCCGCGCGCGCTCCCACGCGTCCTCGGGGATCGTCGTGAGCTTCTGCGGATCGAGCGGCGCCGGCTCGACGCCGTCGAACAGATCGATGAACGCGTGCTCGTAGGCGAGCATCTCCTGCGTCACCGCGCCGAGGGCCTCGGGGAATGCATAGCCCGCGCCGAAGGCCACGATGTCGCACCCGAGATCGCGGAGCGACGGGTGGCGCGGCGGGTGCGCGAGGAGGTAGGCGCGGAGGAACGCGTCGAACGCCTCTTCGCCGAGCAGGTAGCTCACCCCCGGGTAATCTTCGGCGAGGGCGTCGATATGTCGGAGCCAGTACTGCCGGCGGTAGATGTCGACCTGCTCGGCGGGCGTGAGCCGGCTGTTCCCGGTCACGTGCTCGGCGCACGCCGAGGCGATCTCGGCTTCGCCGGCGAGCGGATCGACCCTGCGAAACGCGGGCCCGAGGAAGGCCATCACGGAATCAAGCGGCGCGGTCACGGGCCACCTCATCGCGGATGACGCGGGCCTTTTCGGCCTCGGCGCAGAGCTCGGCGAAGGGGGGGATGTCGTCGACCCACTCGACCAGCGTTGAGACCGGGCCGCAGCGCTCGATCGCCTGCCGGTAGAGATCCCACACCGGATCGATCACCGGCGCGCTGTGCGTATCGATGATGTACTTGCCGTAGTTGGTGTGCCCGGCGAGGTGGATCTGGACCACGCGGGCGTGGGGCACGCCGTCGACGAAATCGCGCGGGTTGAACCCGTGGTTGAACGACGACACGTAGATGTTGTTGACGTCGAGCAAGAGGCCGACGTCGGCCTCCTCGGCGATCGCCGTCAAGAACTCCCACTCTTTCATCGTGCTCGAGGTGTACGTGAGGTAGCTCGATACGTTCTCGAGGATCAGGCGGACGCCGAGGAAATCTTGCACCTCGCGGGCGCGCGCGGCGACGTGCTTCACGGCCTCCTCGGTGTACGGGAGCGGGAGCAGATCGTGGAGGTTGACCCCGTGGGCGCCGGTCCAGCAGAGGTGATCGCTCACCCAGGGCGAGCCCGTCTGCTGGACGAGGGCCTTGAGCTTGCGCAGGTACTCGTAGTCGAGCGGCTCGGTCGTCCCGATCGAGAGCGAGACGCCGTGCTGGACCAGGCGATAGCGATCGAGGGCGCGGCCAAGGTTGTGGAGCGGCAGGCCGCCGCCGAGCAGGAAATTTTCGCTGATGATCTCGAGCCAGTCCATCCGAGCGGGCTCGGGCGCCTCGAGGAGGTCTTCGTAGTGCGGGATGCGCATGCCGACGCCGACACCGAGGTCCGGCAGGCCGAGGCGGGCAGGGGGCTTCTTCGCGGTCATCCGGCGGATCTCCGAGGCTGAGAAACTGCTGAGCCCGGGTTACCGCTCCCGATGGAGCGGCGGCCCGGGCCAGCCGACCGTCGAGCTGCTGAGCGTGTTGACCAGCCTGCTACGCGGCTCGAGTCGGCGGTCACCCTCGGTCAACGTACGATGTACGCCTCCCTCGGGCTCCCTTGCCTCGAGCCGCTCGCGACGGCTGGTCAACACGCTCCGAGCTTGCCTCGCGGCGCGCTCAGCAGCTCAACAACGAGCTACTTGCAATCAGCGGCCTTGCAGCCGCCGGTGGCCTTGCACTCGTTCTTGCCCTTGCAATCGTTCTTGTCCGTCTTGCAATTGCCCTTGGCCTTGCACTCGTTCTTGCCCTTGCAGCAGTCCTTGGCGCCGACCGCGGCGGCCGCCGCCTCGGGGCTCTTGGCGGGCTCGCCGCCAGCCGCTGCAGGGGTGCCGCAGGCCGCGAGGCCCGCAACCATGCCGCCAACCGCCGTAAACGCCAACGCCTTGCCAATTTGAATCGCCATCTGAAACCTCCACCAATGTTACCGACTGGGCGCCGCGCCGGCAGAATAGCCGCCGCGGCAAGGCTGACTCCGTGGACCTTGCCGCGGGACAGCCGAAATTTTCTCGAATCCGAGCTCGAGGGATCCTCGCCCGGACTGGGTTCGAGGGCCAAGAGCCCGACGGCCGGACCTACGGGGACCCACCGCGTGCGTTTCACCCGAGCACGCGTTCTTTTGATGCGCTGCCCGGCCGATTTGGCTCACCTAGGTACCGCGGCTCTTCACCTCGGGGCAAGCGAAAGCGTAAGCTCCGCGCGCTGATGGTCCGGCGCGTGGCAGAGAGATCACCCGGACCAGGCCGGCGCGCCGCGCCCGCGATCGTCGCGCTGCTGTGCGCGGGGTGCGCGCCCGTCGCCGCGAGCCCTGCGCGCGCCGATGAATCGGGCTCGATCGACAGCGTCGACGCCGAGCTCACCGCGCTCAGCGGCGACGTGACCGCGACGCAGCGCGCGACGTTTCGCGCCGTCCTCGAGGACACGATCGGCAAGGATTCCTACGCTTGTCAGCCGTCGCCCCGCGCGGTGTTCTTCGGCCCGGCGCCCGAGGGCGAGCGGCTCATCGTCGGCGAGATGCCGCACTACGGCTTCTTCTTCGGCCCGATGCGCTACCGCGTGCGCCGCAGCAGCCAGGGCGCGGGCGCGCGCTGGGCGGTGAAGGTCACCCTCGCGATCGATCCTCCAGCGTTCCACGGCGATCTCGAGCTCCCCGACTGCGGCCTCGTCCGCGAGATCGGCGGCGACGAGGGCCGCTGCTCGGGGACGCCTTACTCGGCCTCGCCGAAGACGGAGGCCTGCCCCGGCTCGGGATCCTTCGCGATCACCGCGACGCCGGGTCACGTGCGCGCCCTGCTCGCCCGCTGGTCGCGCGAGGCCGAGCGCTACTACACGCGCGACGCCCGCGCCTTCGGCCTGCCCATCGACTACGACTTCGAGCTCGTGCTCGCGGACGAGGCCCCGGAGCTGTCCGCGGATCTCCGCGTCCCGCTCTCGCCCACCTGCGGGCGCACGCCGTACTTCACCGCGTTCCGCAGCGGCTGGTCGCTCCCGATCGTGGCCCACGAGGTCGGCCACGTCCTCGGCCTGCTCGACGAGTACGAGGCCTTCTCGGGCCTCTCGCCGCTCTACCCCAAGACCCCGTTCCCCGGCGCCGAGGTCAGCCGCATGGGCCTCTCGATGCGCGAGGGAACGCGGGTGCTCCCGCTCCACCACTACCTGATCCTGCGGCGGTACTTCTGCGCCGAGCCGAAGGGCGGCGGGTTCTGGGGCGCGCCACCCCTTTGAGCCCCAACGGTTGGAGCTCAAACGGTTGGAGCTTCAACTCGTGGATCGAGGGGAGGGGACGGAGGGGCGGCCGGGGCGGACCGAGAGGGTGCTCTGCGCGCCCTTGGGGAGGTTGCGGTCGAGCCAGAGCAGGCCGGCGGGGAGGACGAGGACGGCGGCGAGGAGGCAGGAGACCTCGCCGAGCACCGCGGCGACGCCGAGGCTCTTCACCGCGTGGTTCGTCGATTTCACCAGGGCCAGGTAGCCGAGCGTGGTGGTCATGCTGCAGAGGATCACCGCGCCGCCCGTCTCCCGCACGGCGACGAGCGCGCCGCCCGCGCCCTCGCGCACGTAGCGCTGGACGATGTTGACCGCGTAGTCGACCCCGATGCCGAAGGTGATCGGCAGGGCGATGAAGTTGAGGAACTGGAGCTTGACGTTGAGGAGCACGAGGAGCCCCGCCATCCACCCCACGCCGATCATCAGCGCGGCGAGCACGGCCACCGCGGCGCGGCCGGCGCGGAAGGCGACGATGACCACGACCACCGTCGCCAGGAACGAGAAGAGCACCGCCGGGGGCACGTCGGAGATGATCGCCGCCCACATGTCCGCGTAGATCACCGCGCGCCCCGAGCCGATGATCTTGCTCCCGTCGGAGAGCTTCGTCTCGCGGTACGAGTCGGCCCAGCGGAGCAGGTAGTGCGCGTCGTCCACCGCCTCGGGCGCGATCGGGCTGATGTAAACGATGCGGCCGCGCGTGCCGTCGATCTCGGTGAAGGCCCGGGCCACGCCGACCGGGAGGCCCTCCATCCCGAAGGGTTTGAGGTCGTCCGGGGGGAGGAAGTCCTGGAGCTTGGCCCAGTCCGCGTCGCTTACCGCCTTGAATTTACGGGCCCGGACGATCTTGTCCTTGATCGCCAGCAGGATCGGGATCTTGGCCTCTTGCTCGGTCGGGATGAAGTCCTGGATCGAGTGCACGTCCTTGAACGGCTTCTTCCCCTCGGGGGCCGCGTCGCGCCGCGCGTAGAGCTCTTTGCGCAGCATCGCCACCTGCTCGGGGCGATCGACGAGGATCGCCATCCCGTCCGAGCCGACGTACCCGGTGATGTCTTCGCTGATCTTCGTGAGGTGAATCTCGCTCGCGCGGGCGCGCTCATCGTTGCGGAGCTGCGTGAGGTCGTACTCCATCGGATCGGCGCGGACGTAGGCCACCGTGGCGGCGAACCCGGCGAGGGCGAGCAGCGTCCCGCCCACGAGCATCACCCGCGGCGCCTTGGGGACCAGCGCGGCGAAGGGCCTGCCGAAGGCGACGCCGCTGTTGGTGAAGCGGCGGAGGCGGCGGAGGAAGCCCGGCGGGCGCTTCGTCGAGGGCGCGCCGTCGGCCATCAGCACGACCTTCTCCATCGGGAAGACGCGCTCGATCACCGTGAGTATGCTCGGCAGAGCGCCGTAGGTCGCCGACCAGCAGAGGAACATGCCCATGCTGCCGATCAGGCCGAAGTCGCGGAAGCCGCGGAACTCGGTGATCATCAGCGAGCCGTAGGACGCGGCGGCGGCGGCGCCGGCCGTCAACGTCGGGAGCCAGGTCTCGCGGTGGGCGATGCGGACGCCGTCCTGGAGCGTGGCCCCGCGGCGGCGCGCCTCGAGGAACCGCGACATGTAGATGATGCCGAAGTTGATCCCGTTGCCGGCGATGATCGTGAAGAGGAAGCCCGTCGCCAGGTTGAGGTGACCGATGGCGACCTGGGTGAAGCCGAACGTCCACGAGACGCCGATGCCGATGGTGATCAGCATGGCGAACAGGGTGCGGAAGCGGAGGTAGTAGAGGAAGACGACCGCGGTGATCAGCACGGCGCCGAAGTAGCCGACCTCGGTCAGATCGTTGTTGATCGCGGTGTACTCGGAGATGCCCGTCTGGAGATCGCCGGCGAAGCCGTAGGTGATCCCGGCGTCGAAGCTCTTCAGGTTTACGCCCTCGACCACGCCGCGCATGCGCTTGAGGGCCTCGGTGCCGTTGACGATGTCGCTCCCGAGGACCTTGGAGCGGATGGCGACGACGACGACCTTGCCGTCCTGCGACTGGTAGTAGCCGTCGGGGTAGCGGTTCTGGACGTCGCCTTTGAGGCCGAAATCAGCCTTGATCTTCGCCGGATCGACGGCCGGCGGCGGCTCGCTGTCGTCGAGGAGCGAGCCGCTGTTCTTGGCGACCTCGTAGTCGAAGCGGGCGGTGACCTCGTCGCGGAGCTTCTCGAGCTTGTCCTTGTCGGCGTAGAGGCCGGCGCGCGGTCCGAGGAAATGGATCGCCTCGTGGACGCCGTCTTCGACGCTGCCGACCCAGGGCGGCCCGAGCTGGGTGAACGCGGGGACGAGGGCGTCGGCGGCCTTGCGGAGCGAGTCGACCGGGGTGGTCGGGCCGCCCTGGAGGACGACGAAAAGCGTCGACACGCCGGCGGTCTTGGCGGCGACCCGGTTGAGCTCCTGCACGCTCGGCCGGTTCTCCGGCAAGAGGGATTCGAACCCGGTCAGCACCTTCAGCCGCATCGCGAAGAACACCGCGACGAGGGTGATGACGCCGGCGATCCCCAGCGGGATCCAGGGCTTTCTCACCTGGAAATCAGCGAGGCGGTATGCGAACGCGGTGCTCGTCGTCGACGCTGGGGGAGCCTCCTCCGGGCTCGGCGGCGGGAGGCCGACCAGGCGGGGCATCGCAGGAGGCCGAGGGATCGCAGGAGTTTTCGGGTCTGAGCTCAGAGGAACCTCACGCAAGCCGGCAGGGATCGGGCCACGGTCCGTATAGAACAAACGGGGCCCGTGCCGGAGCGTAAATGTGAGGCCTGGGGGCTCCGCGGGCCGGAAGCACGCTCTCGGCGGGGGCTCCTTCTTCGGACTCGGGACCGGCGATCACCTCGGCGCCCTTCCCGCGCCGAAAAACCAGACTAGGGTGCGCCCCCGCGATGCTCGGCACTTCAAACCTCGGCAAATCCTACGGCGCTCGCACCCTCTTCGAGGGCGTCTCGCTCAAGCTCAACCCCGGCTCACGTTACGGCCTCGTCGGGGCCAACGGCTCGGGCAAGACGACGTTCCTCAACGTCCTCTCCGGGTACGATACGGCGACCGAAGGCAACGTCAGCCTGCCGAAGGAGGCGCGGCTCGGCGTGCTCCGGCAGGACCGCTTCCTCGACGACGCCGAGATCATCCTCGACCTGACGATGATGGGCGATCGCCTGGTGTGGGACGCCCTCACCGAGCAGCAGCAGATCCTGGAAGGGAAGGGCGATCCCTCGCGCCTCGTCGCGATCGAGGACGCGCTCCGCGCCCACGACGGCTACACGCTCGAGTCGCGCGCGACCTGGATCCTCGAGGGCCTCGGCATCCCCTTCGCGACGCATCGTCAGCCGCTCGGCACGCTCTCGGGCGGCTTCAAGCTCCGCGTCCTCCTCGCGCAGGTGCTCCTCGGCGGGCCCGACGTGCTCCTCCTCGACGAGCCGACCAACCACCTCGACATCCTCTCGATCCGCTGGCTCGAGAAGTTCCTCGCCGCCTACAAAGGCTGCGCGGTGGTGATCAGCCACGATCAGCGCTTCCTCGACAACGTGGCGACGCACGTGCTCGACGTCGACTACGGCACCATCACCGTCTACACCGGCAACTACTCGGCGTTCGTGATCGAGAAGGCCGCGATCCGCGCCCGCAAAGAGAGCGAAATCGCCCAGAAAGAGGCTGAGATCGCCCACAAGCAGTCCTACGTGGATCGCTTCCGGTACTCGGCGACCAAGGCCCGCCAGGCCCAGAGCCGGCTCAAGCAGATCGAGAAGATCGAGGTCGAAGAGCTGGCCGACTCGACGCGACGCTCGCCGCGGTTCCTCTTCGAACCCGAGCGCCCGAGCGGCCGCGAGGTGCTCACGCTCGAAGGGATCTCCAAGGCGTACGGCGAGAAGCAGGTGCTCCGCGACGTCTCGCTCACGGTGCGGCGCGGGGAGAAGCTCGCGGTGATCGGGCCGAACGGGCTCGGTAAATCGACGCTGCTCAAGATCGCGATGGGCTCGCTCGCGCCCGATGCGGGCAAGCTGAACTGGGGCCACGAGGCGCGCGCCGGCTACTTCGCGCAGGACCACCGCGAGATCCTCACCGACGGCGCGCAGACGCCGCTCGACTTCATGTGGGAGGCCTGCCCGAAGGAGGGCACGGCCTACGTGCGCGGCCAGCTCGGGCGCGTCCTGTTCTCGGGGAACGACGTGGAAAAGCGCATCGGCGCGCTCTCCGGCGGCGAGTCGGCGCGCCTCGTCTTCGGCCGGCTCATGGCCGAGAAGCCCAACGTGCTCGTGCTCGACGAGCCGACCAACCACCTCGATCTCGAGGCGATCGGCGCGCTGGTCACCGCCCTCAAGGCCTACGAGGGCACGGTGCTCTTCGTCTCCCACGATCGCTGGTTCGTCTCCGAGCTGGCGACGCGCATCCTCGAGGTGACGCCGGAGGGCCCGCGCGATTTCCCCGGCACCTACGTCGAGTACCTCGCGCGCTGCGGCGACGATCACCTCGACGCCGACGCGGTGGTGCTGAAGGAGAAGAAGATCAAGCGCGAGGAGCCCGCGAAGGCGGCCGCCGCGAGCGACGGATCCTGGGAAGATCAGAAGCGCCGTCGCAACCGGCAGAAGGATCTGCCCGCGCGCCGCGACAAAGTCCTCGCCGAGCTCGAGTCGCTCGAGGCGCGGAAGAAGGCGATCCACGATCGCTACTGCGTCCCCGGCTTCTACGAGGGCACACCCAAGGCGGAGATCAGCGCGCTCGAAGCGGAGGAGGCGGCGCTCGGCCCGAAGATCGACGCGCTGATGGCCGAGTGGGAAGCGCTCGAGGGCGAGATCGCGACGCTGAGCTGATCCTTTCCGGGACCCAAGTGGGCAGCCTCTGCTCAGCCGGAGGAGCGACAGCCTGCGTCGACAGCGTGCAGCAAAGTCTCCAGATCCACCGGCTTTCGTAGCACCGCGGCCCTCGTTGCTCCCGGAGCGAGCCTGTCGCCCACCGCCGAGACGACCGTCACGGGGATGGTGGAGAGGTCGTCGTTGGCGTGCAGCGCCTGGAGCAGCTCGTAGCCGCTCATCACGGGCATCATCAAATCGAGCAAGATGAGCCGGGGCCGAGGCATCTCGGCCAGAGCGTCCAGCGCCTCCTTTCCGTTGGAGGCGCAGCGGACGCGGTAGCCCTCCATTTCGAGAATTTCTCGGAGCGTTTCCCGGATGTCGTGCTCGTCTTCAACGACGAGGACGGCGGCGCTGGATCGAGCGACCATGCGGGTCCAAAAAGCAAAGTCCTGACCAAGTCCCAGCATGCAGCGAAGGGATGGCCCCGACAGGCGGACGCTCCGGACGCTACTCGGTTCGTTCAGCGCGGGGCAGCGCGCTCGGTTCCAGGATCGGCGCGCTGCGCACCCAGCGACCACGGAGATCCGCGCGGCTCGGGAGGCGGACGGCGTTGCGCAGCGCCGTCCCGGCCGGCTGCACGACGAGGAAGAAGCCGAGGCACGCGGCGCCGCCCAGCGTGCTCACGAGCCCGAAGCGCGGCGGCCACAGCGCCCACGCCGTGCAGCCCGCCGCGAGGGCGAGGTCGCCGAGGATGAAGAGCGTCGCGAGCCCGATCTTGCGCGCGATCCACGCGCGCGGATCGAACGTGGCGACGAGGAGGCCGCCGGGCTTCGCCGGCCCGAGCGCAAGGCCTTTCCCGAGGGGCCTCAGGTGTCCGAAAAGGAAGACCTCGCCCGTCGCGGCGGCCTCGACGGCGCGCGCAAACCCGCGGGCCTTCTTCGCCTGGACGAAGGCCTGATCGAAGGCCTCGTCCGAGGCGCACGCGCCGCTCGCTGTCAGGGGCGGAGGCGGCAACCACACCTCGGCGCTCGCGACCGCGTCGACGGTGATCTCCGCGCCGCTCCCCTCGCGCGCCGCGGTGCCGCCGAAGACCTCGCCTGCGGCGATCCGATCCGCGAAGAGGATCACTCGGCGTCCGTTGTCGTCACCCGTCGCGGCGCGGCCGAGCTGCTCTATCCGGTGCACCGCGAGCGCGCCGCCCGGCCCCGACCCCGCGGTCACCCGCGCGCGGACGAGGCCCACGCCCTCGTCCCCCGCGAGCGCGACGAGCCGCTGCCGCCACACGGCGAGCGCCGCGATCTCCTTCCACGCCGCCGCGGCGACCAGCAGCGTGTTGACCCAGAGGATGGCGAGGGCCAGCAGGCCCATCAGCTCGTTGGACAGCATGACCCTACGCGCTGGCGGCTTCCGCCTCGGCGCGGCGATCCTCGCGCGAGGCGAGGTCGGCCTCGGCGGCGCGGGCCTCGGCGGCGGCCACGTCGCGCCGGCTCGGCCGGAGCGGGTTCCACAGGTACGTCCGCGCCAGGTACAGCACCATGCTCGGCTCATCGAGGCTGGGATCGATCCGCGGCACGACCTCGCGCGCGTGCGCCGCGTCGAGCTCCGACCAGTGCATACCGGCGCGGTTGTGGTGGATCGTGTGAAAGCCGTTGTTGCACATGATCCAGTTGAACCCGCGCCCCACGAAGTTGCGCGAGTGGTTCCAGTCGCTCGCCGTATCGCACCCGTCGTGCTGGATCAGGTTGATGCGGAGGATGCAGCGCGCGCCGTAGAGCTGGGGGAGGACGATGAAGAAGAGCGCCGACCAGAAGTCGAGGACGAGCAGCAGCCCGGTGACGCCGAAGGCAAAGACGTTCTCGTAGAGGTACTGCCGCGCGAAATCCTTCCGGCCGTTCACGGCGATCCACCGCTGCACGCCCGCGAAGGTGTTGGGCCCGGCGACGTTGGGGAAATGCACGAGGTTCGCCAGGTTCCAGCCGAACGAGACGTTCTCGGGCGCGGCCCAGTCGGGCTGCCCGTCGTCGTCGAAGTGGTGGTGCACCAGGTTGTGCGAGGGGATGTTCGCCGACGCCGGATAGAGGGCGCCGAAGCTGAGCACCACCCGCCAGATCATGTTGAGGCCGCGGCTCTTGAAGATGCCCTGGTGGAGGTGATTGTGGATCACCACCGTGTTGAGGAAGCTGAAGTAACAGGCCGCCGCGAGGAAGAAGACGTTGCGACAGGCCGGGACCAGGTACATCGACCCGAGCAGGCCGAGGTAGACGAAGACGATACCGATCTGGCGCCACTCGGCGGGGTGCTTCACGAGCCAGGGCTCGCGGCGCGGAGGGGTGGCGGGGGAGCGCGGGACAGTCGTCTTCACCCGACCGCTCGTATCATTGTCAATCGTCTCGGACAATCGGATTAGCCGCCCAGGTCGGTGGCTCGCGGCCCGCGAATGTAGGTACGCGCCTCGGTGGCGCACATTCGCCGCACACAAGATGGCACAATTTATGCGCTGGACGCCCGCCCGTTCCGACGAGCGCGTAAAGTCATGGCCTTCGGGTGTCGAAGGTCCGACGTTCAATCATGGACACCCCGCAGAAAGTGCGGTACTGCCGTCATGCTCCTGCAGTACCGGCCGGGGCGTAAATGCTCTTTGACGCGCCACAGGAGGCCCATCGGTGACCGCCCTCGTATCCACGTTGACGTCTCTCCCGTTCACTCAACTCCGGCGTAATCGGTACTTCTACCTTTGGTATGATGGATTCTATGCGGTCCTCTGCGTCATCGCGCTCACGGCGATGCACTTTGGCCATTACGAGCCCTTCGTGCAGCACTGGGACGTTCGCCTCTGGCTCTTCCTGCCGCTGGCGATCCACGCGCAGATCCTCTGCAGCGTGTTCATCCACAACTGCACCCACAACAACTTCCCCCGGGCGATAAACCGCCTGGTCGGCGAGATCTGCGGCGTCGTCGTCCTCACGCGCTTCGCCTCGTGGGAGGTCATCCATCAGCGGCATCACCGCTTCTCCGACGACGTGGAGAAGGACCCGCACCCGGTCGTGGCCAGCTACTGGACGTTCGCGGTCAAGACGGTCATCGGCGTCGAGCGCCAGCTCCAGGCCATCTACTTCGATCTCTTCGGCGACACGCCCGCGAACCACCGCTACGAGCGCCTCCGCGCCTACGTGAGCTACGCGACGAACCTGCTCCTCGTCGCCACCTGGTACGTGTTCCTCGGGCCGCTGGCGTTCTTCTTCTTCTTCGTTCCGGCCTCGATCATCGGCTTCCTGCACCTCGTCCACTTCAACTGGTCGACGCACAACGCCTTCTCCCCCGAGAAGGACTTCAAGCCCGTCAACCTCAACCACGGGTATTACTGGATTGGCAATCTCGTCTGGCACGGGATCTACATGCACGCCAACCACCACAAGCGCACCAACATGTTCAATCCAGCCCGGATGAAGAACAGCCTGCCGATCACGCCCCCGCCGGGGAGCTGACCCTCCCGCTCTCTCACGTCATGGCCGGTGGCGCTTCCGCCGGCCAAGGCTGAGAGCCTGTTTAACAGGCTCTCAGCCTTGAGCGCGGAGGCGCAGCGTCCAGAGCACGTGATCCATGTACGCGTCGCAGGTCGCGCGCTCCTCGAGCGGCGCGTTGCCGACGAGGAGCAGCACGGTGTCCTGAAGGCCGATGTGGGCCTGTCGCTGGTAGACCATCCCGCTGTCGCCTCGCCAGCGCGTGCCGAGCTCGATTGACGGCTGGCCGTCGATCTCGATGTCTCGCTCGAAGAGCAGCGCCCACGCGCGCAGGCTCTTGCGCTCCTGCTCCACGTGGGCGCCCACGACCTCTCGAAGGCTCTTGCCCACGGGAAAGGGGGATCGAGCGACCAGCAGGCCGAGGCCGGGCACGGCGCCGCCGCCGAGCTCGAGCACGTTCACGGTGCGGTCGGCGACCTCGAGATTGGGCAGCTCGAAGGAGGCCTCGTCGACATGGTATGTTCGCATCAGCGCACCTTCACCGGGCGTGGAGCGTGACCACGGCCTGCGGATCGACCGCGGCCAGGAGCGCGGGGCTCGAGCTCGCCACGATGAGCTGGAGATCGCCGGCCAGGGCGCGCACCGCCTGGAGCCAGGGCACGATCGCGCCCTCGTCGACCGAGCTCTCCGGGCGATCGAGCAGCACCAGGGATCGCTCGAAGCGCACCAGCGTCGCGGTCGCGGCGATGAGAACAGCCGCGCTCTCGCTGCCCGAAAGCTCGCTCGGCGCCATGCGGGGGCCACCGCCGCTCGTGAAGCACACCGAAGGATCCGCCGGGTTCGGCCCCATGTAGCGCACGGTGGGGCTGAGGCTCGCGACCGCGGCCTCGAAGCGATCGCGCGCCTCTGCATAGGCGCCGTCCCAGGTCAGCGCGAAGAGCAAGCGCGGGAGGAAGCTGTATTTCCGTGGATCGCGCGTCGTCCGCAGAGTGCGCTGCTCGATCGCCGAGAGCCCGTGCATGGGGCCCGACGAGAGGATGGCGCGGTTGGCGGGGAAATATTCCACCTTGCCGCTCCGCGGGGTGTGCTCGTAGCTCTGGAGCAGCGCGATCAGGCCCTCGTCTGCTTCGCCTCGACAGAGACGAGGAGAGAAGAGGGCCTCTGCGGAGACCACCGGCTCCGTGACGCCTGCCCGCTTCTGCTCGTCGGCGTCGAGGACGAACGCGAGCTCGATCTTTGCTGACGAGGAGCCGCCGGTGATCCAGGGCGCGCCGTTGATCATCGGGCCGTAAGGCGCGATCACGTCTTTGGCGGCGAGGAGGGCCTCGAGCACCCGCGTCTTCCCCGACGCCGGTGGGCCGGTGATCACCACCACGTCGTGCGGGACGCCGCGGTGGGGGTCGCCGAAATCAAACGTCGCGTCGGGCAGCCCGCGGATGGAGAGGAACGTTGCGCGGAGGAGCTTCACGCGCCCGCCCTCTGCCCCGGAGGCGCCGAGAGCCGGAGCGCGCGCGCGCCGCTGGATTGGAAGGCGGTAGTCATGGTGCGAATAGCGGACAGAAGACACAAATGCTCTTTCCGTGTCAAGAGCGTTTCGCCCCGCAGCCGCGACGGCGCTCCGGTCGCCGGTGCAGGCCTGGATCTTCTTACCTGGATCGCGCGGTACCCACCTCACGACTCACCGGCCCGAAGTCCGCCGTGATCGAAGGGAGATCTGCCGCAGGAGCGCGGCGCTCGTGGGCACGCGCGCTGCAATCAAAGCGCGACATCGCGGTTCCGGACCGCAGGAGAACGAGACGATGGGAAGCCCTCTGGCCGTGTCCTACGACAGCGACGGTATGTCGATCAGCCGCTTCGAGCAGCGATCCGCCGACAAAAGTGGCTCCTCGATCGAGACCTGGCGAAAGAATGTGCTGAGCGCGCTCGTCAAGAGCGACGACAAGAAGCTGAACGCCGCCGGCAAGTTCCTCCAGGACAGGAAATGGACGGACATGACGGCCAACCCCGCGGACAGCGACGGCGCCCTCAAGGGCCTGCTTGATCGCCAGCATTATCAGGGGGATCAGTCGCCGACGATCAAGGGCACTAAGGAGCTATCGACGGACTCGCTCCCATCGCAGCGGGACATGTGGGGGGCGCTCTACAAGCAGGACAAGGCGCATAGCCTGGTCGACGATCCCGCCTGGCAGTACTCGGCGAGCGCCTCGTTCGTCAGCAGGGACGCGGACGGGAAGGTGATAAGCCGTGTCGCCCCCGATCCCGAGCTGACGCCGTACATCGCCAAGCACGGAGACAACACCAACGGCGCGCACCTCGGCGCGTTCATGAAGATCGTCGATCCCAAGGATCCGAACAACCCGCTCCCTTACGCCCGTATCTACGATGCCGGTCCTCCAGGGGAGGCGAAGACCGAGATCAGCCTCGCCGCCGGGCGCAATTTCGGTGACTCCAACCCCAACCCGGGGACCGGGCCGGCGAACGACACCAGCAGGCCTCTCGGGACGACGACCATCGCCGACAACCCGTACCGGACGAGCATGAACACCAGCAAGATCTACGACATCCGGTCGTCGAACCTGGCGGCTCAGGACGGCGGCAAGGACGACCTGCAGCTCGACCAGAAGGTCTTCTCGCCCGACAGCCAGCTCGACAACGCGAACACGCAATATGCCGGGTGGCTCGGCGAGCACAAGGGCGCGTCCTACGACCAGATCAACAACCAGGCTGCACTCAACAAGACGATGGAGAAGTACAAAGACGATCCAGAGTTTCAGGCGTACAAGAGGCGCGTGGACGACGCGATCATCAAGCAGAAGATCGAGAAGGCAGCGCAGATGATGGGCGCTGACCAGATCAAGAACGGCGTCGACACCATCGGCGTGGGCAAGGACCGCAGGCAGCTGGTGATCGCCACGTCACCGACCCTGCAAGGGGACGTGGTGACGCACGGCAAGCTCGGCGTCTATGCCGGCACCAGCCTTCAGCCGGTGTCTACCATCGGCAGCGCGACCCTCGAGCAACAGGCCATCGTCTCGGGCGATGAGAGCGTGATCGTCTATGGAATGCCGACCACCGCGCCGCTGGTGATCGCCTGAAGCACGCGCTCTTCGCCGGCGTAGATGTTCATGGTGCGACCGCGGAGAAAGCCCACGAGCGTGAGGCGCAGCTCGCGCGCCATGCGGACGGCCAGGCTCGATGGGGCCGAGATGCCGGCGACGATGGGGATGCGCGCCGCTGCCGCCTTCTGGACGATCTCGAAGCTCACGCGCCCGGAGACGAGGAGCGTATGACGTCCGGGCTCCAGGCCATTGGCGGCGAGAAACCCTACCAGCTTGTCCACGGCGTTGTGGCGGCCCACGTCCTCGCGCACCATGACGAGCGCCCCCGCGAGGGTGAAGAGCCCGGCGCCGTGCAGGCCGCCGGTGAGATCGAACGCCTCCTGGGCTGCGCGCAGCTTCTCGGGCTGCTCTGCCAGCCTCGCTGCCGCGATCCGAGCCTCGTCCGAGAGCGGCGCTGCCACGGCGCAGGCGTTCTCGATGGTGGCTTTGCCGCAGACGCCACAGCCTGACGACGCAAAGGTGTTGCGCCGGAAGCGCTCGAGATCAAAGGGCACGCCGGGCTTGAGGCGCACCTGCAGGATGTTCTCCTCGGCCTCGGGGTCCGGCACCAGGGTGCAGTGGCGAATGCTCGCGATCTCATCGACCCCGCGCACCATGCGCTCCGTGAGCAGAAAGCCAGTCCCGAGCTCGATGTCGTGGCCAGGAGTGCGCATGAGCACGGCCACCGAGGCGCCGTTCACCTGGATCTCCAGGGGCTCCTCGTGGGCCACCTGCTCTTCGCGCGACTGCGGCCCTGTGTCCACGTCGACATGCACAACCCCAAAGCTGCGCGCGGCGTCGCTCATGGCGCCAGGGCCAGCGTGACGACCACGCTCTTCGAGGTGGGCGTGCCGCTCTCGTCAGCCTGGCTGTCGAGAGGGACGAGCGGGTTGGCCTCCGGGAAATACATCGCGGTGCAGCCCCGCGGGATGTCATAAGGCACCACGCGGAAGCCGCGCACGGTGCGCTCGGCGCCGCGAAAATGGCTGGTGACGTCGACGTGATCGCCGCCTTCGAGACCGCGGAGAGCCAGATCCTCGGGGCTCACCAGGATCACGCGGCGCTCGCCGTGGATACCGCGGTAGCGATCGTTGAGCTCGTAGATGGTGGTGTTGAACTGGTCGTGCGAGCGAATGGTCATCATCAAGAGCGCGCCGGGCGGCACCTCGATGTGGGGGATGGGCTGGGCCGTGAGCGCCACGCGGCCCGTGGCCGTGCTCCACGTGCGCTCGCGCGCCGCGTTGGCCAGCACGAAGCCGTCGTCCGCGCGCACCCGCTCGTTGAAGCGCTCGAATCCTTCCACGCTCTCTTCGATCAGATCGCGGATTCGATCGTACTCCTCGACGAGCGATGTCCAGGGGAGGCGGGTCCGCGCCCCGAGCACGGCGGCCGCGAGGTGGGCCACGATCCAGGGCTCGCTCCGGAGGTGCTCGCCGGCGGGGCGCAAACGACCCTCACTGCGGTGCACCACGCTCATCGAGTCTTCCACGGTGACGAACTGGCGTTTACCGCCTTGCAGGTCGGCCTCGGTGCGGCCGAGGCACGGTAGCAGCAAAGCCGTCCTGCCCGTCTCCAGGTGCGAGCGGTTGAGCTTGGTGGACACCTGCACGGTGAGCGCACAGCGCGCGAGGGCGGCCGCCGTGCGCGGCGTGTCCGGCGTCGCCGCCACGAAGTTGCCGCCGAGGGCGCAGAACACCTTCACGCGCCCGCCTTCCATCGCATGAATGGTCGCGACGACGTCGTGGCCTGGAGCGCGCGGCGAGGTGATGCCGGTGCCGGCGTCGAGCCGAGCGAGGAACTCCTCCGACGGCGCCTCGTAAACACCCATGGTGCGGTCGCCTTGTACGTTGCTGTGGCCGCGCACCGGGCACACGCCCGCGCCGGCCTTCCCGAGGTTCCCGCGCAGCGCCAGCAGGTTGACGATCTCCCGCACGTTGCCCACAGCGTTCTTGTGCTGGGTGATGCCCATGGCCCAGCAGGCGATGACGCGCTCGCTCGCCATGTAGGTGCGCGCGATCTCCTCGATCTCTTCCCGCGGTACGCCGCTCGACGTCACGATCTCGTCCCAGCTCGCCTCGTCCACCGAGCCCAGCACCGCGTCGAGCCCCACGGTGTGCGCCTCGAGGAAGGCGCGGTCGAGCACGCCACCGCCCCTCTTGCGGTCCTCCTCCACCACGAGCTTCATGATGCCTTTGAGGAGCGCCACGTCGCCGTTGATCCGGACCTGCACGTACTGCGAGGAGATCGCGGCGCCGTAGCCCAGGAGGCCCAGCACCTTTTGCGGGTGCGCAAAGACCTCGAGGGCGCGCTCCCGCAGCGGGTTCACCGAGATGATCTTGCAGCCGCGCCGGGCCGCCGCCGCCAGCGTCGACAGCATGCGTGGGTGGTTGGTCCCGGGGTTCTGCCCGAGGATCAAGATCAGGTCCGCCTGCTCGAAGTCGCCGAGCTGCACCGTGCCTTTGCTCACGCCGATCGTCGTCGACAGGCCCTTGCCGCTGGACTCGTGGCACATGTTGCTGCAGTCAGGCAGGTTGTTGGTGCCAAAGCTGCGCGCGAAGAGCTGGTAGAGGAACGCCGCCTCGTTGGAGGCGCGGCCCGAGGTGTAGAACGCCGCCTCGTCGGGCGAGCCCAGGGCGTTGAGCTCGCTTGCCGCGAGGGCGAACGCGTCGCCCCAGGCAATGGGCTCGTAGTGGCAAGAGCCTGCGCGCAGCACCATCGGCTCGGTGAGCCGCCCTTGTTGCTCCAACCAGTGGTCGCTGCGGGCGCGCAGATCCTCGATGGAGTGCTGAGCAAAGAAGTCCCGAGAAAGGCGCCGCGCGTCGGCCTCGTGGGCCACGGCGCGCGCGCCGTTCTCGCAGAACTCTGCCACGCTGCGGTGATCGGGATCGGGCCAGGCGCAGCCGGGACAGTCAAATCCATGACGCTGGTTGACATTCTTGAACACGTGTACGGCGCGGACGACGCCGCTGGTCCGCAGCGCGTAGCGAATCGACGAGAGGACAGCGCCGGGGCCGGCTGCCGCGTGGGCATAGGGCTTCTTCAGCGGCGCCGGCACGCGCACCAGGGATTTCGACGAGGAGAGCGGATCGGCTGGCATCGGCGCACGCTAGCAGGCTCGTCACCCGCCTACAGGTCAATCTGCGCGCTGACCTCGATAAACTGGCTGGGTGGGACGCGGAAGGACCGATCGACGTTCAAGGCGATTCACGCGGTCGAGCAGGCGGGACGGAAGACGGAGGTTCGGGGTAACGTGTCCCGATGACCCCGCCTGCGCCCTTCACTGCCGCCCATGTCCGCGACGCCCTCCGCGCACTCCACGATCCCGCCCGCGCGCTGGGGTCGGCTCGCTTCTTCAAGACCGGGAAAGGGCAGTACGGCGAAGGCGATCGGTTCCTCGGGGTAACGGTCCCCGCGCAGCGGGTCGTCGCCCGCGCTCACCGCGCTCTCCCGCCTCCGGAGATCGAAGCCCTCCTCGCGTCGGCGATCCACGAAGAGCGCCTGACCGCGCTCCTGATCCTCATCGACGCTTATGGGCGCGGAGACGACGAGGCGAAGCGGGCCTGCTTCGATCTCTACCTGCGAAACCTGGCCTGGGTGAACAACTGGGACCTCGTCGATTCGTCCGCTCACCTGATCGTGGGCGACTGGCTCCTGACGCGCGACCGACGACTCCTCCGCAAGCTCGCGCGGTCGACGATCCTGTGGGAGCGCCGCGTCGCCATGGTCGCGACCCTCGCGTTCATTCGCGCCGGGGAGTCCGAAGACACCTTCGCGGTCGCCACGATCCTCCTCGGCGATGCCCAGGATCTGATGCACAAGGCCGTGGGGTGGATGCTTCGAGAAGTCGGCAAGCACGCGGGCGAAGACACGCTCCGCAGCTTCCTGAAAGAGCACGCGGCCGCGATGCCGCGGACGGCGTTGCGCTACGCGATCGAGCGCTTCCCCGAGGCTGAACGAAAGGCCTGGCGAGAGGTGAAGCGACGCTGAGCGAGGCCTGGACCTCGGCGCGGCTCAGAAGCCTCCTCGCCAGTACGGGTTGAAGCGCAGGATGTACTCGCCCACCGTGAAGCGCAGCACCACCACGTGGCAAACAGCGTAGCTCGCGAGCCACGTCCAGCGGAGAGGGACGCGCAGCCGCGGGGCGAGCTGGGCTCCGGCGAGGGTGACAGGGATCGCCAGCATCGCGGCGCTGCCGACGCCGATCAGCGCCGGGAGATAGTGAATCAAGAAGAAGTAGAAGAGGAGCTCGCCGTGCGCGAAGACCGCGAGGCCCACCCAGTCCTGATCGAGGTAAGGGATCACGAGGAAGCCAAGAGCGCCGAGCAGCGGGGTGAGGATCGAGGCGCAGACATAGAGCTCGATCCGGCGCTCGATCGGCCGCTCCTCGCGGGACCGTCGCGCCAGCACCGCGAAGAGGGCGTAGAAGAGCGCCAGGGATGCGAGGGAGTAGCCGCCGTAAACCATGAGGAGCTTCAGCAGCCGGCCGAGCTCGGTAGAGCTGCGGAGCGTGATCGCTCGGGTCAGGGCCTCGCGGCGGCCGAAGCGCTCGACGACGCGTGTGGTCTCGTCGACGAGGAAGTAATCGCCGTGGGTCGTCGCCCCGACCACCACGTTGTCATAGATCTTGAAGTCCTCGACGTCGCCGACCGTGAGCTGCTGGGTCTTCGGATCATAGATGCAGACACTGCCGCAGGCGTCTGGAGCTTCATCGCCGTGGCACACGACCAGGCCACCGGGCAGCTCGATTCGCCACTCGGCCATGCCGACGCGCGCCTGGGCTCCGCGCGGGATCGCCAGCGCGAAGAGAACGGCGAAGAGCGCGAGGACCAGGGCGCGGCGGCGAGCCATGAACGGCAGTACAGCACGAGGGCGGCCGCGGCAAGGGCGCCACCTCGCGCACGAGCGCCACAGTCAACCAGACGTCGAGAACGGCAATTCACGGCACAATCGCCGCGGCACGGTCCGTGTACTGGAGGAGGACCAATGAATAAATGGATCGTTCGAGTTGGAATGACGGCCCTGGCCTTCGCGGCCTCGGCATGCGGGGACGCGGCGACGGGCGGCGCGAGCGGCGCGGTCGCTACCTCGGCCACGGGCGCGGGAGGAGCTGCAGCGACCAGCGGGGGCGGCGGAGAAAGCTCCAGATGTCGGGACATGGAGTTCGAGGTTGAACAGGGAGTCGACGCCCGCACTCGGGTGAAGCGCCGGTCGGCGGGCCGCGCAGATCGAGCCGCATAGTGCAACCTAGGGCAATTGCTCCAAGG
>Ga0105048_10003053_pt1 | contig 27373 bp, 28 predicted proteins | sample MAT05_FD_78382 | JGI IMG/M metagenome (GOLD analysis project Ga0105048, IMG submission 78382) | Freshwater microbial communities from Lake Fryxell liftoff mats and glacier meltwater in Antarctica - MAT-05 | ecosystem: Environmental > Aquatic > Freshwater > Ice > Liftoff microbial mat | place...
ATGTACGTCTGGATGTACTGCTCGATCCATCGCGATCGGAACGTCGGCTTGGGTTCGAGCCACGGCTCCGGGAAGCCGCCGCGGAACCAGTAGTCCTGCGCCTCGGCCGGTGTACCGCGCGGCATCAGACCGGCGATCAGATCGGCCGGCGAGGCGGCGCGGTCGAGAAGACGCGAGAGCAACGAGTCCCGCCCAACGGTTCCGGCCACTTCCTCCCACGACAGCGGGGACAGCTCGATGATCCCCACGCGCCCCGCGAGACTCTCCGACACGGAGCGGACAAGCGACGGCGAACTGGAGCCGGTAACGACGAATCGCCCCTTCTCCCCGCGTTGCTCGTCGATCGCCACGCGCAGCGCGGGAAAAATCTCGGGCAGTTGCTGCGCTTCGTCGAGGGCGACGTGGCGCGGATTCAGGCGGAAGAACGCATCCGGATCGCGCGCAATGATGGAGTGGTCGGCTCGTCGTTCGACATCGAAATGCTTCCAACCGGCCGGAAGCGTTTGCAGCAGGGTGGTTTTCCCGCACTGTCGCACGCCGAGCACCGCCACGCACGGAAAGGTCTCGAGGTAGCTCTGCAACAGTGACTCGACGGTGCGCTTCATACCGTGCAATATCAAACTCTCTGTTTGTTTTTGCAAGCTACAGATGATATCGGCCGCTCGCACGCGCGCCATGCGGCGCGCAGACTTCCGTGCCGATCACGCGCGCACGCGCGCCTGCTTCTCGCTGAGGCTCTGCGGCCAGTCGACGTGCACCGTGAGCTGCTGCGACTCGCCGGTCGGCTTGAGCATGATGAACCGACCGTCGCGCGCGACCGACACCGGGTGACATCACCGCGGAATAGATGGCACCATCGGCGCGGGTGGCCTGACCGCCGAGTACCTCGTACGATCCGCTGCCGTCGGCAGGCTGCCACGGCAAACCCGTGGGGCCTTCACGTCGGTGCATGTCGACTGATAAAACACCCGGGTGCCGTCAGGCGTCAATTCCGGGCGTTGGCCAGTGGAAGCCAACCGGCACGTGGTGGCATTGGCAAAGCTGTGCACCGCAATGCTGGCACTGCGTCCGTCGAGGCCCTGGCGTGACACTCACGAAGGCGTCCTCGGCGCCTCCCGGGCCGTAGTCGAGCGCACTCGCCACTTCGCGCGCGATGCGCAACGCGTCCGCTATGGGCAGCTGGCGTTCGCGCTCCAATCGTGCGCGCAACGTTTCGCCGGTCACGAGCGGCATCACGTAGTACAGCAAGCCGTCGGCCTCGCCGCTGTCGAGCAGCGGGAGAATGTGCGGATGCTGCAGCCGTGCCGTGGTACGGATCTCTGAAAGAAAGCGCTCGCCACCGAGTGCCGCGCCCAGGTCGGGGTGCAGCACTTTGATCGCGACATCGCGCCCGTGCTTGATGTCGTGCGCGAGGTACACGGTGGCCGCCCCCTGCCCAAGTTCACGCGCGACGGCGTAGCGGTCGGATATCGCGGCCCTGAGGCGTTGCACGATGTCGTTCACCGCGTCGCCTTGGGCTTGAAGAGCGGGATGCCCTCCTTCTTCGCCGCCGTGATCAGCGCCTGATTTAGCGTGGCCAGCGGCGCCTTGGTGCGTTGCGCGAGCTCGAGGTACGTCGCGTCGTACACGCTCAGCGACCGTCGCCGCGCCAGGTCGAGCACGGACGCTTCGCGCGGCAGGTCGTCGACCGAAAATGGCAGCAGCGACAGATCGGACAGAAAGGCCGTGGTACGTGCCGGCGCGATGCGTTTGCGTCGCTCGGCCATCACGAGCACGTTGCGGATTTCGTACCAGAACAGGGTGGGCACGATCGCTTCGTCGCGGGCGATGGCCGCAATTACCGATTCGGCGAACGTGGCGTCTTCGTCGTCGAGCGCCTGTCCGAGAATCGCCGAGACATCGGGAACGAGCGCCATCAGCAGCGATGCCCCTCGTGTGTGAGCGCCTACAGTTCGTCGCGACTCACGCCCGTGAGCGCGCCACGATAGCTCTTCAGCCGCTTGACGGCCTCCGCCACGACCTTGGGGTCACGGGCGGAATCCGGAGGCCCGAGCTTGCCGACGGGGCGTCCGTGTTTGGTGATCTCGAACGTTTCCCCGTTGGCGGCGCGGTCCAGCAACTCACTGAGACGGGTCTTGGCGTCGAACGCGGCGATGGATTCCATGGGGCTCCTCCTCCAACTGGTTGATGACTGGTTGAAAGTGTCAACATGCGCTGCGCCGGTCAAGCCCGACGTGCAGCGTTCATCGTCCGCCCATCCTGGTAAGTCGGTCAACCCAGTTGAGCACCACCACCAACTCGTTCTGCACGTCGGCTTGGGCGCCTGATTTCACGAAGTAGAACGTGCGATCGTCGGGCGAGACCGTGTAGTGCCGGTGCCGGTTGTCGGAGACGTAGCCGTTGGTGGAGAAGAGCACGCGTTCCGCGACCACGCGGAAGGCCGGACCCGGCCTGATCTCGGCCGCCACGAGCCGGTTTGCGCCGTCGCGGTAAAAGAGCTCCCTGCCCGTTCGCCGCCGAGGTCGAGGTGCAGCACCTTGATGGCGACATCGCGCTCGTGCCTCAGGTCGTGAGCCAGGTATACGGCCGCCCGCCCAAGTTCGCGCTTTAGCGCATAGCAGTCGGCGAGCGCGGCGAAGAGTCGCTGGACGGTGGACGTCATGTCATCGGCGGCGGAAACACCGCGTCGACGGCGCGCCGAAACGACGGGGGATCGATGGCGGGAAACCGAAACAGCTCCGGCTCCATGCGCGCAAACTGCGCGCGCACCTCGCCCGCGCTGATCAGTCCGTGCGCCAGCATGGCCTGCACATCCGCCAGATCGCGCGCATGACCACGCTCGATCTTGGCGAGTGCCTGCGCTGTGAAATCATAGTGCCGGAAGGTGACCCGCCCGATGCGGGTCACGACGGGGCTACGCTGCTCCCATCCTGGTGGCACCGGGATGAACAGATCGGGCGACGCGAGCTCCACGTTGAGCTGCAACTGCTCCTTGAGCATCGGGATCGCTCGCAACATGGCGTCCGACTCCGGCCGCATCACGAGATCCACATCAATCGTGGTGGCGCGCCAGCCCACCAAGACCGCACTGGTACCACCCACGAGGAAGACGTCCACATCGGCGGTCGCATGGCGCGCGAGCGCGGTCATGAACGCGCCGATGCGCGCGCGATCCGCTACCTCGCGCATGCGGCCGCATGCCGGAAGCTGGCAACACGCCGGAGCAAAGCGTTGTAGTGGCTATGCGCCGCGTCGCCATCGCGCGCAGACAACAGCGCGTACAGTTGCAGCTCAGCGTCTGGGATCGCTGGCCCCACGGCGACACCGACGTCGTGCAATCCCGGCGCAGCGATCGAGACCAGCAGGGACTCGATCGTCACCAACCCTGCCGTGAGATCGGCAAGGCCCGCTTCAATCAATTCTGCTCCGGGAAAATGGGCGGCCACCATGACCGAAGTGTACTGCCCGTCTCGCAGGGCGCACAGCGGAACGCGTTGCGATCAAGCGAACTTCGACAGCTGCAGCACGCGCAGGCCGTCCGGCGCCGGCATCCGCCGATCATCAGTGACGACGGACTCACACCCCGTGCTGATGGTGGCGGCGAGCTGTAGGGCATCGGGTGTGCGCAGGGCGCCATTCTGCGCGCGCAGGCGCTCGGCGGTCCGCAGTTGATCATGCGAGAGAGCAAAGCCGCTGCGGGCCGGGCGCGCGACTTGCGAACGCACGCCATGCATACCGTCACATGAACATCGCCGGGCTGATCTCCAGCGACACTTCCGAAATCTTGTGCGCCGGAATCCCGCTGCGTCTTGCATGCTCCAGAATCGCATCCATGTTCGGCGCGCTGTACTCGCAGTAGATCTTCCCCTCCGCGTCGGAGACGTAGCTCTTGATCCAGACCACGTCCGACATTTCGGCGAGGACGGCGTTGGACATGCGGCCGGCGGCGGTGAGCTGCTCGGGGGTGAGCGACCCGACGTTTCGTTCGATGATGTAGCGGGGCATTGGTATTCAGGACGTGGGGAATGGTGATGGGACGGAACCAACGTCGAGCGCGGCGACGGCAGCCTGCAGTGCCGCGTCGTTGCTCCCGGACGCGATATGGGCCGCACGTTGCGAGGCCTCGGTGGCGGCAGACGTGTCACCCTGTGCGCGGAGAATTCTGGCGAGCCGCTCGAGCATCCACCCTTCGCCGCGACGGTCCTGCAGCAGCTGGCGGATCCCGAGCGATTCCTCGACATGTGTGCGTGCATCGTCGAGCCGGCCCACCGTCAGGCAGACCTCGCCCAGCAGCCCGAGCGCGTGCGCGTGCAACTGCCGCTCACCGGCCGCAGACGTCACGCGCACCGCATCAGCGAGAACGGTGCGCGCCTCGTCCCAGCGCTTCAACCGGTGCAGCGATGCACCGAGGCTGTTGAGAATCAGGCCTTCGTGCACGTCGTCACCCGTCTCGCGACAGATGCGCAGTGCAGCTTCGTACTGACGCACGGCATCCGCATACGCGCCGCGTTCCCAGTGCACGATGCCCAGCGAGTTGCGCACCGACAGTTCGCGCGCGCGATCGCCCTGACGGAGTGAGAGGCTGATCGCCTCCTCGTACTGCGCGATCGACTGCTGCGCACCACCGGAGAGCTGACGGCCCGTGCGCGCCATGCCCTCGGCCGCCTCCGCCGCCTGCGCCAATTCCATACGGGCGAGGTGCAGCCCGCGGAGCTGCGACCAGAGCGCGTGCGCGTCGGTAAACTGCTCGAGCAGTTCGTGCACACTGGCGCGGCAGCGGAGCATCAGGTTCTCGTTCTCGTGGTTCTGCAGTCGGGCATACAGCGCCGCAGCGTCACACAGGTACGGAAGTGCCTCGGCGTGCCGGTCGAGGCCCACCAGAAGTTCACCAAGCGTGCGATTCGCGGCGGCAGAACCGTCGGCATAGCGCGCCTTCAGGTTCAGTTCCACCGCTTCGCGCGCGGTCGCAAGTGCCTGCTCGATCTGTCCCTGCTGCAACTGAATGTGCGCCACCGCCGGCAGCGTGAACGACGCGTAGTGCGGAAGTGACATGTAGGGTGCCGTGCGGCGGTAGTACTCCAGCGCCTCGTCCAGATGGCCGAGGTCCCGGTGCACGGTGCCGACCACATTCAGCAGATAGCCGTAGCGCTCACTGTTGGCGCTGATCTCGGTGCGCTCCAGCGCGGCCTCCAGCACTTCCAGTGCACGCTCCGGCTGTCCGGATGCGCGGAGCACGTTGCCCAGCGTGGCCAGGTCGCCTGCCTCCGAGCGCGTGTCGCCGATGGCGCGGCCGATCGCGAGGACCTCTTCGATCTTCTCCAGCGCATCGGCGTGTCGCCCCTCGTGGCTCCGGAGAAACGCGATGCTGCGCAGTGCGCTGCGTACACCGAGCCGATCCTCACGCTCAGAGGCGATGCGCAAGGCCGTCTGCAACGAGCGTTCGGCGGCCTCGAAACGATTCAGCAGCGTAAACGCATCGCCCTGACGCAGGTACACCTGCACCAGCTTCGCCGAGGCCCCGTACGGCGCGAGCATGGAAATCAGGGTATCCGCAATCTCGAGCTGCCGCTCACGCAGGCCGAGCATCTCGCTCAGGCGCTCCTGCCGGAGCATGACGTCGGCCTGCAAGTCACGACGCGCGGCATCCTCATCGAGCCTGAGCACCCACGCGAGGACGCGCTCCAGCGTGTTGAGCGCCTCGGTGCTCTGGCTCAGTCCCATTGCCCGATCAGCAGCCAACGTCCCGTACTGCACCGCCTGCAGCCACTGCTCGGCGCGGCTGAAGTGATAGGCGAGACGTTCGGCATGCTCGTCGAGTCGCGCGGCATGGCGACGCTCGATCGCCGCGCCGACGCTCGCATGCAGCGCCGTGCGCTGATGCTCGAGGAGGCTGTCGTACGCCACTTCCTGCGTCAGCGCATGCTTGAAGCGATACGACGGCTCCGGCACCACGCCGATCTGCTGCACCAGTCCGGAGCTCTTCAGGCGCTCGAGCGAGGCTGGCAGTTCCTCGACATGGTCAACCACCTCGCCCAGCACGCCACGCGTGAATTCGCGGCCGATCACCGATGCCACGCGCAGCACGTCGCGCTCGTCGGACTGCAGCCGGTCGATGCGTGTACGCAGCACACCCTGGACGGTCTCCGGCACATGCAGCGCCGACGAGTCGCCGGCAAGTGAAACGACGCCATCGGTCACCTCGAGCGTGCCGTCCTCGCGCAGCGTCTCACACACTTCCTCGAGAAAGAACGGGTTGCCGCCGGTGCGCTCATGCAGACGGGCGGCGAGTGCCGGCGCGACACCATCGACCCCGAGCACCGCACGCGCGATCGCCGAGCATGCCTCCGTATCGAGCGGCGCGAGATGCATCAGGTGCTGATGCTCGGCGCTCCCCCAGTCACCGCTGCCGTCGGGACGACTCGTGATCACGAGCATCAGCGGAAATGCCGCCACGATCTCGACGAGCTCGCGCAGCGCGCCGCGCGATGCCTCGTCTGCCCAGTGCCAGTCTTCCAGCAGCAACACCGTCGGCGTGGTGCGTGCGCTGAGCGTCAGCAGCACCGCCAGCGCCTCGAGCATGGCCTGCTGGAATACCTCACCACGAAAGTGCTCCGGCACCGGGTGCGCCTCGCTCGGCACGGCGAGGAGCGCCAGGTAGAGCGCGAGGTATTCCTCGAGCGCAGGGTCCACCGCACGCGCTGCGGCAACGACGGCTTCATGTCGCTCCGATGTCGTGCCGCCCTCGAGCATGCCGAACGCATCCTGCACCGCGTCGATGAACGGAAGGAAGGGCGTCGTGCCACCGTAAGCATCACATCGGCCGACGAGCACGCGCATGCCGGCGCCCGCGGCGATGTCGCGCAGTTCATGCAACAGCCGACTCTTGCCCGCGCCTGCCTCGCCAATCAGGACGGTCACGCGCCCCATGCCGCTCACGGTCGATGCGCAGTGTTCCGAGAGCAGCGCACGCTCACGCTGCCGTCCCACGAAAGGCGTGAGACCCGCGAGCGCCGCGCCTTCCAGTCGCGAGCGTACGTCCGAGGCGCGCAACACGCGATGCGGCATGATCGGCTCCGCGTCGCCCTGCATCGCCACGGCGCGTGCCGGCTCGCTGTGCACGAACGGTGCGACGAGCCGGCGTGTCTCGGGACTCAGCAGGATCGTGTCCGCCTCCGCCGCCGAGTTGAGCCGCGCCGCAACGTCGGCCGGCGCCCCCGCGATGCGGAACTGCCGGTCACCGCTGCGGAGCTGCTGCGCGACGACCTGTCCCACGTGGATGCCCGCGCGCAAACGCAGACCCGCTGCGAGACGAGCGTCGAGCATGGACGCCAGCGCCGTCACGCGAGCGCGCAGCGCGAGTGCCGCGCGCACGCCGCGCACGGCGTCTTCCTCATGCGCGAACGGCACGCCGAAGAGCATCACCAACTCGTCGCCCGAACAATGATTCACGATGCCGCCGAATTCCGCGGCAACCTCCTCCGCTGCGGCGCGAAGGCCGGCGAGCACCTGGTCGGCCTCCTCGGGCGCGAGGCGTTCCAGCAGCGGCTGTTGCCCATCGATGGTGCACGCGACGACGGTCACCTGTCGACGCTCCCCACCGCGCGTGAGCGTCGACTGCCGTCGCGCCGCACTGTCGTCGGCAGGCATACGTGCCGGGCCGCCGGCGCTGACCGAGGGCGCGTCACGCACGGCGCTCGCCATCAGTGCGGCCAGCAGCTCGCCGGCATTCGCAAATCGGTCCTGCGCACGCTTCGCCATCGCGCGACGGATCAGCGCGTCGACAGTCGCCGGCACGTCGGCGCGCAGCGTGTGCAGGGCAACGGGTTCCGCCGACAACGCCGCGACCAGCACGGCCTGCTCGCCCGGCCCACAGAAGGGACGCACCCCGCTGAGCATCTCGTACAACACCACACCCAGAGACCAGATGTCGGTGCGGTGATCGACCGTCTCGCCGAACGCCTGCTCGGGGCTCATGTACGCCACCGTGCCGATGGCGCCGACCGTCTGCGTGATCGACACGTCGCTGAGCTTGGCGATGCCGAAGTCGAGAATCTTGACGAGACCATCAGCCGTGATCATCACATTCGCGGGCTTGATGTCACGATGGACGATGCCGCGATCATGCGCCTTGCCAAGTCCCCGCGCCATCTCGCTCGCGATGCGCAGCGCATCGTCCAGCGGCAGTGGTCCGCGTGCGATCCGACGATCCAGCGTCTCGCCGTCGTAGCACGCCATCACGATGAAGAGCTGACCGTCGTCGGTGTCGCCGATCTCGTGCACCGTGCAGATGTTCGGGTGTTCGATCGCTGCGGCGGCGCGCGCCTCGATGAGGAAGCGGCGCTTCGCCACCTCGTCAGCGCTCAGGTGGGGCGACAGGAACTTGAGCGCGATGTCTCGCTCCAGTCGCTCGTCGCGCGCCCGATAGACCACGCCCATGCCACCGCCACCCATGCGCTCGATGATGCGATACCGCGAGTGCGACGGCAGCGTGATCGGCTGTTCCACCAGTGCCTCACGACGAGGCAGGATCGGTGTCATCACTTCGTCCAGCAGACGGTCCAGCACACCACGCTCGCCATGGGCCTTCAGCAGCGCCTCGACCTCGGCATGCATGCCGACATCCGCGCAGGCGGTCGCGAGCCACTCGCCACGCTGACGCTTCTCGACCACGAGCGCCTGCTGAAAGAGGTTTTCCACCTGCACCCAGCGGTCGGCAGCCGCCAGGGTGCCTGCGTCCGACACGGGTTTGGTGCTCATGCGCTGAGTTCCCGGTTGAGCCATGCACGCGCCGCCGTCCAGTCGCGCTTGACGGTGGCGGGCGACAGGTCGAGCGCTTCAGCCGTCTCCTCCACACTCAGGCCCACGAAGAAGCGACACTCCACCACCCGGGCCTGACGCGGGTTCAGCGCCGCCAATCGGTGCAGCGCGTCGTCGAGCGCCTGCAGCTCGTGCGCCGCGCCGTCGATGGCCGATGTGGCTGCATCGACCGCCTCCAACCCCAAAGCCACCTCGCCGCCACCACGCTTCCTGGCACACCGCCGCTCGGCGTAGTCGATCAGCACCCGCCGCATCGTGCGCGCAGCCATCGCCAACAGGTGTTGCCGATCGCGCCATTGCACGCGATCGAGCCCCTCGAGCCGCAACCACGCTTCGTGCACCAGCCCGTCGGTCTCCAGCGTGTGCCCCGCCCCCTCGCCCGCAAGCTGCCGCCGCGCAATGCGTCGCATCGACTCGTTGAGCAGCGCCAGCACCTGATGCAGCGCACCGCGCTCGCCGTCGGCCGCGCGGTGCAGCATTCGTGTCAGGTCGCCCTGCTCGTGCGTGGCTTCTGCAACCATGTCGGGATGCTGATCGGAATGTGGGGTGTCGTGTTGCCGCGCGTCGACGCTCTGGGGCATGCGCTCGGTGGACCGGGCCGATCTTCTCTGCCGATACCCGCCCCTCTCGCCCGACCGAACTGCCGAATCATTCACTGAGGCGGCGAACAGGAGCAAAACGGCTCATCGGCCCGACAATCGGGCGATCGGCTGCGGACCTCACGATCGGGCCAGACGCACGACGTGTCCCGTCAGCGCTGGCGGGACACGTCGGACACACCGCGGAAGAGCGATCAGACTACCGCTTCGCCTCGATGCCCATCTCGGCCACTTCGCGATACGCGCCGACGATCACGGGCGCAGCAGTCACGAACAGCGTGGTCGTGTTGCGCAGCAGGTCCACGATCTCGTCCGTCGCGCCCTCGCGGCAATACACCTCGATCACCATGTCGAAGCGATCGGTGCGCGCGTCACCGTCCTTCATGAAGATCGCGGTGCCGGCCGCGCCCGGATGCTGCAGTGCCGAGCGGATCGCGGTGCGCGCGGCTTCACGCTGGCCGTTCCGGGCCATGAGGAAGCAGAGCACCTTCGATTCCTGACGCGGGCCCGCCGCGAGATCCACATTCACCGCATCGGCCAGTCGAAATCCGCCAGCCTGCAACACGCCGATCGGTCCCAGCCCGCCGCTGCCACGCACGCCATGAGGGAACGCCCGCTCGAACCGGCTCTCGTCCCACAGGTTGCGCGACACGTAATCGAACGCCGATTCCGAGGACCGCTCCGCATTTTCCGACAGGATGATGCGCTCGATGCCGCGCGAGAGGAACCCCGACGCGAACGGCTCCCACGCCTGCAAAAACTCGTCCTGCGGCAGCACCGTGGTGAAGCAGACGAACTGCACGAGCGTACCCATCACGAACTCCAATAGCAAAAAGAACCCGTCTGGGCAGGTGCGCAGACACGGGGGATGGTGCCGTACGCGAGATCGTCAACTCCCATCACACGGAGGCGCGGACTCACGGAGACACAACAAGAAAGCCTTTGGAAACTGCACCCGCAGTTCACCCAAGCCTTGACCTCCGTGGATCTGCGCCTCCGTGTGAGGGGAGTTGACGATGCCTGGTGACACACAGACGGAAGATGATCGAACAGCAGGGGACATGCCAGCGAACGTGACCGGGCGACTGACCTCGCCTCAGCCATTCATCACTTGAAGGCCTGCAGCCCCGTGATCGCGTTGCCGATGATCAGCGAGTGCACGTCGTGCGTGCCCTCATAGGTGTACACGCTCTCCAGATTCGCCATGTGCCGCATGCTGTGGTACTCGGCGAGAATGCCGTTGCCACCCAGCAGGCGACGCGCCTCGCGCGCGATGTCGGTCGCGACATTCACGTTGTTGCGCTTCGCGACGGAGACCTGATTCGAGTTGAACGTGCCCAGATCCTTCATGCGACCCAGGTGCAGCGAGAGCAGCTGGCCCTTGATGATCTCCGTGATCATGTCGGCCAGGCGCACCTGCTGGATCTGGAAGGCGCCGATCGGCTTGTCGAACATCATGCGCGTCTTGGAATACGACAGCGCCTCCTCGTAGCAGGCCATCGCCGCGCCCATCGCGCCCCACGAGATGCCGTAGCGTGCCTGCGTCAGGCAGCTCAGCGGACCGCGCAGCCCCTGCACTTCGGGCAGCATGGCGTCGGCCGGCACGTGCACGTCCACCAGCACCAGCTCACTCGTGTCGCTCGCCCGCAGCGACAGCTTGCCCTTCTGATCCTTCGCCGTGAAGCCCGGCGTGTTGGTCGGCACGATGAAGCCGCGCACCGACTTGCCCGACTCGTCACCGTCGGCCGTCTTGGCCCAGATGATCGACACATGCGCCTGCGAGCCGTTCGTGATCCACATCTTGGCGCCGTTGATCACCCACGAGCCGTCGGCCTGCTGACGCGCCCGGGTGGTCATGGCGCCGGGGTTGGAGCCGGCGTCCGGCTCGGTGAGCCCGAAGCAGCCGATCACTTCGCCCTTCGCCATCCGGGGCAGATACTCGCGCTTCTGGGCCTCGCTGCCGAACGCAAATATCGGGTACATGACCAGTGCGCCCTGCACGCTGGCGAAGCTGCGAATGCCACTGTCGCCGCGTTCCAACTCCTGCATGATCAGGCCGTAGGCCACGCTGCTGAGCCCTGCGCAGCCGTACTCCTCGGGGAGGTTCGCGCCGAACATGCCGAGCTCGGCCATCTCCGGGATGAGCTCCTTCGGGAACCGGCCTTGGATGTAGCAGTCACCGATGATCGGGAAAATCCGCTCGTCCACGAATCGGCGAACGGAATCGCGGATCGCGCGCTCCTCTTCGGTCAGCGCGGCATCGATGTTGAACAGATCACCCTCGCGCGGCGTCAGATGGCCTGACGGCAGCAGCGAGGTTTCGGTCTCGATATGAATGGCCATGGCACGGTCTCCCACAGGGACGGTCGGCTGAGGGCGTCCGGAACGGCGCCGCCAGATGCACTAAGGGTAATTGGCCCGGACGCCGGAACGCACCGGGCCGACGTTCCTCAGCTCGCTCAACTCCGATCAGCGCCCCGCTGTGCCCGCCGCCGAGGGCGTCCGGCTCCTTGAGGCGAGACAGTCCACCACCAGTCCAGCAAATACAGTCGCTGAGTTCGGCACTGCGGTCACGCAGCATGCACCGACAGCGCGGCAGGGCAACCGCTCAGCGCGTGAGGTAACGCGTGGCGGCGGGTTGGATGCCGACAGCGCGGCACTTGGCGCGGAAGCCGGAGCCGTGGTCCACCGGGCGACCAGTCTCATCCTGCCATTGATGCACCATCTCATGCAGCAGCGTATGGATGGCCTCGGCCCAGCCATCGCGACGGACGTGGCGGTGCGAAATCACGATCTCGCCACGGCCGCCATTGTGCGAACGCAGGGCGTAGTGGCCGAGCCGACGCGCGAGGCGACGGGATACCTGAATCTCGAGCAACGACAGAGCGCCGCCGAAATGCTCGAGGTTGAGCTGCGCGTGGAGCGTCGTGAGCCGCGCTGCCATCGGGGCGTCATCGGGGTGCTGTGCGGCTGGTCGGCGCGCGACCGGACGAATCGCCACGGGATAGGCGATTATCACGGCGCGTGCCGCAGCGCGCTTCACCCGGTTGCGCGACGTCGCGAAGACCGCGATCGCCGCGTGGACGTCGGGCGGCGCCTGCCCGAATCCCTCGTGAACACGGAGCACACCGCCGGCGAGGCTCACCATCGTGCGGCGGTTCCGTGTCAGCACCACGCGATCCACGCCACGCAGGCCACTGGCACGCAGTTGGTGCAGCAAACGGTCGGCGTCGGGGGCTTCCGCGCCTGGCGGCGCGGCGGACGCATCGCATGACTCGGGCGGGAGTCGCGAGGGCGGCTCCGCAGGCAGTGGCGACGCCGACAGAGGCAACGCAGGCCGCGTCGAGACTGGCCCCGGCGTGGCACGCAGCGGCAGCTCGCGGACGGCAGGCTCGCCGTCGAACAACCCAAGCTGACCCGGATCACGAGAGAAACGGCGCGTCAGCCACGCAATCACCGCGTGAACACCTTGACCGGGCCCGGGCCGAACCGCCGGGCCGTGGGCTCCCAGATCCATGTCACGATGTGGATCTCGTCGTCGGTGATGTCGATGCAGTTCACGCTCGACGGCCGCCCGCCGCGCGAGCGACTGCTGACCGTGCCGGCGGTCGAGATGACGGTGCCCTTCTTCGTGTGCTCCACGAAGTGGATCGCTTCCTGATGATCGTGACCGCACAGCACCATGTCCACACCCATCTCCGCGAAGGCGCCGAGCACCTTGCTGGTGTGCTTCAACCCGTGGCGCTGGCTCAGTTCACCGCGTACCGGGTTGTGGTGCATCACGACCACCTTCGCGGCACCTGCCGGCGCGGCGTCCAGGCGCGTGCGCAGCGTCAGCAGCTGCGATCGGCGCACGTCACCGATGACGCTCAGGTCGCGCATGTTCCAGGTCAGCGTGCGATGCGTGATGCCATGGCTGGTATTCAGTCCTGCCAGTCGCACCCCCGGCACATCCAGCACCGGCTCGGTGTCCGGATGGATGAATGCGCGATAGTCGGCAAACAGCGCCGCACTGTCGCCGAGGCCCATCGGCGCATTCCACCATGCCACGTCATGATTGCCGGGCACCACGATGATCTCACTCACGCGCCCTGCATCGCGCAGGAACACGGCGGCGCGCTGGAACTCGCCGGCGCGCGCCCGTTGACTGACGTCACCGCTGATCGCGACCACGTCGAACTGTTCCTGCTGGATCAACGCCTCGATGGCATCGATCTGCAGCGGCACCATGGGCCGGCCGAAATGCAGGTCGGAAGCGTGCAGGATACGCGTCACGCGGAACGACCTCTCACAGCCTGGCGATGATCGCGTCAGCGAACTGCGACGTGCTCGCCGTGCCACCGAGATCGCGCGTCAGGATCTGCTTCTCGTCGATCACGCCGTGCAGCGCGGCACGAATCCGTTCGGCGCGCTCGGTGTCACCGAGATGATCGAGCATCAGGCAGGCCGCGAGGATCAGCGCACCCGGGTTGGCGATGCCCTTGCCGGCGATGTCCGGCGCGGTGCCATGCACTGCCTCGAAGATCGCGGCCGTCGGGCCGATGTTCGCGCCCGGCGCGAGGCCCAGCCCACCGACGAGACCCGAGACGAGGTCGGAGAGGATGTCGCCGAACAGATTCGTCGTCACGATCACGTCGAAATTTTCGGGCTTGAGCACCAGCTGCATCGCCATCGCATCGATGATGCGGTCCTCGAACTGCACGCGACCGGAATATTCCTTGGCGATCTCGCGACCGACGTCCAAAAACAGACCCTGCGTGTACTTCAGGATGTTGGCCTTGTGCACGAGCGTGACCTTCCGGCGGCCATGCTTCACGGCGTATTCGAAGGCATAGCGGATGGCGCGCTCGGACCCGTAGCGCGTGATCAGCGCGATGCTTTCCGCCGCCGCCTTCGGGTCGTCCCCGATGCGGATGTAATGCTCGGCGCCGTAGTACAGTCCTTCGAGATTTTCGCGGATGATGACGATGTCCACCTTCTCGAACCGTCCGCCGTGCAGGATCACGTGCGCCGGTCGCACGTTCGCATAGAGATCGAACGTCTTGCGCAGTGCGACGTTCACGGAGCGATAGCCTTCGCCGACCGGCGTCTCGAGCGGGCCTTTCAGTGCGACGCGATTCTTCTTGATCGAGTCGAGCGTCGCCTCGGGAATCGGGTCGTTGTAGCGCGCCGCGGCAGACGCGCCGGCCATCTGTCGATCCCAGACGAGGTCCGCGCCGACCGCGTCGAGCACGCGAATCGTCGCCTCGGTGATGTCGGGACCGATACCGTCGCCGGCGATGAGCGTGACTGTGGTAGGCATGTGGGCAGGCAGCAGGAGGAAATATGGAACAATGTGATTCGAATACGAAAGTGGCGGCTGGCGCAGTTACGGCACGATCACGAGGTCGGCGAACTTCTCGGCCACGCCCCTGAGTGCCGCGCGCTCGTCGGCGGCCGGCGGGCCGGTCACGTCCGGGAATGACAGCACCGTGGCCATGCGACCATCCAGAAACGCGATGCGCAGCGTGGCCTGGCGCTGGCCGCTGGCGGTGAGCAGCACCCGCGTCTCCAGGGGCAGCAGCACCAGGCGAGAGTCAGGCACCAGCGCGATGATCGCGCGCAGCTGTGACGAGAGCGGCTCGCGAAGATCCAGGTCGTTTCGGCGGCGGCTCGGCACCAGGCCGGCGGTCGAGAGTCCGCGCGGGTCGGTGCGGTTGATGACTTCGCGCTGGGCGACCCGTGACGTGTTCGGCGACAGCGACCAGGTGCCGTCCAGTCCGCGGTCGCGGAAGGCCCCGGTGAGGGCCGAGTCGAGCTGCGCGGCGCGCGGTCGGCCGGCGGAGCCAGCGGCGGGCATCCAGCCAGAATCGGCTGCGGCGAATCGCTGCAGCGGGAAGACGACGACCATGCGCGAGGCATACTCGCCGAAGACTGGCGGACCGTCGCGGACCGGCGCCGGTGTCACTGCCACCGGCGGCGAGGCGAGGGGCGCGGCCGTCACCGGCGCCGGTGACGGCTCGGGCGACGGCGTTGGCACAGGCGGCGGCCCGGCGCAGGCCGCGAGCAGCAGGGCGGCGAGTGTCGCCAGCGAGCATGGCGGCCGGGATGCGGAAAAATGCGTGAACATCAACGGAAGATAGTCAGCCCGCGCGCAGTGTTCAGCGCTCTGTGCAGCGCGGTGCCTTGCCTCGGAGCATGACCGGCGGCTACCGTCACGGCGCGACGCACCAGTTGGCTTCCCGATTCCCGTCCCATGCGTTCTGCTCGCACTGTCATCATCTGGGGCCTGATCACCGCGATCGGCGCCGGCGCCCTGGGCCGCGTGGCTCTGTCCCGTGGCGAAAGCATCAATGCCGCCTGGCTGCTCACGGCCGCGATCTGCACGTATCTGGTCGGCTACCGCTTCTACGCGCGGTTCATCGCGACGAAGATCTTCGCGCTGGACGACGATCGCGCGACGCCCGCCGTCCGGAAGTCGGACGGGCACGACTTCGTGCCCACCAACAGATGGGTCGTCTTCGGCCATCACTTCGCGGCCATCGCCGGCCCGGGACCACTCGTCGGACCGACGCTGGCCGCGCAGTTCGGCTATCTCCCCGGCGCCCTCTGGATCGTGATCGGCGTCGTGCTGGGTGGCGCGGTGCAGGACTTCGTGATTCTCTGCGCGTCGGTGCGGCGTGACGGACGCTCCCTGGGCCAGATGGCGAAGGACGAAATCGGTCCCGTGGCCGGCATCACGGCACTCGTCGCGGTGCTCGGCATCATGATCGTGCTCATCTCGGTGCTGGCGCTGGTGGTGGTGAATGCGCTCAAGGCCAGCCCGTGGGGCACCGTCACGATCAGCCTCACCGTCCCGATCGCGATGTTCATGGGCGTGTACCTGCGCTACGTGCGGCCCGACAAGGTGCTCGAGGCCAGCGCGATGGGCCTCCTGATGCTTGGCGGCGCGCTCTGGGCGGGACAGTGGGTGGCGGCGAACCCGGCGCTCGCGCCGATCTTCACGCTCACCGGGCCCACGCTCGCCCTGCTGATCATGGCGTACGGCTTCGCGGCCAGCGTGCTGCCCGTCTGGCTGCTGCTGGCGCCGCGCGACTACCTGAGCGCCTTCGTGAAGATCGGCGTCGTGGTCGCGCTGGCCGTCGGCATTCTGCTCGTGCTGCCGCCGCTGTCGATGCCCGCCGTCACGCAGTTCGTGGACGGCACGGGGCCGGTGTTCAGCGGCAAGGTCTTTCCGTTCGTCTTCATCACCATCGCCTGTGGGGCGATCAGCGGATTCCATGCCCTCATCGCCAGCGGCACGACACCGAAGTTGCTGGCCCGTGAGACGGACGCGAAGCTCATCGGCTACGGTGCGATGCTGACCGAGTCCCTGGTGGCGATCATGGCGCTGATCGCGGCCTGCGTGCTGACGCCCGGCGTCTACTTCGCGATCAACGCTCCTGTCGCCGTCCTCGGCACGACGGCCGAGTCGGCGGCGCTGGCCGTGCAGCAGTGGGGATTCGTGCTGCAGCCCGGGGAGATGGATGCGCTCGCGCGCAGCGTCGGCGAGAGCTCGCTGCTGAGCCGCACCGGCGGTGCCCCATCGCTGGCCGTGGGCATGGCGCACCTGTTCGATCGGGCACTGGGCGGCGGCGGCATGGCGCTCTGGTATCATTTCGCCATCATGTTCGAGGCGCTGTTCATCCTCACCACGCTCGATGCGGGCACACGGGTTGGTCGCTTCATGCTCCAGGATCTCGGTGGCCAGCTGTGGCCGCGCTTTCGTGAGGTGACCTGGCAACCGGCGGTCTGGATGGCGAGCGCGATCTTCGTGTCGCTGTGGGGCTATTTCCTGTACCAGGGCGTGACCGATCCACTGGGGGGCATCAATTCGCTCTGGCCGCTGTTCGGAATGGCGAACCAGCTGCTGGCGGCGGTGGCGCTCTGTGTCGGCACCACGGTGATCATCCGGATGGGCAAGGCTCGCTACGCCTGGACGACGGTGCTGCCCCTCTGCTGGCTGCTGATCGTGGTGCTGACCGCCGGCTGGCAGAAGCTGTTCAGCGCCGATCCGCGAATCGGCTTTTTGGCGCACGCCGACCGGTTCAGTGCCCTGCATGCGGCGGGAACGCTGCCGCCGGGCGTGCCGTCACTGGACGCGATGCCGCGGATGGTCTTCAACGACCGCCTCGACGCCGCAGTGGCCGCGTTCTTCCTGATCTCGGTGCTGGTGATCGTGTTCGAGTCGGTTCGCGTCTGGATCGGTGTGGTGGCGGGCCGACGGCCTGCGGCGAGCACCGAGGTGCCGGCGGAGTCCGTCACCCTGTTCGCGGCCGACTGATGGCTATCATGCGGCGGTGGATCACCGTGTGCCGAACCATCATCGGGGTGCCGGACTACGACCGGTATGTCCGGCACATGCAGGCGCATCACCCCGATGCGCCACTGCTGTCACGGGTTGACTTCACGCGCGAACGTCTCGAATCCCGGTACAGCCGACCGGGCTCGCGCTGCTGCTGACGGCCTTCACCGGCCACACCAGCACCTGTTCAGCGAAACAGCCCGTTCGGTGGCACGTTCGTGCAGTCAATGTCGAGGTGGGCACCCTCTCCCGGGCCCTCACGCTCGCTGCTTCGGAAACACCACCAGGCCGCAGATCAGCGCCGCGGCACAGATCGCGGCCCCGACACTGAACGCCGCCGTCGGGCCACGCAGTGTCCACACCATGCCGAGCAGCACTGACGCCGGCAGCGCCGCCACACCCATCGCGGCGTTGTACCAGCCGAACGCCGTGCCGCGACGTTCCGGTGGCGCCAGGTCGGCAATGAGCGCCTTCTCCGCCCCTTCGACGAGTCCGAAGTAGAGACCGTACACCAGGAAGAGCAGCCACGCATGCGTCGCACTGCTCGCGTACGCGAAGCCGAGGTACACCAGCGCGTACAACGTCCATCCCATCAGCATGACGCGGCGCCGGCCGACGCGATCGCTCAGGGCGCCACCGGGCACGCTCGATGCCGCCTTCACGACATGATGTGCCGACCAGAGCAGCGGCAGCATGGCCACCGGTACGCCGAGCTGCTGCGCGCGCAGCAGCAGGAACGCATCGGTCGAATTGCCGAGCGTGAACAGCAGCAGCACGCCAAGCACGGCCCAGAAGCGCTGCGGCATCGCGACGTCGTCGCGCCTCGCCGGCAGCACCGGCGCATCGGGCAGCTGCACGGCTTTCCCTGACGGATCACGCACGGCAATCACGATGGTGAGCACGGCGAGCAGTCCCGGGATCGCGCTCAGCATGAACACCGTTCGCAGCGACAGATGCAGCTGCTGCAGCAGCACCCATGCGACGAGGGGTCCGATGACGGCGCCGAGATGATCTGCTGCGCGGTGAAATCCAAACGCGCGACCGCGCACCGCCGGCTTTACGCTGGCCGCCAGCAGCGCATCGCGCGGCGCGCTGCGGATTCCCTTCCCGACCCGGTCGATCAGCCGGAGCCCGATGACCTGGTTGACCGACTGCGCGAGGCCCATGAAGGGACGCGTGACGGTGGCGATGCCATATCCGAGCAGCACGATCGGCGTGAAGCGCCCAATACGATCGCTGAGCGCGCCGCTGCCGAGCTTCACGAGTGCGGCCGTGCTCTCGGCCGCGCCCTCGAGCAGGCCGAGCATCGCCGGTGATCCACCCAGCACCGTGATCACGAAGACCGGCAGCAGCGGATAGATCATCTCACTGGCCGCATCGGTCAGCAGGCTGACCAACGCCAGCGCCCGGACCAGCGGAGGCAGCCCGCGTGTCGGGCGCTCGTCGGCCTGCGACGGATCGATCACCGTGGAGCTTTGCAGCGCATCGCAGAAGCGCTGTCGGCGACGTCGGTCGCGCGCCCTGGTGCCGGCGGCGCATTCCAGTGATACAGAACAGGCGGCAGGTCGTCCGGCAGTGCCATGACGAGGAAATCTATGCTGGCATCAGGCGACTGCTTGCGGCATCGCCGTGTGACGTGCTTCCTTGCCCGATGTCCCATCGCCTGAGCCCCGCGATCACGCGGCGAGCTGACGTGAACACGCCGCTGCAGCTGGCGGCCGCGCATCTCGCGATGCACAACACCCAGACACTCGCGTGGCAGTGTGCGGTGACGCGGATCGCGGCACCTACCGGTGCTGAATCGGAGCGCGGGCACTGGATGGCGGCGCAGTTTTCCGCCATCGGGTGGAGTGACGTCGTGATCGACACCGTCGGCAACGTGATCGCGCGCCGACCCGCAGTGGGGCGCTCCGCCGCACAGGCACAGATGCGCGCCGTGTGGTGCTGCGCGCATCTCGACACCGTCTTTGCGATCGAGACGCCCGACGTGCAGCAGGTCGGCGCGAGACTCACCGGTCCCGGCATCGGCGACAACGGTCGCGGCCTGGCCGCGCTGCTCGCGATCGGGCATGCCATGGCGCAGGCGACGCTCGTGACACCGCATGAGGTGGTGCTGGCGTGCACGGTGGGCGAGGAGGGGCTGGGTGACCTGCGCGGCATGAAGCAGCTCATGCGCGACGCCTCGCCGTCACCACTGGCGGTGATCGCCCTCGATGGCCCCGGTGATGATCGCATCGTGAACGTGGCACTCGGCAGCACCCGCTTGCGCATCGTCTTTCGCGGTCCCGGTGGCCACAGCTGGGTGGATTATGGCGTGGTGAACCCGGTGCATGCCGCCGCATCGGCCGCGGCGTTGCTGCAGGTGGTCGCGCTGCCGCGCGACCCGCGCACCACGCTGACGGTCACGCGGATGAGCGGTGGTGAGAGCATCAACAGCGTGCCGCGCGAGGCATGGCTCGACGTGGACATGCGCAGCATCAGCGCGACGGTCCTCGCCGATCTGGAGCGCACGCTGCGGCAGGTGGTCACGCGGGTGGAGCGAACGGAAAATGGGCGACGGTTGCCCGACTCACCGGTGCTCACGAGCGAGATCGTGCCGCTTGGTTCACGTCCCTGCGGCGTCATCGCGCCGGAGGCACCGCTGCTGCGCATCGCGCAGCAGGCCACGCGCGATTCAGGCGGCACGCCGCGATTCGCGACGGCGAGCACCGATGCGAGCATCCCGATCGCGATGGGCATTGCGGCCATCGCGATCGGTGCCGGTGGTCGTGGTGGCGGCACGCACACACCGGAGGAGTGGTATGACGACACCGGCGGGGTTGCCGGGCTGCAACGCGCCCTGCGCATCGTGGCCGGCGCGGCGGGCTGCCGGTCCTGACGGCCGCGCCACGTGCCCTGATCAGAGTGCCCCGATCAGAATGCCCCGAGTAGAATACCCTGATCAGCTCGCGCTGACTTCCGCGTCATCGCCCAGCGTCATGCTGCCCGTGATGCCCGTGACCTTCACGTTGTCGCCCAGCATGCTGGCACTGATGGCACTGTTGCTGATCGTGCAATCGTCGCCGATGACCGAGTTCCGAATCGTCGACCCGACGATCGACGTACCCTTGCCGATCGAGACGTTCGGCCCGATGGTCGCGTCGCTCGCCGTCACTCCATCCTCGATGTAGACCGGTTCGATGATCGTCGCCCCCGAAAAACCTGCCGGGATGCGCGCCAGATGCCGCGTCTCGAGCATCGCCAGGTTGGTCTCGAGCAGCGTGTCCTGCTTGCCGGCGTCGTACCAGCCCGCGACATCCACGACACGGATCTTCGCGCCACGCTCGATCATGTACTGAAATGCATCCGTGAGGTAATACTCGCCCTTGTTTGCCGGCTGCTGCAGCACGTGTGCGATGCCGTCGGCCAGCAGCTGCCAGTTGCGGATGTAGTACAGCCCGATGTTGGCCCGCTTCGAGATCGGTGTGCTGGGCTTCTCGATGATCTGCGTCATGTGGCCCGAGGCATCGGTGATCACCACGCCGAAGCGCTGGTAGTCCTCGACTTCCTTCACCCAGATGATGCCGTCGTCGGTGCTGGTGTTGATGATGGAGAGATCGGTGTCGAAGATCGTGTCGACGAAGATGATCAGCACCGGACCATTCACATGCGGCATCGCCAGCTTCACGGCGCCGGCGGTGCCATCCTGCACCGCCTGCTCCACGAAGATGCTCGGCACCGGATATGTCGCCTTCGCAAACGCCTCGACCTTCTCCTTCAGGTGTCCCGTGACGTAGATGACCTGCTCGATGTTGCCAAGCGTCATCACGTCGTCCATCACGTAGCTCATCACGGGGCGACCCGCGACCTTCAGCATCGGCTTCGGCACGAGGTGCGTATGCGGCCGCAGCCGAGTACCCTTGCCAGCCAACGGAATGATGACCTTCATGCGCCTCGTGAACCGAATGGGTGGATCGTGTGGACCGTCGCTGGCGAGGTCCGTTTCATGCCACTGTCCGCAACGCAATGCACCCGCACTACGCGGCGCTGGTTCCCTCGCGACCGTAGCGGTCGGTGAGCCGCACCACGTCATCGAGATCGGGTGTCGACACCTCGAGCACGTCGCAGTCGGTGACCGCCTCCATCTGGTGCACGGTGCCGGGCGTGATGCGATAGCTCTCGCCCTGCTTCAGGTGCACGTCGGTCAACACGTCATCGATCTGCACGCGATACAGCAGGTGACCACTGAGCAGGTGCACCGTCTCATCCTTCACGTTGTGATACTGCACGCTGAGTGCCTCGCCAGCCTTGATGTGCAGCACCTTGCCACAGTAGCGGTCGGTCAGAGCCCAGATAGTTTCGTGACCCCACGGCTTGGGCACGGTGCGGATGTCGACTGGTCCACTCATGAGCGTTCGTCGGTTCAGTTGAAGTCAGGGAACGGGCGGCCAGGTCTGGCTGCTCGCACGCACAACATCGGTGAGTGCCAAGGGGTCGAGGCGCGCGCGGTCAGGCCGTTCCCGTGTGGTGATCGTGAGTCGCTGGTCGTCCTTCATCGGGTCAGCGCGTACGAACGTCCATCGTGTTGCCGTCCGGGTGCCAAGCGGCCTCGGATGGCAGCACAAAATCTCACACGAACGAGATGCAAATTAGTCACCCACCCACCCGGGCGCTTTCGCGTCCCGGCCGCAGCACGCAGCGAATACTGCACGTCACCCGCACGATCCAGTCACTGATCAAGGGACAACGCAAACGTTGCGCCGTGGACGCGCTCGGCGCTCGTCTGCAGCGCCACGCGATGCCGGTGCATCAGCGCGCCCCGACCGTTACACTCCGGCCACCAGCGCCGGAAGGCTGCGTCACCGAGTGCGTCGCGCCGCATGCCGTGCATCTCCCCGGCTCGCGTGTGCACGGCGAGGAGTCGCCACGCGGCGTGCAGACGTTCCCAGGCACGATCGGTGTGAGCGGAAGGTAGGCAGACCAGTTGCGGCGCCGTCTGTCTGCGGCGCCGCGCGTCGATTCGCGCTCTACGGACCTAGCGGGCCTGCTGCATCAACTTGGACCTGAGCACGCCGATGCGGCGGCGCACCGAGCCGTCCTTCACATAGTCACCGACGCGCACGATCACGCCGCCAATGATGTCCGGGTTCACCTTCACGTGCGCCACGGCGGTGCGGCCGAGTGTCTTGCTGAGGGAGGCGGCGATCGCTTCGAGCTCACCGGGCTGCGGCTCCCGCGCGAGTGTGATCTCGGCGCGCACGCGCCCCAGCCTTTCGTCCACCAGCGTCGCGTATTCCTGTGCGATCTCCGGGATGAGCAGCTGTCGGCGGTTCTGCACCAGCGACTCCAGAAAGCGCACCATCAGGCGCGGCATTCGATCCTGGTAGGCCTTCTGCAGCATCGCCTTCTTGGCGATGACTGGCACGCGAGGCGACTCGAGGTAGCGGCGGACGCGGATGTCACTCGTCGCCGACGCGGCCACATCGTCGATCATCCGGCCCCAGCCATCGAGGTCACCGGCACGCTCAGCCAGCGTGACGAGGACCTCGGCATAGTTGCGGGCGATGGTGGAATCGCGCATCAGCGCGTGCCCGTCGGCGCGTCGAGGCCCGCGAGGAACGACTCGACGAGCGAGCGGTCCGTCGCGCTGTCCAGGTTACGACCAATGACCTTGCTGGCACCGGAGATCGCGAGATCGACTGCTTCGCGGCGGAGTTCGGCGACAGCCTTCTCCTTCTCGGCCTGCATCTCGCGACGGGTGCGATCAAGCATGTCGGCGCCTTCGGCCTTCACCTTCTCGAGCATGTCGGCCCGCAGCGACTCGGCGGCGGCACGACCGTCGTTCAGCGCCTTCTGCATCTCGGCGCGGGCCTCGACCAGCGCCTTCTGCTGCTCGGCGAGCAGCACGGCGGCGGCATCGCGGTCACGCTTCGCGTCACCCAGCGCCTTCTCGAGTGCGGCCTCGCGCTCCTCGACCGCGGCCAGCAGCGGCTTGTAGGCGAACTTCGACAGCACGACGAGCAGGAACACGAAGATGATCAGGGTCCAGAACATCAGACCGACCTTCGGGTCGAGCATGTTCGTGCCCTCGGTCGCGGCATGCTCTTCCTGCGCGAGCAGCGATGTCGCCGAGGCGAGGGACAGGGACAGGGTGAGGAGAATGCGGCGCATGGAAGGCAGAAGCAGAGAGTTAAAAACCCGGGACAGGGAGGGAACGGCGGTCACCGCTTCCTCCCTGGCGGGCAGACAGACTTAGAACGTGATCTTGCCGGCGATCTGGAAGCCGATCACGGCGCCGAAGAATGCGACACCTTCGATCAGGGCAGCCAGGATGAGGGCGGCCGTCTGGATCTTGCCAGCGGCTTCCGGCTGACGGGCCATGCCTTCGACGGCGCGGCCACCGATGTTGCCGATGCCGATGCCGGCGCCGATGACCGAGAGACCAGCAGCGAGGCCGGCGCCGATCATGCCGAGGCCCTTGGTGCTCGAGCCAACGTCAGCGGCAGCCTGGAGGAGCGGGAGAATCGTCATTGCAGTGAAATCCGTGTAGATGTTCGATGGGTGTCTCGCGCGGCGCCAGGCCAAGGCCTCGGCACGTACCCGTCAGCGAGCCGTGGGGCTCAACGGGCATCCCCGGTCATCCGACCAGGTACGATTGCGGCGCCGGTGCACGCGAGCATACCGGCACCGTGGTACGTCAACTAGTGGTGCGCTTCGCGGATCTGGCCGATGAACACGCTGGTCAGGATCGTGAAGATGAAGGCCTGCAGGAACGCCACAAACAGTTCGAGCATGTTGATGGCGACCGCCATGAGGAACGGCGCGCCGCTGGCGAGGCTCTTGAACGAGAAGATCATGCCGATCAGGGCGAGCACGACGATGTGTCCCGCCGTCATGTTTGCAAACAGACGGATGGCCAGCGCGAACGGCTTGGTCAGCTTGCCGATGAACTCGATCGGCGAGAGGATCACGAACAGCAGGACGCGCAGGACGATGTTCAGGTCCTTGTTCCAGTAGAAGATCGTGTTGAGGTACCCGATCCCCTGCGCGCGGATGCCGGCCACTTCGACCACGAGCAAGGTCATGCCCGCCAGCGTGGCCGTGACCGCGATGTTGCCGGTGGCCGTGCTGCCCCACGGGAAGATGCCCCAGAGGTTGCAGAACAGGATGAAGAAGAAGAGCGTCAGCAGGAACGGGACGAAGCCATTTCCGTGGTGCCCGACGTTCGGGATGATGACTTCGTTGCGAATGTAGAGGACCATCGCTTCAATGCCGCCGGCAAGGCCCTTCGCATGGCCGATCGTCCGAGTCTGCCGACGCTGCGCGTTGGCGGCGAAGATCAGCAACAGGCAGATGGTGAGCGCGGCAATCAGCATCCAGACGACGTGCTTCGTCGGCGACATGTCGACAACCACCTGTGTGCCCGGCAGCGTGAACGTCGTCCAGCGCGGCAAGTGGACCACCTTGTGCATGGTCGGCCACGTCGGCCACGGGATCTCGATCTCGTGGGCGTCGGTGATGTGCGGCGTGATGATGTCCACCTCGGCGACCTGCGCATGCGCGGGCAGCGCAAACAGCAGCAGGGCGGCGGCGGCGGTCAGGAGGCGGAGCAGGCGCGTCATCATACGTTGACCAGCAATGGTTCGATCAGCATCGAAAGGAAGAGAAAGCAGGCCAGGCTCACGAGGGCCGTGTTCATGTCCAGACCGAGCACGTTCCGGGCAATGGCGGCATAGACACCCAGTCCGCCGAAGCGCAGCAGGGCACCGAGACCCCAACCGGCCATGACGTTCCGGGTCTTGAAGAGCAGGAGCAGGATGAAGGCGACCAGCTGGATGGAGAGCGCGATCAGTGCGCTGGTCAAGATGGCCTTCTGCGCTGCGTCACCGGGGTAGATCAGGAGCAGCACCCAGCCCGAGGCGGCCGTCAGCATGACGGCGACGAGGAGATAGAGCACGATGGCGCGAATCATTTCCTGCGTCCCTCCTCCTCGTCTCGCGTCACCCGCTGTCACCGCCGGGAGAGCGCCTTCATTCCGCCAATGGCGCCGACACCAGCGCCGAGATACAGGAAAACCGGCGCGATTGTGAAGCGCCGGTCGATCCACTGCCCGCGATGCAAACCCGATGGGCAGCGCCACGGTGAAACGGCACCCCCGATCTGGCCATCCGGACGTCGCTGGAGCCGACTGGGCCAGCCATCCGGGGTTAAGGCTAGCCGCTTGTGAAAAATTTCGCAAGCGAATTTCCGGCGAGCTGGACCATTGCTCGACCATGCCCCGCCTTAGAGCAGTTTGGGGAGCGAATGGACCAGTCCCTTGTGTTAAGTGACCGACCTGCCGAGACTTACGGTCTGAGAACGCGCGATACTCGTCCATTGATCATGCACGAGCAACCGGACGCGTGTGTCTCCACTGCAAGAATCGTCCGTTTCAAACTCAGCTGGTGTCCCGAATGTCCCGCTTTCGCGCGCTTGGCGCGCTCGCCCTCGCGGCCTTTGGCTGCGTCGCCTGTTCCGATGGCTCGTCTCCGCTCACGCGGACGGGTGCCTCGGGGACGGCGCTCACCTACGCCGGTGTGGACGGACAGCAGCAGTCGCTGTCGCTCCCGGCGCGGGGTGAGGCGGCGGCACAGCGCACATCGGCGGGAGCGCCGATCTCCGTGAACCTGCGCGTCACGCCCGGTCAGGATGCGGTGACGTTCGAGCTGATCGCGAACAATGGTGGCGAGAAGCGTCACGAACTCCGCTTTGCCAACGGTCAGGAAGTGGACTTCGTAGTACGGGACGAGCGTGGTCGTGATGTGTGGACATGGAGCGACGGGCGACTGTTCACGCAGCCGATGCGCACGCACCTGTTGGAGCAGCACGAATCGCGCGACTATGAAGTCACGTGGCAGGACTCGTTGCCGCGCGGCACATTTACGGCGATCGCCAGGTTCCGCAGTGAGAACCATCCGGCGACAGCACAGGTCGTGTTCGTTCTTCCGTGACGCGAGCGACGGCGATGCTGTCGCCGTCGTTCTCTCCTTCTTCGCGCGTCACCCGAAGGCAATGACTGCACCAGTTCAGGCAGGATCGCACGACGACATCGCGCTGCTGGAACGGCTTGGTGCTGCCCGCAGCGCACTCGTGGGCCAGATCGCACAGCGCATCGTCGGCCAGGAGGCGATCGTCGAGAATCTCGTCGCCACCATGCTCGCCGGTGGACACGCGCTGCTGGTCGGCGTGCCGGGCCTCGCGAAGACCTTGCTGGTACAGACGGTCGCACAGGCACTGGATCTCAGCTTCAATCGCATCCAGTTCACGCCGGACCTGATGCCCAGCGACATCACGGGCACCGAGCTGCTGCAGGACGATGCCGCGACCGGTCGTCGCGTGTTCACGTTCGTGCAGGGACCGGTGTTCGCGAACATCGTGCTGGCCGACGAGATCAATCGCGCGCCACCGAAGACGCAGGCCGCGCTGCTGCAGGCGATGCAGGAGCGGGAGGTCACGGTCTCCGGCCAGACGCATGCGCTGCCGCGACCGTACTTCGTGCTCGCGACGCAGAACCCGATCGAGCAGGAAGGCACGTATCCGCTGCCGGAAGCGCAGCTCGATCGCTTCATGGTGGAACTGCGCATCGGCTATCCGACGCGTGACGAGGAAGAGCGCA
>Ga0105048_10003054_pt1 | contig 27373 bp, 25 predicted proteins | sample MAT05_FD_78382 | JGI IMG/M metagenome (GOLD analysis project Ga0105048, IMG submission 78382) | Freshwater microbial communities from Lake Fryxell liftoff mats and glacier meltwater in Antarctica - MAT-05 | ecosystem: Environmental > Aquatic > Freshwater > Ice > Liftoff microbial mat | place...
CGGATGCCGCCGCGGCGAGCCCGCATTTCCGGGTACTGGATGCCGTCGAGTGAAATTTCTCCGGAGTTAGGAACTGCTCCGGCGGGGCGACGCCGTAGGGACGAGTCACGTCAGGTCTGACGCCCGGCACCGCGCACACCGCGCACACCGCCCGGCACCGCGCACACTGCCCGGCACCGCGCACACCGCGCACACCCCGCTGCCGGGACTGCGCAACCGCTCGAGCTGTGTTCGCAACTCCGGCGGATTTGCGGATGCCGCCGCGGCGAGCCCGCATTTCCGGGTACTGGATGCCGCCGACACCACTATCTCCCGAGTTGCGCACAAAGAGCTGGAGAACCGCTCCCACACGGCGCTCCCGCGGGTCGAGTACAATTCCGCAAGTGTCAAACAACGTGAAATCGCCCTACGCCGTCCAGGTGTTCGACCTTCTGCACCGCCCGGGGGAGATGCGGGAGCGAGAGCTCGACATCACCGTTCCCGAGGGGTTCGGCAACGCCGTCATCGGCGTGCCGACGGGTGCGCAACTGCACGTCAGCCTGCGGATGGAGTCTCTGCACGACGGCATTCTGGTGAGCGCCGAGGTCGACGGCGATGCCGTTGGAGAGTGCGTCAGATGCCTCATCGAGGTGCGCATTCCGCTCGAGGTCGAATTGCAGGAGCTTTTCGCGTATTCTCAAGACGAAGCTTTTGAGTACGAGGTTCATGACGACACGATCGATCTTGAACCCGTAGTCAGGGACGCGGTAGTGCTTTCACTACCGTTTCAACCGGTCTGCCAAGAAGATTGCCTCGGCCTGTGCCCCCAATGCGGGGTGCGGCTTCTTGATAACCCGGGTCACGAGCACGAAGCACCCGTCGATCCCCGATGGGCGGCTTTGGCCGGACTCGCGGGTGAAACCGGGGAATCCGCCGAAGATGTTGATGGTGCCGAGAATAGCGGCGCCACAGAAGAAAAGAGATAGTCATGGCCGTACCGAAGCGCAAAATGTCACGCGCCAGCACCCGCGCGCGCCGCGCCCAGTGGAAGGCCACGCCTCCCACCCTCGTGAAGACCATCGAGAGCGGCAAGGTTGTCTACAGCCTTCCCCACCGCGCTCGAGTGGTCGAGGACTCGACCGGCACGCCCCTGTACATGGAATACAAGGGCCGCAAGGTCGCCGACGTCTGACCCGGCGACACACGATTCTCGCGGGGTGAACAAGCCTGTGGGAGAGAGCGTGTCACGTGATCGCGCGAGCGATCTCGCGTCGCAACTAGCGGTGGATGTCAGCGCCGAGCTGCTCAAGCTCGCGCTGACGCACCGCTCTTTCGCGTACGAAAATGGCGGCACAGGCCACAACGAGCGTCTCGAGTTTCTTGGCGACTCGATCCTTGGCCAGGCCGTGACCGTGATGCTGTATCGCGAGAACCCGACGCTCGACGAGGGTGAACTGGCCAAGAGACGGGCCAGCCTCGTCTCGAGCGTCGCGCTCGCAGAGGTGGCGCGCGCGATCGGGCTCGGCCGCTACATCCGTCTCGGCCGCGGCGAAGAGCTCACCGGGGGCCGTGACAAGTCGTCGATCCTCGCCGACACGGTCGAGGCGGTCATCGGCGCAACCTACCTCTCGGCCGGACCGGAGGAGGCCACCGCGCTCGTCATGCGCCTCATCGCGCCGCTCCTGCTCGACCCCAACAGGTTCGGGGTGTCAATGGACGCCAAGACGAGCCTCCAGGAGCTCTCCGCCCGGCTCGGGCGCGGCATCCCCCGCTATTCGGTGACCAACAGTGGACCCGACCATTCGAAGCGATTCCTCGCGGCCGTGTCGCTCGGAGACGAGGCCCCCATCGCCACGGGCGAGGGGTCGAGCAAGAAGTACGCGGAGATGGCCGCGGCGCGCGATGCCTGCGCTACCCTCACGAGCCTCTGACTGTGCCAGAGCTCCCCGAGGTCGAGGTGGTGCGCGCCGGCCTCGAACCTGCGGTCACCGGTGCCACAGTGCGTGCCGTCACGGTGTTTGACGGCCGTTCCCTGCGGCGCCACGCCGGCCCCGCCGAGGACTTCGTGTGGCGGATGACCGGGCGCACGATTCTCGGAGCGGTGCGCCGCGGCAAGTTCCTCTGGCTGCCCCTTGACGAGCGTCCGGATGCGACGGAGCCGGTCGCAGCATCCGCCGGCGAGGCCCTTGTCGCCCACCTCGGGATGTCCGGGCAGGTGCTGCTTCGCGATCGCGGTACGGTCGACCCGCTCACCCGCATCCGCCTCGAGCTCGAACACCCCGTGCACGGGCCGCTGCGGCTCAACTTCGTCGACCAGCGCATCTTCGGCTCGATGGCGATCGACGAGCTCATCCCCACTTCGGATTCGCGGCCCGGTGGCTACTCGGGAGCCGAGGTCGACGGCACGCCGCCATGGCCAGCGCCGCTCCTGCCGAGCAAGGTCGCGCACATCGCCCGGGACCCGCTCGACCCCGCCTTCGACGACGCGCGATTCCTCGCCGCGCTTGCGCGCCGCAATACGGGGATCAAGCGCGCACTGCTCGACCAGTCGCTCGTCAGTGGAATCGGCAACATCTACGCCGATGAGGCTCTCTGGGCGGCGCGCATCCACTTCGACCAGCCGACCGGCCGCCTGACGAGGCCGAAAGCGAAGCTGCTACTCGCCGAGGTGCGACTCGTGCTCGGGCGGGCGCTTGCAGAGGGCGGCACGAGCTTCGACGCGCAGTACGTCAACGTCAACGGCGCATCCGGCTTCTTCTCCCACTCGCTCAACGCGTACGGCCGGCAGGGGCGCGACTGCCCGCGCTGCGGACGGCCGATCACCCGCGAAGCTTTCATGAACCGTAACTCCCACTTCTGCGCCTTCTGCCAGCGCGTGCGCTGACGGAACGCAGCCCCGGTTCCTCAGAGGTCGAGCCGCCACGTGCCGGGGTAGCCGACCGCCAGGAAGCCGATCCTCTCGTTCACCTCGAGCATGTGCCGGTTCTCCTCTGCGTTCCAGGTGTAGATGCACGGATGCCCCGGTGACAGCTCCTGGAGCCGCGCGAGGTTCGCAAGTTTGACGACCAGTCCAAGGCGGTGCCCTCGATGAGCCTTCAGCACAATCGTGTCGTTCTGGAACACAGGGCGGTGGTGCTCGGCCGGTACCGCAAGGTTGGTGAATCCCACGAGCCGGTCGGATGCGTCGTGGCGGACGGCGGTCGTAAGCCAGAGGCGTCCCTCCGTCTCGTTGAGCGTGTCCTTGCGGCGCACCCTCTCCTCGTCCCACAGCTCCGGCTGCCAGTCCGTGTCTCCCAGGGGAGGGTCGGTGCTCATGGCGGCATTCAGTACGGCGAGATCGGCGAGGCGGTGCTCGGGGGTCGGGCCGGCCCAGAACTCGAGCGAGTAGCCCGGGGGCGGGGTGAACCCGGTCACGGCGGCAGGCAGTGTCAGGCGGCTCGACCGTTCGACCTGCGCGAGCCGGTATCCGCGCGAAAGAAGGAAGCGGGCTCCGGCGTCCTCACGTGGCACCGAACCGTATCCGGTGGGGGAGTCCAGCCGCGGGCCAGCCAGGTCGGCTCGGTGCAGGGTGAAGGCGTGCAGAATCGTTCGGCCCTCGCCGGTGGCAATCCCGGCGACCGTGTCGTAGAGTGCACCTCCGATGCCGTGTCGGCGGTGCACGGGCGCCACCTCGACCTCGAGCCAGGCCGATTTGACCCCCTCACCGCTCTGCACCTCGTGCACGGCCCGGCCGACGATGCGGCCGTCGATCCTCGCCACGAATAGCCGCTTCGGCTCGTCGGTGTCCTGCCAGGCGGGCAGCAACTCCCTCGGTGTGTAGGCGAGGTCGAAGGTGCCAGAGGTGTCGGCCTCGATCTCGTTGCGCACACGGGTCATCTCCACGAAATCGCCCGCGTCCGCGTCGTCGACGGATGCCGGGATTGCCAGTTCCTCGATCGTGAGCCTGCTCATGTCGCACCCTCCTGAGGACGAGGTCTGGCAAATAGCCTAGCGACCTGCCCGTCGGCGGGGGAGGTCTCGGGTACCGTAGTGCCTGACGGCCCACCGGGCGCAAAGGAGAACGCCGCGTGCACCTGAAAAGCCTCACGCTCAAGGGGTTCAAGTCCTTTGCGCAGCCCACGACCTTCGCCTTCGAGACCGGCGTCACCTGCGTCGTGGGGCCCAACGGGTCGGGCAAGTCCAACGTCGTCGACGCCCTCGCCTGGGTCATGGGGGAGCAGGGCGCGAAGACCCTGCGCGGCGGCAAGATGGACGACGTCATCTTCGCCGGCACCGCGACGAAGGGGCCGCTCGGCCGGGCCGAGGTCATCCTCACCATCGACAACGCCGACGGCGCCCTGCCGATCGAGTACTCCGAGGTGACGATCAGCCGCACCCTCTTCCGCAGCGGGGGGAGCGAGTACGCCATCAACGGCCAGTCCTGCCGCCTGCTCGACGTGCAGGAGCTGCTGAGCGACTCCGGCCTCGGCCGGGAGATGCATGTGATCGTCGGGCAGGGGCAGCTCGACGCGGTGCTGCGCGCGAGCCCAGAAGACCGCCGCGGGTTCATCGAAGAGGCCGCCGGGATCCTCAAGCACCGCCGCCGCAAAGAGAAGACAATCCGCAAGCTCGATGCGATGCAGGTCAACCTCACCCGGCTGAGCGACCTCGCGGGGGAGATTCGCCGCCAGCTCAAGCCGCTCGGGCACCAGGCCGAAATCGCTCGCGAGGCCCAATCGATCGCGAGCATCGTGCGCGATGCCCGAGCGCGTATCCTTGCCGACGACGTCGTGACCCTCCGCGCATCCATCACCCTGCAGAGCCGCGGGGAGAGCGAACGCAAGACCGAGCGCATCGTGCTGCAGGAGCAGCTCGACCAGGCGCGCCTGCGCCAGCAGCGGATCGAGCAGGCCCAGGTCGGCGACGCCGTCGACGGCGCCCGTCGCGTCGCGTTCGGCCTCGAGTCGGAGCAGGCCAGGCTGCGCAGTCTCTACACGCTCGCCAACCAGCGCCTCGCCCTTCTCGGGCAGCAGGCCCAGTCGCCGGAATCGACGATGGGGGTGTCGCCGCAGGCGATCGCCGACGCCAGGGACGAGGCCGAGCGCCTGCGGGAGCAGATCCAGGCATCCGAGGCCGCCTGGCGCGACGCCAAAGGGGTGACGGCGGCGGCGCGGGCCAACCTCGACGGACTTGACGAGCACATTGCGGCGCAAAGCGCCCTCGTCTCCCGGCACGACCTCGAGGTCTCCGGGCTCGCCGGGCAGGTCGAGGCCGCCGGCTCGCGGCTCGCCGCCGTGCGCGGAGAGGTGCTGCGACTGCAGAACGGGCTCGACGCCGCACGCACCCGGATCCAGTCCGCGAGCGCGGAGTTCGCGTCGCTCGAGGCGGACGCCGCCGTCGTCGATTCCGGCGAGACGAACCTCGACACCGAGTACGAGACCGCTCTCGCCGAGGTGGGCCAGGCGGAGACCGAGATCGACCGCCTGCGCGACGAGCTGCACACACTCGAGCGCGAACGCGACGCTCTCGCGGCCAAGGCGGGAGCGTTGTCGAGTGCGCTCGGCCAGAAGGACGGCTCCAGCGACCTCGTCGCGGCGAAGCTCGCCGGAATCCGCGGCCTCGTCGCCGAGCACGTGCAGGTGGCGCCGGGCTTTGAGGAGGCCATCACGGCGGCACTCGGGTCGCTCGCTGATGCCGTGCTCGCCGACGACCGGGAGGCCGCGGAGAACGCCCTCTACCGCGCCCGGGCGCGCGAGATGGGACGAGTCGAGATCCTCCTCGCGGATGCCGGGACCTTCGGCGGTACGAGCGATCCGATGCTCCCCGACGGCGCCGTCACCGCCGCGAGTACGGTGACGGCTCCCCCCGGCGTGCTCGGCATCCTGTCGCACTTCATCGTCGCCGACGACCTGGGTGTCGCCCGCGCCGTCTGGTCGGGCTTCGACGGGGCCAGCAAGGACCAGTACACCGTGATCACGAAGTCCGGCGACGTGCTGAGCCAGTACGTCATGCGCGGCGGGTCGGGATCCAAGCGGTCGCGCATTGAGCTCGTCGCCGAGAGGGACGCCGCCGCCTCCCGCCTCGACGAGGTCACCTCGCTCATCGAGCGCGCCCGCTTCGCGCTCGCCGAGCAGCGCGGCAGCGTCACCGTTGCGAAGGAGCAGTCCGCCGCAGCCCTGTCCGCGTTGCGCGAGTTCGACTCGCGGCTCGCCGCACGCACACAGAAGATCAACCGGGCGCGAGTGCAGTTCGAGGCCGCGCAGGCGGAGGCGGAGCGCCTCGACAAGGGCCTCGCGCCGTCCATCACCGCGGTGGCGGATGCCGAGACCGCACTCGCGGCGGCACAGCACGCCCACGACGAGGCATCCTCGCGCCCCCGCCCGATTCTCGACGTCGCCGCGCGGGACGCGCTCTTTGACGAACTCGAGGCGGCGAGGGAAAGTGAGGTCGAGGCGAGGCTCCAGGTCGAGACCGCACGCGAGCGGGTGCGCGCCGAGGAGCTGCGCGCTGACGCTCTTCAACGCCAGCTCGAGGCGGAACGAACGCAGGCAGAGGAGGCAGCGCGACGGGCCGTCATCCGCCGGCGCCAAGTGGTGTCCGCCGAGGTCGTCCTCGCGGCGCTGCCCGCGGTGCTCGACGCCGTCGATCGCTCCGTCTCCCAGGCCCGCGTCGAGCTCGCCGCGCGGGAGGCGGAGAGGTCGGAGCAGAACGAGGAGCTCTCCGCGTTGCGCCGCGACGAGTCAGGGCTGCGTGAGCGGCTCCACGCCATCAGTGAAGATGTCCACGGTCTCGAGATGCAGCTCTACGAAAGCAAACTGCACCTGTCGACGCTGCTCGAACGGGCTGGCAACGAGCTCGGGCTCGTCGAGGAGGTGCTCGTCGACGAGTACGGGCCGCAGCATCCGGTTCCGGTGGATGTGGCGCATGATCACGAGAGGCCGGAGGGTGTTCCGTTTGTTCGCGGCGATCAGGAGAAGCGGCTCGTGCGCGCCGAGCGCAAACTGGCTCAGCTCGGCCGCGTCAACCCGCTCGCCCTCGAGGAGTTCGAGGCGCTCGAACAGCGCCACCGCTTCCTCACCGAGCAGCTCACCGACCTCACCAACACGCGCAAGGACCTGCTCACGATCATTGACGAGATCGACGACAAGATGCAGCACATCTTCGCGTCGGCCTTCGACGATACGCGCGACGCCTTCAACGAGGTCTTCCCGATCCTCTTCCCCGGCGGCACCGGAAGCATCCACCTGACCGATCCCGACAACCTGCTCACAACGGGCATCGAAGTGAGTGTGAAGCCGGCCGGCAAGAAGATCGAGCGCCTGTCGCTGCTCAGCGGCGGGGAGCGATCGCTCGCAGCCGTTGCGCTGCTCATCGCGATCTTCAAGGCGCGCCCCAGCCCCTTTTACATCATGGACGAGGTCGAGGCCGCCCTCGACGACGCCAACCTCGGGCGCCTGCTGACGATCTTCGAGGACCTGCGAGAGACCTCTCAGCTCATCATCATTACCCACCAGAAGCGCACGATGGAGATCGCGGATGCGCTCTACGGCGTCTCGATGCGCGCCGATGGAATCAGCGCCGTCGTCGGGCAGCGTGTGCAGCGGGAATCGGATGACGAGGAGCGCGCGGCAAGCTGAATCTGTCGCACAGATAAAGCCCCGGTGCCAGCCCTACGCCGGCGAATCCCCTCGTGCCTAGTGTCAATCATCGGCAGGGGTAGGTGGGGGAGGAATCCAATGCGGTTCGGTGAGCTTTTCGTCGCGGCCTTCGTGGTGCTGGGGGTGTCGGGCTGTGCGGGCGGGCGACTCGAGTCGGCGGCGGCGGTGCCGGAGAAACCGGCCATTCTGGTGGCCGAGCCGTGCTCGCTCTTCTCCGCCTCCGATCTCGAGACGATCTTCGGCACCCAGGTGCGGGCGGGCAGCAACGGAATCAGCCGAATCGATGACGCCGTGATCGAGGCGGATTCCCGGCATTGCCGGTGGAGCGCCGACGCGCTCGAGGCCTCACTCCAGATCGCCTACGAATCGGACTTCGACTCCCGCGAGTTCGCCTGCCGTGCGCCCGCGGACCCGCGCGCTGTGGAGGCGCCCCTCGGTACCCGGGCGTGGTGGTCAGAGCTGACCCTTGCGGAATTGACGATCGGCCGGCTACGCGTGTGCACCACCGGTTCGCTCGTCGACATCACAATTGTCGGAGGCGCTGATGCCGAATTTTCACGCGGACCGGTGGCGGTGGGGTCGAAGTTGCGCTCGCAGGCGGAGCTGATGGGGGAAGTGACGCTCTTCAGGATCGATCCGTGATTGCCGCTGCAGCTGCCTGTCAGTACCGGTGGGTGTCACCGGTTCGCACGACCCGGAGCCACCGGTAGCCGTAGCCATCGAGCGTGATGCTCGCCTTCCCGGTCGAGGGGAGGTCGATCTGGTCGCCGCTGATGAGGTCGAGCAGCAACGACTCGCCCTCGATCTCGAGCGTGAGCGGCACTTCCATCGTCTCGGCCGAGAAGTTGTGCACCGCCACGATGCGGCGGTCCTCCCAGGTCAGTGAATGGGCGAAGATCGCGCTGTGAGGCTGCTCAAGCACCGCGAAGGTTCCCCAGCCGAACTCGGGCGCATTGCGGTAGTGCCGCACCAGGGTTTGGATGAAGACCAGAAGTGAGTCAGGGTCTCGGCGCTGGTCCTCGACGTTCACGTGCGCGGGGCCGAAACTGCCCTCGACGACGGGGCTCGCGAGGCGCGACGGCGCGGCATCCGAGAATCCACCGTTCTTGCCACTGTTCCACTGCATCGGGGTGCGCACCGCGAGGCGGCCCTCCTGCTCGAGGTTCTCGCCCATGCCGATCTCCTCGCCGTAGAAGAGCACGGGGGTGCCCGGCAGCGAGAACAGCAGGCTGTAGACCATCCGCACGCGCCTCGGGTCACCCTCGAGCATCGGCGGCAGCCGCCGCACGAGGCCACGTCCGTAGACCTGCATCCGCTTCTCGGGACCGAACGCCGCGAACACCTCCTTCCGTTCCTCATCGGAGAGCTTGTCGAGGGTCAGCTCGTCGTGATTGCGCACGAAGTTCGCCCACTGGGAGTCCGAGGAGCTGGCGGGCCGGGAGAGCAGTGCCTCGACGAGAGGACGTGCGTCCTGCCGGGCAAGGGAGAGGTACATCTTCTGCATCGAGATGAAGTCGAACTGCATCGTGAGCTCGTCGCCATCGTCGCCGCCGAAAAAGCGCTCCTGGTCCTCCCGGGGCAGGTTGACCTCGCCGAGAAGCACCCCATCCCCGGAGCGGCGTCCCAGGAACGACCGCAGCGACCGCAGGTACTCGTGGGGGTCGGGAAGCGCCTTGTCGCCGCCGATCACGGCCTTGGTTTCGAGCATGAAGGGGACCGCGTCGACGCGGAACCCTGATAGTCCGAGCTCGAGCCAGAACCCCATCATCTTTGCGATCTCGTCGCGCACCATGGGATTGGTGATGTTGAGGTCGGGCTGGTGCTTGTAGAAAATATGCTGGTAATACTGCTCGGTCTTCGCGTCGTACTCCCAGTTGCTGTCCTCCTGATCGGGAAACACCGGAGCGCTCTGCTCTGCGGGTGGCTCGTCGCGCCACACGTAGAAGTCGCGGTAGGGCGAAGTGCGGCTCGAGCGGGACTTCACGAACCAGGGATGCTTGTCCGAGGTGTGGTTGGTCACGAGGTCGGCGATCACGCGCATGCCGCGGTCCTGGGCCGTGCGGATGACCTCGACCACATCGCCGAGGTGCCCGAGCCGGGGATCGACCGAGTAGAAGTCGGTGATGTCGTAGCCGTCATCGCGGTTAGGGGTCGGGTAGAACGGCATGAGCCACAGGCACGTCACGCCGAGCTCGGAGAGGTAGTCGAGACGTTGGGCGAGGCCGGCGAAGTCGCCAACCCCGTCGTCGTTCCAGTCGAGGAAGGTCTCGACGTCGAGGCAGTAGACGACCGCGGTCTTCCACCACAGGTCGCTCGTGTCGGTGATCCTCACGCGTTCACTCCGCTCAGTTGGGGCAGCACGTGTTCGCCGAAGACGTCGATGAACTGCGACTGCTCCTGGCCGACGTGGTGGATGTAGATGCGGTCGAACCCGAGGGCGGACCACTCGCGAAGCTGGTGCACATACTCGGCCGGATCCGACGAGACGAGAACCGAGTCGCGCATGTGCTCAGGGGTCACGTGCTTGGACGCCTCGTCGAAGGCCTCGACCGAGTCGATGTCCCAGCACAGGGGCGGTGCGAAGACGTTGCTGCGCCACTGGTCGTGGGCTATGGCGAGGGCCTCGGCATCGGTTTGGGCATAGCTCACGTGTACCTGCAGGGCGAGCTCGCCCGTGCCACCGGCGCCGCGGTACCCGTCGATCAGGTCGCGGAGTTTCTCGATCGGCTGGGCGATCGTCGCGAGCCCGTCGGCCCATTCGGCCGCCCACGTTGCCGTCTCCACGCTCACGGCCGCGGCCACGAGTGGCGGCGGGGTCGCAGGCCTGGTCCAGAGGCGCGCGCGATCAACGGTCACGAGACCGTCGTGGCTGACCTCCTCGCCGTCGAGCAGCGCGCGAATGATGTCGACGCACTCCCGCAGTCGGGCGTTGCGCAGCTCCTTGCGCGGCCAGCCCTGGCCGGTGACGTGCTCGTTGGCCGCCTCGCCGCTGCCGAGCGCGACCCAGAACCGGCCGGGGTACATGGCCTCGAGGGTGCCGATCGCCTGCGCGATGATCACCGGGTGGTAGCGCTGCCCGGGCGCGTTCACCACGCCGAACGAGAGGGATGTCGCCTGCAGGGCGGCGCCGAGCCACGCCCACGCGAATGCCGACTGCCCCTGCCTCTCGCTCCAGGGCACGAGGTGGTCGGAGCACATGGCGGCGTCGAACCCCGCCTGCTCGGCCCGTTGCACCGCGGCAATCAGGGCACTCGGGTGTACCTGTTCATGAGAAGCGTGGAAACCGAATTTCGTCATCTTCGCGTACCTCCTGCGTCGAGGCTACGCAATTCCCTCGAGTTTGTCCCCCCGAATAGGGGTCAGGCACCGTCGTCGCCAAGGGCCTCGTCGTTCACGGTGATGACCCGCCAGCTCCCCCCGGAGTGCTCCACGGTGCTGGTCGCCCCATTGAGGATGGAGGGAATCGGCGCAGTCGTGAGGCGGCGCAGCACCTCGCGGATGAGGGTGCCGTGCGCGACGACGATGACGGCGGAGCCAGGAAGGTCGCGCTCGATATCGGCGAGGCTGTCGAGGCCCCGGTCGGCGACGTCGTCGCGGGACTCGAGTCCGGGGAACTCGCCGTCCGGCCAGAGCGCGGCCGCCTCGTCATCGGTGCGGCCTTCCGCCTCGCCGTAGTGGCGCTCCTGCAGGTCGGAGTAGACACCGGACACGGCGATGCCGAGTCCGTCCGCGATGATGCGGCCGGTCTCCGCGGCCCGGGACAGGGGCGAGGTGACAACATGATGCCAGCCAGCGCCGGCGAAACGCGCCAACGAGGCGCGAGCCTGCTCCCGGCCCGTGTCGTTGAGCGGGATGTCTGAGGTGCCCTGCATCCGTCCCGCCGCGTTCCAGTCGGTCTGCCCGTGGCGGGTCAGGGCGATCGTCATTGTCGTTCCGGAGTTCTCAGTCACGCCGACAGCCTACGCACCCGCCGGCCGGGGCTGCTCGCGCCGTTAGGCTTGCGATATGGCTGACCGTTCAACCCCGTGGTCCCTCGGCGGCGCCCTGCGCGGCATGTTCGCCAAGGCGACAATCGACGATGAGACGTGGGAGGACCTCGAGGACGCTCTCATCAGGGCCGACTTCGGTTCGACCATTACCGACGAGGTCATCGAGCACCTGCGCGCCCAGGTGCGGCGGTTCAGCACGACCGACCCTGTCGACCTCAAGCGGATGCTGCGCGAGACGCTCGAGGAGAGGCTCGCCCGGCTCAACCCCACCCTCACCCTGAGCGAGCGGCCGGCGGTTGTGCTCGTCGTCGGTGTCAACGGCGTCGGCAAGACGACAACGATTGGCAAGTTCGCGAAGTTTCTCACCGGCCACGGCCGCACCGTCATCGTCGGCGCTGCCGATACCTTCCGAGCCGCCGCCGTCGAGCAGCTTGCCACCTGGGCCGAGCGCGGGGGAGCGGCCATCCAGCGCCCGCAGCAGCACGGGCAGGACCCCGCGTCGGTCGCCTTCCAGACGGTCGAGCGGGCCCAGCGCGAGGGCATCGACATCGTGCTCATCGACACTGCGGGGCGGCTGCAGACCAAAAGCGGCCTCATGGACGAACTGAGCAAGATTCGCCGGGTCGTCGAGAAGCAGACCGACATCGCCGAGGTACTTCTCGTACTCGACGCGACGACGGGGCAGAACGGCGTCGCCCAAGCGGAGGCTTTCATCCAACACGCCGGCGTGACGGGCCTCGTGATCACGAAGCTCGACGGGTCGGCCAAGGGTGGGTTCGTCATCGCGGTGCAGGAGAAGACCGGCATCCCGATCAAGCTCGTGGGCCAGGGTGAGGGCATCGGCGACCTCACCGGTTTCACCCCGCACGTGTTCGTGCAGAAGCTGGTCGGCTGATGGTCAAGCGCGATCCGGACCCGCCGACACCGGTCTCGCGCACCGTCGCCTTCGCGGCCGTCTTCTTCGCGATCGTCGCACCGCTCGTGTTCCTCGTGGTCCTCGGGCTCGGCAGCATCGGCGTCGTCGAGGCCGGCCGCACGTTCGCGCCCTTCGCGATCACCGCGACAGCGCTGGGACTCGTCGCCTCCATCTGGGCGATCGCGATGCCGCGCACCCGCGCGACCGGCATCACCACGATGGTCGTGATGGTGCCGTGCGTCTTTCTGGCGGCAATCAACCTCGTCAGTCTGCTCGCCCCGGCGGTCTGAGCCGCGCGCTGGGTCAGGCGGTGAGGTCGCGGTGCGCCCGGCTGAGCTCGACGTAGTGCGTCGCGTTGTCCCTCACCTTGACGAGCTCCTCGGGGGTCAGTTCGCGCCTGACCTTCGCGGGAACCCCGGCGACGAGCGACCCCGGAGGGATGATCGTGCCCTCGAGCACGACAGCGCCGGCGGCGATGAGCGAGCCGGTCCCGATGACGGCCTCATTGAGCACCGTCGCGGACATTCCGATGAGGCAGTCGTCCTCGACCGTGCAGCCGTGCAGCACCGCGGAATGCCCGACGCTGACCCCGGAGCCGACAGTCGTCGGCGTGCCCGAGTCGCAGTGGACCGACACGTTGTCCTGGATGTTGCTCCTCGCGCCGATCGTGATCGAGTCGACGTCGCCGCGCAGCACCGCTCCGTAGAACACGCTTGCCTCCTCGCCGAGGGAGACGCTTCCGATGAGGGTGCCGTTCGGGGCGACCCACGCCGATTCCGGGACGGAGGGGGTGGCGCCGTTGAAGCGGAGAATCGTCGTCATCGTTCCAGAGTAGGGGGCACGGCGCGGCGCCCGGCGATCAGGGCCGCGACATCGTCGAGAACGCGTGTCGAACCGGCATAGATGCCCTCACGCCGGGGCCAGTGCGCCACGACATCGGTGAACCCGAGCTCGGCGGCCCGGCCGACGGCATCCTCGAACGCGCCGATGCTCGCGAGCGAGAACGAGCCGCCCGAATCGAGAGAGAGGTACCGGTCGATGCTCGCCGGGTCGCGCCCGGAGGAGTCTGCAGCATCGTCGAGCCGTGCCGCCAATGCGGCGACCGATCCCCACCAGGGCTCGCCGACCTGGCCGTCCGCGCCCGTCGTCACCCAGCCGGCGGCGTGCCGGCAGACGAGACCGAGGCCCTTCGGCCCATTAGCGGCGAGCACGAACGGCACGCGCGGTTGCTGCGCCGGCGCACCCACCATTCGTGCTCCGGATGCCGTGAACCAGGCGCCGTCCAGGTCGATGCCTGATTCGGCCTCGGTCTCATGGCGCAGCAGCCGGTCCAGCTGGGTCACGAACTCGACGAAGCGCTCGTGCCGTTCTCGCGGGCTGAGCTCGCCCTGGCCGAGCACCGAAGCGTCGAAGCCAGTTCCGCCCGATCCGACCCCGAGGATGAATCGACCGCCGGAGATGTCGTCCACCGTCGCGATCTCCTTCGCGAACGGCACGGGATGCCGGTAGTTCGGTGACGAGACGAAGGTGCCGAGTCTGATCCGCTCGGTCACGACGGCCGCGGCGGTGAGGGTCGGCACGGTCGCATGCCAGGGTTCGTTCGCGAGCGAGCGCCAGGACAGGTGGTCGTAGGTCCAGGCGTGGTCGAATCCGAGGGCCTCCGCGCCCCTCCACGCATCCCGGGCCACGGCCCACGGTTCCTGCGGGAGGATCACAATTCCGAAGCGCACGGGCCGAGCCTACGCGCGCCGCGCATCTCGCGTTCGAACCTTCCCCGTGCGGGTTAAACTGGTGGCACCATGGCCACCTTCGGAAACCTCACTGACCGCCTCGCGGAGACCTTCAAGAATCTTCGCGGCAAGGGCAAGCTCACCCCCGCGGATGTCGACGGCACGGTGCGCGAGATTCGTCGCGCCCTGCTCGACGCGGACGTTGCCCTCGAGGTCGTGAAGGAGTTCACTGGCAAGGTGCGCGAGCGCGCTCTCGGCGACGAGGTCTCGAAGGCCCTCAACCCCGCCCAGCAGGTCGTGCAGATCGTCAACGACGAACTCATCGCGATCCTTGGCGGCGAGGCGCGGCGCATCCAGTTCGCTAAGACCGCGCCGACCGTCATCATGCTCGCCGGCCTGCAGGGCGCAGGAAAGACCACTCTCGCCGGCAAGCTCGCCAAGTGGCTCGCCGCCGACAATCACACGCCGCTGCTCGTCGCAGCCGACCTCCAGCGCCCGAACGCGGTAACCCAGCTGCAGGTCGTCGCCGAGCAGGCGGGTGTGGCCGTCTACGCGCCCGAGCCCGGCAATACGAGCGGCGAAGATGCCGCGCCGAACCGGGGGTTCTTCGGCGGCACCAAGGGTGGCGACCCGGTGAAGGTCGCCAGGGATGCGGTGAAGTTCGCGCGTGACAAGCAGTACGACATCGTCATCGTCGACACCGCCGGCCGTCTCGGCGTCGACGCCGAGCTCATGAAGCAGGCATCCGACATTCGCCGTGCCATCGACCCCGACGAGGTCTTCTTCGTCATCGACGCCATGATCGGCCAGGACGCCGTCGCCACGGCGAAGGCCTTCCAGGAGGGCGTCGACTTCACCGCTGTCGTGCTCACCAAGCTCGACGGCGACGCGCGCGGTGGCGCGGCCCTCTCGGTGGCATCCGTCACCGGCCGTCCGATCATCTTCGCGTCCACGGGCGAGGGGCTCGGCGACTTCGAGCCGTTCTATCCCGACCGCATGGCCAGCCGCATCCTCGACCTCGGCGACATCCTCACCCTCATCGAGCAAGCGCAGAAGAATTTCGACGAGGAGGAGTCGCTCAAGATCGCGGAGAAATTCGCGACCGACAGTTTCACCCTCGAGGACTTCCTCAGCCAGATGCAGCAGCTCAAGAACATGGGCTCGATCAAGAGCATGCTCGGGATGCTGCCCGGCGCGAAAGGCATGCGCGAGCAGCTCGACAATTTCGACGAGAGCGAGATCACGCGCACCGAGGCGATCATCCAGTCGATGACCCTGCAGGAGCGGCGGGCACCCAAGGTGCTCAACGGCTCGCGCCGCGTGCGAATCGCCCGCGGGTCGGGCACGACCGTGACCGAGGTCAACGCTCTCGTCAATCGCTTCGAGCAGGCGGCAAAGATGATGAAGACCGTCGCGAAGGGCCAGATGCCGCAGATGCCGGGCGTCGGTCCCATGCCGGGAGCCGGCTTCGGCGGCGGTCGCGGCAAACAGCAGCCCAAAAAGAAGGGCTCGAAGTCGGGCAACCCGGCCAAGCGTGCGGCCGAGAACGCCGCGCTCGCCGCCGGTGCGAAGCCGGCGACACCAGGATCCGGGTCCGGCTTCGGTCTCGGCGGCGCGAAAGAGGGCGGTCCCTCGCCCGAGGAGCTCGCCTCGCTGCAGAAGTTCCTCGGCACGTAGGAGGGGGTCGGCGGCGCCTAGCCCTGGTCTTTGAGTAGGGCCACATCGGAGACGACCGCGATGTGGGTGGAGCGATGTGGGCGAAGCCCACGTCGATCTAGGCTGAGGGCATGACCCCATCCTCTGCTGCCCAGACCCGCCCCGTCCGCGTCGGGGTGCAGATCGCGCCCCAGCACGCGCCCTACGAGCTGATCCGCGACACCGCGGCGGCCCTCGAGGACGCCGGCGTCGACATCCTGTTCAACTGGGACCACTTCTACCCGCTGTCGGGCGAACCGAACGGGCTGCACTTCGAGTCGTGGACGATGCTCGCGGCCCTCGCCGAGCAGACCAGCCGCGTCGAGCTGGGCGCGCTCGTCAACTGCAACAGCTACCGCAACGCCAACCTGCAGGCGGACATGGCCCGCACGATCGACCACATCAGCGCCAAGGGTGGCACGGGCCGCTTCATCTTCGGCACCGGTTCGGGCTGGTTCGAGCGCGACTACGACGAGTACGGCTTCGAGTTCGGCACCGCGGGCTCCCGGCTTAACGCCCTCGCCCGTGATCTGCCGGTCATTGAGGACCGCTGGGGCAAGCTCAACCCACCCCCGACCCGCGACATCCCGGTGCTGATCGGCGGCGGCGGCGAGAAGAAGACGCTCAAGATCGTCGCGACCCACGCCGACATCTGGCACAGCTTCGCCGATGTGCCGACACTCGAGCACAAGCTCGGGGTGCTCGAGGGCTGGTGCGGCGAGATCGGCCGCGACTTCGCCGCCATCGAGGTGTCGAATGAGCTCCGCAACCGCACAGTCGAAACGGCTGACGAGCTGCTCGCGCTCGGAACGACGCTCTTCACGCTCGGCATCAGCGGCCCCAACTACGACCTCGCAGCTGTGCGCGACTGGCTCGCGTGGCGCGACGAGAAGAACGCCGCGGCCGCCGCCTGATCGGCCGCCTCGCCCAGAGTGCACGTCTCCTCTGCCTCACTTGCCCCCAAAAGGGGGGGTATTGCTAGAGTGGTCGTGAGTTCGCCGCCTCCTAGCCCCCGGGGCCCCTCTCGAGGCGATGTCGGACGACATCTCACTTCAACCACCCAGAGGACGAAATGAGTAGCGCAACACGCGACGATGCTGGCATGCCCGGATCGCCAAAATCACCTGAAACACCCCCCGCAGACACGAAGACCCGGCTGAACAAACCGGTCTTTTTCGGGTCATCCATCGGTATTCTCGGCATTCTCGTGTGGGTGATTGCGTCGCCCGCTAGCGCGACCGAGGGGATCGGCACGCTCGTCGGCTGGGTGTCCACCAACCTCGGCTGGTACTACATCCTCCTCGTGACGCTTGTCGTCGTCTTCGTCGTCATCGTTGCGTTCTCGCGGGTGGGTCGCACGCGGCTCGGGCCCGACCATTCCCGCCCCCAGTTCAGCATGTTCACCTGGACGGCGATGCTCTTCGCCGCCGGTATCGGCATAGACCTCATGTTCTTCTCCGTCGCCGAACCGGTCACGCAGTACCTCGCGCCGCCGACCGGACCCGGCGAGACCGTCGAGGCAGCGCGGCAGGCGATCGTCTGGACGCTGTTCCACTATGGCATCACCGGGTGGGCCCTCTACGCCCTGATGGGCCTCGCGTTCGCCTATTTTGCCTACCGTCACAACATGCCGTTGAGTATCCGCTCCGCCCTCTACCCGATCTTCGGCAAGAGAATCCATGGTCCCATCGGCGACACCGTCGATATCGCCGCCATGCTCGGCACGATCTTCGGCATCGCGACGACGCTCGGCATCGGAGTGGCGCAGCTGAACTTTGGGCTCAACTTCATGTTCGGACTGCCCGAGAATTTCGCCTTCCAGGCCGCCCTCATCGGACTCGCGGTGGTGATGGCGGCGATCTCGGTCGTGTCGGGTGTCGAAAAAGGTATCCGCCGGCTTGCCGAGCTCAACGTTCTCCTCGCCCTCGGCCTCATGCTCTTCGTGCTCGTGGCAGGGGCGACGAGCTTCCTGCTTGACGCGATCGTGCTCAACACGGGGGACATGCTGAGCCGATTCCCGGCGCTGACCCTCGAGACCTTCGCCTACGATCGCCCCGACGCCTGGCTGAGCGGCTGGACCCTGTTCTTCTGGGCGTGGTGGATCGCGTGGGCGCCATTCGTCGGGCTGTTCCTCGCCCGGATCTCCCGCGGCCGCACGATCCGGGAGTTCGTGCTTGGCACGCTCGTCGTGCCCTTCGTCTTCATCCTCGTCTGGATCTCGATCTTCGGGAACAGCGCCTTGGAGATCGTCATGGGCGGCAACGCCGAATTCGGCGAGGTGGCGATGAACACCCCGGAGCGGGCCTTCTACTCGCTGCTCGCCGAATACCCCGGAACCCCGATCACCGCCGCGATCGCGACGTTCACCGGGTTGCTGTTCTATGTGACCTCGGCCGACTCCGGCGCGCTCGTCATGTCGAACTTCACCTCCCGTCTCAAAGGCACAGAGACCGACGGGCCCAAGTGGCTGCGCCTGTTCTGGGCGATCACCACCGGTGCGCTCACCCTCGCGATGCTCGCCGTCGGCGGAATTCCGACGCTGCAGAACGCGACCATCATCATGGGGCTTCCGTTCTCGGTAGTGATCATCTTCATCATGATCGGCCTCTACCGCGCGCTCAAGGTCGAGAAATCTCTGACCGAGAGCTACCAGTCGAGCCTGCCCGGGCTGCTCTCCGGTCGCGCGGGGGACTCCGGCCGCGGACGAAACTGGCGCCAGCGGCTGGCGAAGGCGATGAGCTACCCCACCGCCCGCCAGGCCGAACGCTTCGTCGCAAATATCGCTGGCCCGGCCCTCCGCGAGGTCCACGAAGAGCTCGTCGCACAGGGAGCCGAGGTCACCCTCACCGAGGGGATGATCAACGAGTACAAGATTCCGCACGTCGAGCTTCTCGTGTCGATGGGGGAGGAACGCGGCTTCCAATATGAAATCCGCCCCGTGAGATACGACACCCCCTCCTTCGCCGTGCGGGCCGCATCGGCGGAAGACAGGTACTACCGCATGGAGGTCTTCTCCCTCGAGGGCAGCCGCGGCTACGACCTCCTCGGCTACACCAAGGAACAGGTCATCGCCGACGTGCTCGACCACTACGAGACGCACCTCGAGTTCCTCCACCTCAACCGTGAGGAACCGGGCAACACGGCAGTGACGGGGGGCTGAGTGCCTGACCTGTCCACAATTCACGCATCACCGGAGGCACCAATGAGCACCACATCCACCCTCTTCATCGACGGAGAATGGGTCGCCTCAACCGACGGCGGCACCCGTCAGATCCACTGCCCCGCGGACGGCGAGTTTGTCGGAACCGTATCCGAGGCGACAGCCGCCGACGTCGAGGCAGCCATCGCCGCCGCGCGTTCCGCGTTCGACCGCGGCGACTGGTCGGCCCTGCCCGCACCGGAGCGCGGCGACTTTCTGCTTCGTGTCGCGGCGGGGCTTCGCGAACGGAAGGACCAGTTCGCGCGCGCCGAGACGCTCGACACCGGCAAGCGGATCATCGAGAGCGAAATCGACATCGACGACATCACCGCGTGCTTCGCCTACTTCGGCAAGCTTGCGGGGCAGGATGCCGGTCGGATTGTCGACGCGGGCAGCAACGACGTCGTGAGCCGTGTCCAGTACGAACCGGTCGGCGTCTGCGGGCTCATCTCCCCGTGGAATTACCCGCTTCTCCAGGCGGCATGGAAGATCGCCCCGGCGCTGGCCGCCGGGAATACCTTCATCCTCAAGCCGAGCGAGCTGACCCCTCACACGGCGATTCTCATGATGCAGCTTCTGCACGACCTGGGACTTCCGCGCGGCGTCGCGAACCTCGTGCTCGGCGCGGGTGCCGTCGCCGGAGCCCCCCTGTCGAGCCACCCCGACGTGGACATGGTGTCGTTCACTGGTGGACTGGAGACCGGAAAGCTCATCGCTGCCTCCGCCGCTGCGACCGTCAAAAAGGTCGCCCTCGAGCTCGGCGGCAAGAACCCCAACGTCATCTTCGCCGACGCCGACTTCGACGCCGCCATCGACAACGCGCTCAACGCCGCATTCGTGCACTCGGGCCAGGTGTGCTCGGCCGGTGCGCGACTGGTAGTTGATGCATCCATCGCCGACAAATTCGTCGATGAGCTGGTGCGCCGCGCCCAGCTCATCCGGCTCGGCGGCCCTTTCGACCCGGATGCCGAGACCGGACCGCTCATCTCGGCTGCCCACCGCGACAAGGTGACCGCCTACGTCGCGAAGGGCATAGCTGAGGGCGCGCGCCTCCGCTGCGGAGGCACCTGGGGTGAGGGGGACCTCGCCCGAGGCTTCTACTTCACCCCGACCGTTCTCGATCAGGTGCAGCGAGGGATGTCGGTCGTCATCGACGAGGCGTTCGGGCCGGTGGTCACGGTCGAGACCTTCGAGACCGAGGGCGAGGCCGTGGCGATCGCGAACGACACCGTCTACGGCCTCGCGGGCGCCGTGTGGACGCAGGATGCTGGCCGCGCCCAGCGCGTCGCGAATCGCCTCCGCCACGGCACGATCTGGATCAACGACTACCACCCCTACCTGCCCCAAGCCGAGTGGGGCGGCTTCGGCCAGTCCGGGGTCGGTCGCGAACTCGGTCCGACTGGGCTGGCTGAATACCAAGAAGCAAAGCACGTCTACCACAACATAAATCCTCAGGTCACGGGCTGGTTTTCCGGCACCGACCCGACCACGAAGGGCACCCCATCGACTCCTCAGCAGTGACTTCGACCGAGTTCGACTACGTCGTGATCGGCGGTGGTTCCGCGGGTGCCGCCGTCGCCGCGCGGCTCAGCGAGGACCCTGCTGTGCAGGTCGCCCTCATCGAGGCGGGGCCCGACGACCGCGGTCTCGACGCCATTCTGCGCCTCGATCGGTGGATGGAACTGCTCGAATCCGGCTACGACTGGGACTATCCGATCGAGCCGCAGGCCAACGGCAACTCGTTCATGCGCCACTCACGCGCACGGGTGATGGGCGGATGCTCGAGCCACAACTCCTGCATCGCGTTCTGGGCGCCGGCGGAGGACCTCAACGACTGGGCCACGAAGCACGGGGCCGACGGGTGGGACGCGGCAAGCTGCTTCCCGTTGTACCGGCGGCTCGAGACCAACGAAGACCAGGATGAGCACCACGGCCACGACGGACCGGTGCACCTCATGAACATCCCCGCGAAGGATCCATCCGGTGTCGCCCTTCTCGACGCGTGCGAGCAGGCGGGCATCCCGCGCACCCGGTTCAACGCGGGACACACCGTGGTCAACGGCGCGAACTTCTTCCAGATCAACCGGCAGGCCGATGGCACGCGCGCCTCATCATCGGTCTCGTACATTCACCCGATCGCCGACAGGGCGAACTTCACCCTGCTGACCGAGATGCGCGCGCGCGAGTTGCGCTTTGACGCGAACAACCGGTGCACCGGCGTCGACGTCGTCGACTCAGGCTTCGGCAGGACCACCACCATCACCGCACGTATCGAGGTCATCCTTTCGGCCGGCGCGATCGACTCACCGAAGCTCCTGATGCTCTCGGGCATCGGGCCGGCAGAGCAGCTGCACCAGCACGGCATCCCGGTCCGCGTGGATTCCCCCGGAGTCGGCGCGAACCTGCAGGACCACCCGGAGGGTGTCATCCAGTGGGAGGCCGTGAAGCCGATGCCGACGACCTCGACCCAGTGGTGGGAGATCGGGATCTTCACGACCACGGAAGACGGCCTGGATCGCCCGGACCTGATGTTCCACTACGGAAGCGTGCCGTTCGACATGCACACTGCACGCCAGGGCTACCCGACGACCGAGAACGGCTTCTGCCTGACCCCGAATGTCACTCACGCCCGCTCGCGCGGAACAGTCACGCTGCGCAGCAGGGACTATCGCGACAAGCCCAAGGTCGACCCGCGGTACTTCACCGACCCGCACGACATGCGGGTGATGATCGCCGGCATCCGCAAGGCACGCGAGATCGTCGGGCAGAGCGCGATGGCCGACTGGGCAGGGGAGGAGCTCTACCCCGGCGTCGAGGTGCAGACCGACGAGCAGATCGCCGCTTACATCACGGCGACCCACAACACCGTCTACCACCCCGCGGGGACAGTGCGGATGGGCGCCGCCGACGACGCGATGTCCCCGCTCGACCCGCAGCTGCGGGTCAAGGGTGTGACGGGGCTGCGCGTCGCCGACGCCTCGGTGATGCCGGAGCTCACGACCGTGAACCCCGACATCACGACGATGATGATCGGGGAGAGGTGCGCGGACCTCGTTGCGGCCGACCACCGTGTCACTGCCGGGGTGCTCTAACCGGGAGGCCGGCCGGGGCTAGCCGAGGCCGTCGCGCAACTCCTTCACAAGGGACGCCACGACGGCTTTGAGTGACCCGCCGGCTCGCTCCGCAACGCGAAGCTGTCGCTGGTAGCTCGCCCCCTTCTCGAGGATCACGGTGATGCCGGCGAGCTCATCGAGGCAGCCGAGTCGCGCGGCAATCGGTTCGAGGCGCACGACCATGTCCCGCAGGTCGTCCCGCACCGGCAGTGCGTTGCCCGCAGCATCCTGAATCACGATCGCATCCAGCCCGTAGCGTGCGGCGCGCCACTTGTTCTCGCGCACGAACCACGCCGGCATCGTCGCGATCTCCTCGCCGCGGTCGAGCGCCGTCGAGAGCTCCTCGACGAGACACTGGGTCAGGGCCGCGATCGCACCGACCTCCCGCGTGGTCGCGAGGCCGTCGGAGACCCGCATCTCGAGCGTTCCCCAGCGGGCGGAGGGACGGATGTCCCAGCGAAGCTCGTTGTAGTGGTCGATGACCCCGACGTGGAGCATGTCGTCGACCATGGCCTCGTAGTTCGCCCAGGCTCCGAACTGCGGCGGCAGGCCAGCGGTCGGCAACTGCTGGAAGAGCATCGCCCGGCTCGACGCGTAGCCGGTCGCCTCGCCGGCGAAGAACGGGCTTGACGCCGACAGCGCCTGAAAGTGCGGCAGCCACTTCAGCAGGCCGTTCATGATCGGCAGGACTTTGTCGCGGTCCTCGATGCCGACGTGGACGTGGACCCCCCAGATCATCATCTGCCGCCCCCACCACTGGGTGCGGTCGATGAGGGTCTGGTAGCGCTCCTTGTCGGTGACCTGCTGCATGAACCACTGGCTGAACGGGTGGGTTCCGGCGCACATGAGCTCGACCCCCATCGGGTCGGCGACCTCCCGCACGGCATCGATCGTGCGCAACAGGTCGGCGACCCCGTCGGCGACCGTGCGGTGCACCCCCGTCACGATCTCGACCGTGTTGGTGAGCAGCTCGGCCGTGATGTGCGGGTTGTCGAGGCCGTCGGGCAGCTCGACCGCGGCGAGGATCTCGGGTGCGGCCGGCGCGAGCTCGCCGCTCGCGTGGTCGACGAGCGCGAGTTCCCACTCGATGCCGAGCGTCGAGCGCTCGGACTTCGCGAAGTCGATCCGCACGGTGCCACCTCCGTCAGGGCTACGCCTCACCCCGGGCGCGCCTGCTCCTATCTTGCACTGGCGCGTCCTCTCTTGCACCGGCGCGGCAGGACATGGTCCGTTTTTCGCGTCGGTGGGGGCCGGATGCGGATAGCGTTGCTCCGTGACCCTCCGAGCGCCCGTGCCGCCCGTCCGACCCGTCGGCGGTATCCCCCCGCTCGTGCTCCTCGCCATCCTGGTCACGATCCTCGCCTGGGCGAGCGCGTTCATTGTTATCCGCGGCGTCGGCCCGCATTTCTCGGGCGGGGGACTTGCGCTTGCGCGGCTGCTTGTCGGCTCGGTGCTTCTGGGTCTCCTGGTCATCGGCCGCCGTTGGGTCGCGCCGACCCGCCGGGAGTGGTTGCAGATCACAGGGTTCGGCGTTGCCTGGTTCGGGGTCTACAACGTCGCGCTCAATATCGCCGAGCAGACGCTCGACGCGGGGACGACCGCGATGATCATCAACATCGGCCCGGTACTCATCGCGCTCGGAGCGGGAGTGTTCCTCGGTGAGGGCATCGGCAAATGGCTCGCGATCGGCGCCGGCGTTGCGTTCGCCGGGGTGCTCACGATCGGCTTGGGCTCGGGTGGCGGCAGCCTGGGCGACGGGTCGGGGGTGCTCTGGTGCCTGGCCGCGGCGGTTACCTACACAATCGGGGTCCTACTCCAGAAGCCCGCCCTTCGACGGCTTCCCGCGGCGCAGGTCACCTGGCTCGGCTGCACGATCGGCGCGGTCGCCTGCCTGCCGTTCGTTGGGCAGCTCGCGGCCGACGTGCGCGACGCTCCAGCATCCGCCATCGCCGGCGCGGTCTATCTCGGGGCCGTGCCCACCGCGCTCGCCTTCAGTACCTGGGCTTATGCCCTCTCGCGCATGCCGGCAGGCCAACTCGGCATCTCGACCTACGTTGTTCCGCCGCTCGTCATTGTGCTCGGCTTTCTCATATTCGCCGAGGTGCCGACCGTGCCCGCGATCGTCGGGGGAGCGGTGTGCCTCGTCGGAGTCGCCCTGTCGCGCCGCCGCTCACGCGTGCTCTGATGCGCATATTGACCCGGGTGTCCCCGCGCGGGCCGATTCTCTGACAGAATGGTCAGTCGAGTCCTCGCATGCCCGACCCTCTACTCAGGCGGCGAGCGATTCCCTTAGAGCTCGTGTCGAGTGTGCCCCCACGCTCACGCCATCAGTTCAACCACTCAAGAAACCTCAGGAGAATTGTGGCTGTAAAGATTCGTTTGAAGCGCATGGGCAAGATCCGCGCTCCTTACTACCGTATCGTCGTCGCCGATTCGCGCACCAAGCGCGACGGCCGTGCCATCGAAGAGATCGGCATCTACCACCCCACGCAGGAGCCCTCGGTGATCGAGGTTAAGTCCGACCGCGTGCAGTACTGGCTCGGCGTTGGCGCCCAGCCGACCGAGCAGGTCGCCGCGCTACTGAAGCTCACGGGTGACTGGGGCCGCTTCAAGGGCGACAAGGATGCCGTGAGCACCGTCAAGGTTGCCGAGCCGAAGGCCGTCTTCCAGGTCGACGAGAAGAAGAAGGCGGTGCTCAAGCCCAAGGCAGAAGCCCCCGCCCCGAAGGTCGAAGAAGCGCCTGTCGCCGAAGCCGCCGAGGCTTCCGACGAGACCGCCGCGCCTGAGGCTGACGCTGCAGCGTCGGCCGACGCCGACAAGGCGTAGCCAGTGCTGGCCGGAGCGCTTGAGCACCTCGTCAAGGGGATTGTCGATCACCCTGACGACGTGCAAGTCGTGGAAAAGAACTCCCCGCGCGGCGACGTCCTCGAGGTGCGAGTGCACCCTGAGGACCTCGGTCGTGTGATCGGGCGCGCCGGCCGCACCGCGAAGGCGCTCCGCACCCTTGTCTCGGCGATCGCCGATGGCAAGCGAGTGCGCGTCGATGTGGTGGATACCGATTTCTAGTCAGTCCCCCACAGGCCAGACGCAGCTGCGGGTCGGGCGCCTTACCAAGGCGCACGGGCTCAAAGGTGCGATCAAGGTCGAGCTGTACACGGATGACCCGGAGCGAAGGTTCGCTCCGGGATCCGTGTTCCAGTTGCAGGTACCCACCTCGTCGCCGTGGCACGGGAAGACCCTCGAGCTCATCGAGCTCAAGTGGTACAACAGCCACGCTGTCGCATTCTTCAAGGACGTGCCCGACCGCTCGGCGGCCGAGGTTCTCATCAAGGCAATCCTCTGGGTGAACCAGGACCTCGCCGAGTCTCCGGCCGAGGACGATGCCTGGTACGACCATCAGCTTGTCGGTCTCGCGGTCATGCGCGATGGCGTCAAGGTGGGGGTCGTGAGCCGCGTCGACCACTTCCCCGCCCAGGACCTGCTCCTTGTTACGACAGAGTCGGGCGCTGAGGTGCTCGTCCCGTTCGTGAAGGCGTTCGTTCCCGCCGTTGACGTCAAGGTCGGAACGGTGACGGTGACCCCGCCGCCCGGACTCTTCGAGGAACTGCCCGAGGAGGAGCTGCCCGACGTGGAGCTCCCCGACGACGTCTCGACGACTGAGGACGATCAGAGCCCCGAGGCGACCGTCTAGGTGGAAGCAATGCGCATCGACATCGTGACGATCTTCCCGGAGTTCTTCTCGGTGCTCGATGTCTCCCTGCTTGGCAAGGCCAGACAGGCCGGACGCATCGGGCTTGGCGTGCACGACCTGCGCGACTACGCGTACGACCGCCACCGTACCGTCGACGACACCCCGTACGGCGGGGGAGCGGGCATGGTCATGCGGCCGGAACCCTGGGGCGACGCGCTCGACAGTATCCTCTACGCGAGCGAGGCGCGCGGGGTCGCCGAACCCGTCGTCATCTTCCCCTCGCCAGCGGGCGACCTATTCACACAGGCAATGGCGCAAGAGCTCGCGACCGAACGCCAGTTGATTTTCGGATGCGGGCGTTACGAGGGCATCGACCAACGCGTCGTCGACTACGCGTCCTCCCGTGCGCGGGTGCGTTTGGTTAGCCTGGGCGACTATGTGCTCAACGGCGGTGAGATCGCGACGATGGCGATGATCGAGGCGATAGGGCGCCTCATCCCCGGAGTCGTCGGTAACCCCGCGAGCCTCGTCGAGGAGAGCCACTCCGACGGGCTGCTCGAGTATCCGAGCTACACCAAGCCAGCCGCCTGGCGCGGCCTCGAGGTGCCCCCGGTGCTGCTGAGCGGCAACCACGGCGCGATCGCGGAGTGGCGCCGAGAGCAGCAGCTCGAGCGCACCCGTCGGGTGCGCCCGGACCTGCTTCCGCCTGCGGTTTGAGCGGGTGACCTGGCGGCGAGGGGGCCGCCGGGGGAGATGGGTCAGGATCTGAGCAGTCCAGCGTGAGCCGCCACGCTGTCTTCAGTTCGTCACGCTCGTTCTTTGTCCGCTGTGTCTTCTCCCTCGGGGCATCCGCAGGGCAGTTCACCGCGCTGGATGATGCGTCCCTGCTCGGCGCGCAGCGCTCGGTCACCTCCCTGCGTCGTGTGGTGGACACCTATGCGGCGTGGATCGCGGCGGCGATCGCGAAGCATTCCGATCGGGCGCTGGGCCATGCGGGGATGGCGATCAGTGCCGGGTTCGTCAGCGTGGAGGCCCTGATCCAATCTATTTCCGGCAGCACCCGTGCCGAGGCCGCGAAACTGGTCCAGGTCGGCATCATGCTTGCCGAGACCGACGCCGCCGAAGCCCTCACCGCCGCGGCCTCGTTCGCGGAGGCGAACCCCGACGGGTCGGATGGGGAAACGCCGGGAGGGCCAAATGGCGGAAACGCCACCAACCCTCCCGGGCGTCTCCCGCCCGGGCGTCTCCCGCCCGGGATGCCGGTGTGGCAGGCGCCGATCGCCCGGGCGGTTGCCGCCGGTGTCCTCTCCCTCGATGGGGCCGAGGCGATCCGCCGCGGGCTGGGCGGGATCGATAACGCGGTCACCGCCGAGCAACTCACCGCCGCCGCGGAACAACTCATCACCGCAGTGAACCCCGGCGCC
>Ga0105048_10003055_pt1 | contig 27372 bp, 26 predicted proteins | sample MAT05_FD_78382 | JGI IMG/M metagenome (GOLD analysis project Ga0105048, IMG submission 78382) | Freshwater microbial communities from Lake Fryxell liftoff mats and glacier meltwater in Antarctica - MAT-05 | ecosystem: Environmental > Aquatic > Freshwater > Ice > Liftoff microbial mat | place...
AACGACATCGTCGACACGACCGGCCTCGACGCCGACGCGATCGCGCTGCTCGGTCACTGCGACGGCAAGACGACGATCGGCGAGGCGGGGCGCGCCGCCGAGCTCGACGAATTCGCGGCGACGCGCGCGGCGTACTTCTTGGTCAAGCGCAAGTGCGCCCAGGCGGTCTCGCGCGATCGGTTCGACGAGGCCGACGTGCGGCGGATCGTGGGGGTGTTCAGCGGAATCCTCGGCGACGTGTTCGCGGCGATCTCCGCGGCCGGCGGTCGCGAGCCGGCGCAGCAGATGCTCGGCGCATGGATCGACGGCTCCGGCTATTCGTCGTATCTCGGCGAGGACGTCGCGACGCTGGCGCGCATCGACGTCGAGCGGGTGCTCACGACCGTCCGCTCGGCGCGTGAAGCCGATCCGCTCGCGACGTTCATGCACGTCGCGCACGAGCTCGTCTCGTTCGCGCTGTTCTGCGCCGGGTCTGCGCTGCGGCGCGATCAGGAGATGGCGCTGTCCAAGGTAGTCAAGCTGCGGCTCGAGCGGATCCGCAGGGCGTGACCGCTCGCGTCACTTCGGCGCCGGCGCAGTGACCTTCTCGGGCGTCTTGGGGTCGACGGCCTTTGCCTTGGGGTCCGCCTTCGGGGCGTCGCCGGCCTTGGGCTTCTCGGGCGTCTTGGGGTCGGCCTTCTCCGAGGGACAGGCTGCTTTGTGCCCGGCGAGACACGCCTTCTCCTTGAGCGCGGCCGCACCCTTCGCATCCTTCTTGCCGCCGAGTCCGTCCTCGAGCGCGAGCGCGAGGTCGTAGCACGCGCCCGGATCGCCGCCGTCGCACGCCTTGTTCAACGTCGCGCGCGCGGCCTTGCCGACCTTCGCCGTCGGCTTGCCGTCGAGGACGAGGCGCGCCTCACCGACGCACGCCGGCTGCTGACCGGACTTGCACACCTGGGCGAACAGCTCGCCGGCCTGCGCGAGCTCGTCGGGACCACCCGCCTTCTCGAACGAGAGCGCCGCGTTGTAGCACTCGGTCATGTTGCCGGTCTCGCACGCGTTCAAGTAGACCTCGCGCGCGCCCTTCGGATCCGCCGGACCACCGATGCCCTTTTCGAGCATCACGGCGAACGCCGAGCACGCGGTCTTGATGCCGCCGACACACCCCTTCTCCTGGTACTCGCGCGCCTTCGCGGCATCGGCCGCGCCGAGCTCGCCCTTCTCGAACATCTCGGCCGCGGTGACGCAGGCCTCGGGCTTGCCGTCGTCGCACGTCTTCGCTGCGATGTCGCGATCGGTCTGGGGCGGCTCGTCCTTCGGCTCGTAGGCGGACGGCGCATCGGGATCGGTCTCGACGTGCATCGCGCCGGAGTCGGGATCGACGGTGGATTCGTCCTTCTTCTCGCAGGCAGTGGGGACGAGCACCAGACTGAGGGCGAGGGTGAGTCGCTGCATTGGCCGGTCATGCGCCTGGTGCCGCGGCTTTGCAAGCGCAGATCGAATCGAGCGCCGCCCGGGCCTCTCGGGCGATGATAGAGAGGATGTGGTGAACGACGTCGGCGAGACGCCGCTCGACCCTGCGCGGGCCGGGACCGATGTGAGCAAGGTGCTCGCCCGCGAGCGTGTGCGCAGCTTGATCTTCGGTGGTGAGCCGGCAAGCACGTCGATCGATCGGTTCACGGTGCTCGAGTGCCTCGGCACCGGTGGCATGGGCTCGGGTGTACGCGGCGTACGATCCGCGCCTGGATCGGAAGATCGCGCTCGAGCTGCTGCGCGAGGGCAACCCGACCAGCCCGGCGACGCTGCAGCGACGACAAGCGCGTCGTTCGCGGAGCTTGCGACGGATCCATACGACGACGAGATTCCCGAGCTCGACCCGGAGGATCCGTCGGTGTGCGGTGTGGTGACGGATGGCGAGACTCGGTACGCGCTGGTGAGCTACGACTCGTACGCAGATGCGCTCGATGCCGGCGCCCACGTCACGCACACGGGGCGCTGCGGGCTGTGCTCACCGCTCCAGGATCTCGCGGTGTACATGCGCGAGCCGGATCTGACGGATCTGGTGCGGCAGTGTGGGTTGGATTTCATCATGGGTCCGATTCGCGCTGTGCCGTCCGTGTGAAGAGGTGCGGCCGATCACGCACGACTGGGCGCGGTAGCGGAGCGCGCTCACCCCCCCCGGATCCGCGACAGAACCAGCCGCGCCGTCGTCGACAATCCATCCGGATCCATCGCGGCTTCGAGCTTCCGCAGCTCCTTCGCGAGCGCCGCCGCAGCGACACGACCGTCCTCGTCGAGGTCCCACCACGCCGGCGCCCACCGAATCGAGCCGTCCGTGGCGACGCCGCGGTGCGCCGATGCAGCCTGCTCGATGAGCGCAGCTTTCTCGTCGTCGGTCATGCCAGCTCCTTCGCGAGATCGATGCCGTACTTGCCGAGGCACTCGGCAAGCAAGCGACGCGCGCGCGTGAAGTTCTGCAAAAACGTGTTCGTGCGCATGCCGAGCGTCTCGGCGATCTCGACATCGGCGCGCCACGGGCCGTCGAGGCGGGCGGTCAGGGCTTGCGCGGGCTTGTCGGGCAGCTTCTCGCGGCAGCGGGCGATGACCTCGCGCAGCAGTGGATCGGGCTGCTCCGGCTCACACGCGTCGTCCAGCGTCGCGCGCTCGAGACGAATCGTCGTCTCGGGATCGATCCGGCGTCGCCGCGTCTCGCTGACGGCGAGATTGCGAGCGACGCGGATCGTGAAGCGCAGCAACGCATTGGCCCGGCCGTCGGGCACCACGCGCGGTGCGACCTGCCACACGCGCAGCAAGCACTCCTGCACGACGGCCTCGACGTCGATCACCGCAGCGAACGAGCCCAAACTGTCGCGAAGGCGCGACTCGGCGCCGGCGACGAAGCGCCCGAAGGCATCTGCGTCGCCGGTGGCGATGTCGGGGAGCAACGTGTCCAGATCGATCATGACGTGAACAGGGTCTCGATCAGGGGCGGATGACGAGCATCATGCCGTGCGTCGCGACGGCGAGCGTGATGGTCCCGGCGCGTACCGTCGGGCACACGATGCGGACCTGCATGCCGGCCTCGATCGCGCCAGCGCGGGTCGAGCGGGTCGTGTCGACGTCGACCGTCGTGGTCGTGCCGTCGTCGAAGTGCAGCATCATCGTCGGCGGCGGCTGCCAGTCGAGCGCGTCGGTGAGCTCGATCTCGATCACGAGCGTGCCGTCCGCGAGACGCACGAAGCGACCCGTGGCGTGGAGGATCGGGCCGGAGATCGTGCCCGCCTGGGTGCGCATCGATGATTCCTCCGCCTCGCCGAACGCGTCATCGCGGGCATCGGTAGGCGCCGCCATCGGAGCCGGCTCGCTCTCGCGTCGCTCCGTCTTCGCGCGTCGCGGTGCGCCCGGCATCGGCGGCGCAGGGGCAGGCGCCGCTGATGCCGGCGGTGCCGTCCGAGCCTGCGCAGCTATCCGTGTTGCACGACGCACGGTGTCGACGACCTCGCCGAGGAAGCCCTTCTTCTTCGCCTGCTCCGCCGCTCCACCGATCGCGATCTCACGGCCATGCGCGGCCTGGGCGAACGCACCGACCGACACCGCCGCCGGCCGCAGGCCGACACCGCTCGCGGACATGCCATGCGGCAGCGCGTGCGGCATCGTCTCGTGGCGCACCGGTGCCGTCGTCTCCACGGACACCACACCGTCCACTGCGATCCACGACGTCATGCGCGTCGCGATCGCAAACCCGAGGCCGAGTCGCTCGATCTCCTCGTCGAGCCCGTGCTCCCCTGCAGCAACCCGCAGCTCGACGTCCTCGACCTGCTCGCGACCGAACCGCGCGACGACGGCCGCGTTGCCCTCGCCGCTGCTAGTCGGCGGCAACGCGAGCCGCTGCTCCCACGCGCCGGTGTCGGTTCGACCACGCACGACGATCGGCCCACCTTCGGGGCGGATGCGCACCGCGATCGTCACGGGATGCCCCGCCATCAGATCCGGCAGGTGCATCGGCGCATGCTCGACGAGCGCCGCACCCTCGATCGCGAGATCGACGACGAGCGGCGCGCGCGTGTGCGTGCACAGCCTCGCGATCGCGCGCTCGGGATCCTCGTCGATGCCGATCACGATCTCGACGCCCCGACCCGCGCGCGCCGCCGGCGAAGTGAGCGAGCGATTCACGGCGGAGCCGACGCCGACCGTGTGCACGCGACAGCCCGTCGGCAACGCGTGGTGGATCTCGGCGACGATCTCGGACTCGAAGCCGATCTGCCCGTCGGTGACGAGCACGACCTGCCGCTGCGCCTCGGGCCGCAGCGACGCGAGCGCGGCGCGGATGCCCGTCCGCATCTCGGTGCCACCGCCAGCGGACAGCGCCGCGATCCACTGCTTCGCGGCAGCGCGATGCGTCGCCGTCGCCGCGACCGGACGCGTTTGCCAGGCGCGCGCGTTGGTCGAGAACTCGATGAGCTCGAGCTGGTCGCGCTCGTCGAGCTGGTCCACCAAGGCGCTCGCGAGCCGTTGCGACTGCGCGAGCGGTGCGCCCGACATCGAGCCGCTGGTGTCGAGCAGCACGATCAGATCGCGTGCGACGTGCGTCGTGCTGCCGGGCTGCGGCGGCACGATCGTCAGCAACGCGAACGCATCCGCGCCCAGGGCATGCGTCGCGACTGGACGCGCGCGATTGGCCACGGTGGTGGCATGCGCACCCGCGACCTGCCACCGCACCACGACGTCGCGATCGAGCGTCGCGCTCGCGTCGGCGAATGCGACGCGGGTGCTCGCCCCCATCGCGCTCGTGTGCACGGCATGCGAGGCGCACTCGATGCCGTGCTGCGCGTCGTCGATCACGAGGGCGAGCGCGACCGAGACCGGCAGCCGATCGAGCGTCGTGTGCGTCGTGATCCGCTCTGCGTCCGGGACACGGCCCGGTGCGCCGAGATACCGCGGCGCGACCACGGTCGGAAAGCGCCACTCCCACGATCCACCGCGCTCACCGATCCACACCAGCGGCTGATCGATCTGCAGCTCGACCTCGAGGCTCGTGCCAGGCGGCAGGTTACCGATCTCTTGCGTAAACAGGCTCGATCGATCCTGTTCGAGCAATGCGGCGGTGTGCCCCTCCATCACCGCGCGAGCGAAGCGCTCGCGCGCATCCGCCTTGCGATCGATCTGGCCCTCGATCACACGCTCGCCGATGCGGAAGCGGTAGCCGCTCACCGCACCGTCGGCCGGCAGCGGGACCTGATACGTGACGTGCAACGGCTCGGCGTGCGGGTTGCTGAACGTCTGCACCAGCACGACACGCGCGAGGCCACCGCCCGTGCGCACGTCGAGCGACGTCGCGCGCAAGGGCAGGGTGCGGCCGTCGGTCGCGACGAGGATCGCTCCGGTCGAGGCGGGAGCAGCAGGGGTCATGGCGTGGGCGTGGGCGGTGGCAATCATGGCGCAGGACCAACGCGGCGGCCCGGCGGATCGGTGACAGGAATTCTTCAGGGGGTCAGCTCGGCCGCGCGCGCACGCGGGTGACCAGATCGCGCGCCGCCTGGGGCCAGCTCGGAAACTCGAACGCGAACCCCGCCTCCAGCAAACGCGTCGGGATCGCCCGCCGACTCTTCCGCAACAGCTCGGTGTCGCTGCGCAGGAAGAACGCACCCACCTCGTACATCCAGTTCGTCACGGGCAGCGCGATCGTGAGACCCGCCGCAGCGCGCACCGCCGCCATGAACTCGCGCTGCGGCAGCGGATGCGACGACGCGAGGTTGACCGGCCCCTCGAGGTCCTCGCGCTCGATCAGGAACTCCACCGCGCGCACGAAGTCGCGCTCGTGGATCCACGACATGAACTGATCGCCGCCCGCGAGCGCGCCGCCGAAGCCCCACCGCGCGACACCGAAGAGGATGTCGAACGTGCCACCCGGCTCCGCGCCCATCACCATCGCCATGCGCATCGCGACCTTGCGCGTGCTCGGTGTGACCGCTTCGTCGAGCATGCGCTCCCACTCGGTCGCGATGCGCACGCTGAAGTCCCAGTAGCGCGGCACCTCCGGCTCGCCACCGCCGATCTCACCATGGTGCTCGTCGTTCGCGGGCCCGCGTGTGTGCTTGTAGATCGTCGCCGTGCTCGATTGCAGCCACACGCGCGGCGGCTTGCTCGCCGCGGCGATCGCTTCACCGATGATCTTCGCCGAGTCGATCCGCGAGCTCATCATCTCTTGCAGGTTCGCCGCGGTGTAGCGGCAGTTCACCGTGCGCCCCGCCATGTTCACGACCGCATCGCAGCCGTCGATCTCGTGTGCCCACGCGCCGAGCGTGCGGCCGTCCCACGTCACGAGGTCCGGGCCGCTGCCGCGACCGAGCACGGTGACCCGGTGACCACGCGCACTGAACGCTGTGCGCAGCATCTGACCGAGGTGTCCGGAGCCGCCGGGAATGACGATCTTCATGCGTGCGCGGCCGAAGGTAGCAGCGTCTCGTCGGTTTCTTGCGGCGCGCGCCTCCGGGCTGCGAGCCTCCCGGATCATGCGGTTACTGTGCGCCTTGGTGTTGGTGTCGTGGTCCACCGCGTGCGGCGCCCCGCTCGCGGCCCTGCTCGCCGAGCAGGCGAAGGGCAACGAGATCCAGACCGCCGCGGTGCCGACCGGCGACGGCGCGACCTATGTCTCGGTCATCAGCGAAGACCCGGTCGCGACCGCATTGTTGCGCAACCGCTGGAAACGCGAAGCAGAGCGCTCGTGCGACGGCGACTACATGGTGCTGTCGGAGAGCGCATCGCAGCGACGAACCGGCGGCCAGCCCAGCGGCACGACCCACGAGGGCTTCGTGCGCTGCGTGTCGCCCGAGGCGGCGCTCGGCGAGGCGGACAAGCCGTACACGGACGGCGGACGCACGGGTGGCTCGGTCGCGAAGGCGCCGCGCTCGCGGTGAGATTTTCTTGCGCGGGGCCGTGCCGCGTCGCAGCCTGAGGTACGCATGCTCGTCGCGCGTCGCGTGTCGGTACTCGTGGCGGTCCTGGTTTGGGGGTCGGGGCTCGCCTGCGATCGCAGCGATGCGCCGGCGTCTGCACCGCAGCCCGAGCTTGCGAAGACTGCCGACGCCGCGACGAACGTCGAGCCTCCCGCGAAGGTCGAGCCGCCGCCGCCACCCGAGATCCCCGGTGGCGGACCCGATCCACTCACGCTCGATCCTTCTTACTCGACGTCGAAGGGCGGCCCGAACGAGGGCAGCCTCGAAGGCGGCGTGCCGCTACCGCTGCACGGTCCCGGCTATCGCTTCACGCCGCGCAAGAAGGTCGAGCGTCGCCACGGCACCGTCGAGATCGTCGCGGCGCTCGTGCGCGCCGCGATGCACGTCGACGCGACGATGCCGAAGACCGAGCCGCCGTCGATTCTCACGTTGGGCGACATCGGCATGCCCGAGGGCGGCGAGATCGCGGGCCACGGATCGCATCGCGCCGGTCGCGATGCCGACGTGATGTTCTACCTGCAGCTCGAGGACGGCACGCCGTTGCCGGGCAAGGCGATCCCGCTCGACCCCGAGGGCAAGGGCACCGACTACAAGGATCTCGTCGACCCGAAGGACGACGTGCTGGTGAAGATCGACGTGCCGCGTACGTGGGCGTTCGTCGCGGCGCTGCTCGCCGACGACGGCGTGCAGATCCAGCAGATCTACGTCGTCGAGCACGTGCGCACGCTGCTGCTCGCGCACGCGAAGTCGGTGAAGGCCGACGCTGCGATCGTGTCGCGCTTCGGCGACGTGACGTGTCAGCCGCGATTCCCCCACGACGATCACATGCACATCCGCGTGTTCTGCACGGCGCAGGACATCGCCGGTGGCTGCAACGACGTCGCGCCGATCTATCCCTGGCAGCGGGCGCTGTTGAAATCGCTGGGCGCTGCTGTCGTCGCGCCCGGCAAGCGCAAGACTGCGCGGCCGAAACTCACGAGCGTGGAAGAGGCGCAGGCCAAGGCCGAAGCGGCGGTCGGTACGATGGATCCTGCGGTGACTGCGTTCCTCGAGCGGCGCAAGGCGTGGGCAAAGCCGGCGCACCCCGGTCGCAAGTACTGCAAGTGATCACGAGCGACTCGCGGCGCGGCATCGCTGCCACTCGATGCCGAGCTTGCGCTACGCGAGTGATTCCCGCAGTGGGCCGCTCGTCGGCTCAAGCCGCCCGAGCGATCGCGCGATGGAACCACGGGTCCCATGGCGTTTGGTCTTGCGCGCAAATCCGAAGAGTCGACCGCAGCGTGCAGCGAGCAACGTGCCGAGCGCGTGCATGTCGCCGCGGCTGCGTTGCTCGCGGCCGCCGCTGCGCCGGGCTTCAAGCTGCCGATGCTGCCGGAGGTGGCGACCGAAGCGATGAGCCTCGCCCGCGATCCGAACGTCGCGATGAATCAGCTCCAGCGCGTGATCATCCGCGATGGTGTGCTCGCGTCGCGCGTGCTCCGGCTCGCCGGATCGGCGGCATACGGCGGCCAGCCGACGCACAGTCTGACGTCTGCACTGCAGCGGCTCGGCGCGAAGACGATTCGCGACATCCTCTACCAGAGTGTGATGGAGTCGCACGTGTTCCGCGGCGCCGATGAGGTTGCGCTGCGGGCCGAGCGTGATCACAGCGTCGCCGTCGCGCGACTCGCCAACGGCTTGTGCAAGCTCAAAGGCGGCGGCAACGAGCTCGGCTTCATCTGCGGCCTGCTGCACGATCTCGGTCGCGTCGCACTCGGGGCAGTGAAGGGGCATCCGTCGCTCGTCGGTCTCGACGCTGCGGGGGTCACTGCGGCGCACGGCATCGTCCACACGGCACTGGGTGCCCATGTGGCAACGAAGTGGGGCCTGCCGCCCGAGGTCGTCGACGGCGTGCGGCGTCACCATCGATTCCGCGACTTCAACCACAACGGCGGTGGCTACTCCGAGATGGGCCACCTCGTCGCCGCGGCGGATTGCGTGGTCGGGCACCTGGGGATCGGGCGAACCGCGAGGCGCCTGTCGACCGGCGACGAGCAGATGATCCAGGAGCTCGGCTTCGAGGTGCGTGCGGTGGTCGACGTCGCGCGCCAGGCGTTTACCGGCGGCGTGTGACCCTCGACCTCACTGCGGATGCGTGCTGTTGCAAGTGCTGAGTCAGACGACGACCCTGACGTCGGGCAGCCACACGGCGCCTTCGAGCTCGGTGATCCGTCGGCGTTGCTCGCTCGCGGCGGTGCCCGCCGGCAGCACGATCACGCGCGGCGGCCCGAGCTCGCGTTTTTCTCGCAGATACGCGTAGGCCGGCGAACGCAAACGCATGCTGTCGTCGATGCGCGTCGCGATGCGTCGCGCGAGGTCGGTCCGCACGAGCCCTTGGAGCTCGATGCGGCACAGCAACCCACGTGGGCGTCCCTGGGCCTGCGCGACGCCGCTCGTGCGCAGCGTCGTGATCTCGCCGAACTCCGTGTCGCCGAGCCCGTCGTGACGGCGCATCGACGACGACGACGAGGTCGCGCTGCGCAGCGCGATCGTCTGCGGATCCGGCCCGATCTCCGCACCGACGAGTGCCGGCTCGTCGGGCGCGAGCGCCTGCCGTACCGATGCGGTGAGCCATGCACCCGCGACGGTGCAGCCCTCGAGTGCGATGTCGGCCGGCGGTGTCGACAACCGCACGACGCGAACCCGCGGCCACGGTGCCGCTTCGCTCGGCGGATCGAAGCCCACGACCCGTACGTGCTGCTCGGTTCGCAAGCGCACGATGCCGAGTGCGGACGACACGACGACCTCGTAGCGATGGCCGAGGAACGCGGCCTCCGGCAAGATCGTGTGCTCGGCGTAGACGCGGCGACCGTCGTCCTCGGGGTTCGTATACGGCAACAGCTCGACGAGCTGCGATCCGACCGCGAGCGTCACCGCGTCTTCGGGCGCGCCGAGGCTCGGCAGACCACAACGCAATCCGCGATGGAACCAGCCGAGCCCGACGAGCGGAACGTCGAGGCGCGCGGGTCGGGCGAGATCGTGCTCGCAGAACACGGCACGCAGCGACGGGAGCTGGCGGCCGAGCGTGAGCCTCTGCGATCGCTCGAGCCAGGCGCACACCATCAGGCTCGGCGTGACGAGCAGGTCGGGATCGAACGCGCGCAATCGTTCGAGCACGCGCGCGGGATCGTCGACGCGATCGAGCGCGAACAGCTCACCTCCGAGCGCCCGCAGATCGTCGCGCAGTGTGCGTTCCGCGAGCGGATCGCGTCCCGGCGCGAGCAACAGCGCAGTGCGCTGCACCGGCGCGGCACCGAGTCGCGCGCGCCAGACCTCGAGCACCGCGTCGCGCTCGTGCTCGGCACCACCGGTCGCCATCGCGGCCGGATCGGCGTCGTCGATCAACCCGAAGCCGAGCAGGTTCTCCACCTCGCGCTCGTGGCTCGCGCGATCGAAGATCGGCACGCTCGAGCGGAAGTCGAGCAGCGAGGTGATGCCGTCGAGACCGAAGCGCTGACCGACGCGCGTCGGACCGAGCTGGCGCACGAGCTCGTGCAGCGCCTGCTCGCGCACGGACGCCGCGGTGCTCACCGCCCGAGCTCGCGCCCGAGCTCGCGCCGGAGTTGGGCCGCGACCTCGGCCGCCGACTCGCGCCGCTGTTCGACCTCGACGCCGCGCAGCTCCGGTGCGAGCGCCGACACTGCCGCGCAGAACCGGTCGAGATGCGCGAGCGCCTGCAGCTTGCCACCGACCTGCAACAGTGCGCGCGCGAGGCCGTAGTGCGCCTCGGTCCAGTCGGGGCTCGTGCGCAACACATGGCGATACGCGGAGATCGCAGCCTCGACCTCGCCGGCGCGCAGGATCAGCTCGGCGAGGTTGCACTGCGCCTCGGGCTGATCGGGATCGCAGCGCAGCGCCTGCTCGAAGTGCTCGCGTGCCGCGTCGAAATCCTCGAGCTCGGCATGCAGACCGCCGAGATTCGTCCACGCGGCGGCGAGCGAGGGATCGAGGCCGAGCGCCGTCTCGTAGGCGCGTCGCGCCGCGGCGAGCCCCGCGAGATCACCGGGCGCACCGTCGTGCTCGCGCTCGAGCTCGCAGCCGCGGCGAAACCATTCGTGGGCGGTCGTCGGCTCGTCGTCGTCGACGGCCGCGAGCGGCAGCATCAACACCTGGGCCGCTTCGTCCCGCAGGTTCGACACGGTGAAGTCGAGCACGACCTGGCCGCTGTCGGCCTCGAAGCAATGATCGCCCTCGTCGACGATCACGCGATCGTCGTCACAGCGGATCCGCAGCGCGGCGAGCGAAGTGTCGACGCCGGGCAATGCACGTCGCAGCGTCGCGAGCGAGCGCCGGATCTTCCGCAGGCTCGCGCCGTCGTCGACCAGCGCCTTCGCGACCTTGACCGCGATCAGATCACGAAAGCTATACAGCGGTCGACCACTGCCTTGCAGCGACGGCACGATGAAGCCGGTCTGCGACCAGTAGCGCAGGCGATGCTCCGGCACCGCGAACAGCCGCGCGACTTCGCGGATGCCGTAGCCCGCCGGATCAGCGCTGTCGTCCTGCCTGGTCATCGGCGCGGGCAAAGGTATCAGCTCCGCCCGGCGGGAGTGGATCTGCGCCGGGCGCGTGGCCACGCCACCGCATCGCCGTCGATCAGCACCATTACGTGCTCGCTGCGCAGGCTCGGCTCGATCGACAGCTCGATCGCGGCGGGTGCGAGGCCCGCGAGCTCGGCGAGGCGCGGGCGCGCGAGCTCGGCGAGCTTCGCACGCACTGCGTCGGCGTCGCGCAGTAACTCCACGAGGCGCTCTGCAGTCGCCGCATCCGCGGGCTCGCGCACCTGCTCGGCACATCGAGCGAGATCGATCGTCAACATCAACGTCGCGTACACGCGACCCGTGCCGGAGTCGGCGGCGATCGCTTCGCTACCCTCGACGACGAGCTCACCATGCGCGAAGAGCAGATCGATCGCACCGGGTCCGAGCGTCTCCTTGATCTCGCGACGGATGAGTCGAACGCGCTCGACCTTCGCCCAGCGGGGCGCGATGAGCCGCGACCCCGCGTCGGGGTCCGATCCAGCTCGGCGAAGGTCGGGCTTGCGCGGCGACAAGTGTAGGCCAGTATCCTACTGAGGCCTCGCGCCGATCTCAAGAAAGCCACGCGCGTCCGCGGGGCTATGCTCGGCGGCGCATGGATGTGCTGTTCGTCTGCGATCCGCCCGAGACCTTCTCCCCGATGGCCGACTCGACGTCGGTGATGATCGACGAGGCGGTGCGCCGCGGTCATCGGCCGTTCTGCGCGATGCTGTCCGACCTCGCGCTGCGGGCCGACATCGGTTGGGCGCGCGCCGATGCGCTGCGCATCGAGCACGCGCACGGGCATGCGGCGGACGGCATGCGACCGCGTCGCGAAGGCGCGCCCGTGTGGCGACCGATGGCCGACTTCGGCGTCGTGCTCATGCGCAAGGATCCGCCGTTCGATCAGGGCTACCTCACCGCGACGTGGATCCTCGATCACGCCGGCACCGCGGTCTTCAACGCGCCTGCGGGCCTGCGCGACATCAACGAGAAGCTCGGCCTCGCGCGCTTCGCCGATCTCGCGCCGGCGACGTTCGTGCTCCGCGACGCCGCAGAGATCCGCCGCGTCCTCGCCGAGCTGGGCGGTCGCATGATCCTCAAGCCCGTGTTCGGCTACGGCGGCCGCGAGGTGCTGCTCGCACGCGCCGACGATCCGAATCTCGGCAGCTTGATCGAGCTCGCGACCGCCGACGGCACGCGCTGGACGATCGCGCAGGAGTATCTGCCCGACGCCGCGCGTGGCGACAAACGCATCCTGCTGGTCGACGGCGAGCCGATCGGTGCGGTGCTGCGCGTCGGTGTACCGGGCGACGTGCGCAACAACTTCCACGCGGGTGGCAAGCCGGCCGCCGCCCTTCTCGACGACGCCGATCGCAGGATCTGCCAACGCGTGGGCCCGGTGTTGCGCGACGCAGGGCAATTTTTCGTTGGCCTCGACGTGATCGGCGCACGATTGACGGAGATCAACGTGACGAGCCCGACGGGAATGCAGGAGATCAACCACCTCGGAGGGCTCCGCGGTGACGACACCATGCAGGCCCAGTTCTGGCTGGCGCTCGAACGAAAGCTTGTCGAGCGCGCCCCAAACGTGACACTGTAGACCTGCGAACCCCCTGTAATGACGGACGCAACGAGCTCCAACCAGCGGCTGCGGCAGGAATTGCCCCGTCTGTACGCATTCGCGTACTACATGTGCTGCAACCGCGACGAGGCGCTCGCAACGGTCAAGCAGGTCGTCGCCGACGTCAATGCCCAGGGTCCAGAACGCTATCTCGGCGCCGACAAGCCCGCCGACGCATTGCTCGGCCTGATGGCGCGATCGCTCGAAGAGTCGCTGGGTCGCAAGTCGGAGTTCACGTTCGAAGGGCTCGACGAGATCCTCCGCAGCGACGTCACGCGCCCGATCGATCTCACCGGCGGACCGCTCGGTGGCGATCCGATCAAGCTGCACACGATGTTGTGGGAGCTCAAGCGCACGTGCCTCACCGCGACGTTGTCGTGCCTCCCGCCCGGCGTGCGCGTCTCGTTCGTGCTGACCGATCTGCTCGGCTACGGGCCGATCGAAGCTGCGGAGCTGCTCGGCATCAAGGAGAGCGCGTACCGGGTCCGGCTCACGCGCGCGCGCAAGCGCGTCGAGGACTACCTGACGCCGCGCTGCACCCACGTCGACAATCAGAATCCGTGCACGTGCAACGGCCGATTGCTCATCGCGATCGAAGCGAACTTCATCAAGCTGCCGCCGCATCGCCAAGACATCCCGCACGAGCCGCACGACGCCGACGGTCCGCGCCGCGACATGGGCAGCCTGTATCGCAGTCTACCGCTCGTGCAGCTCCTCGATGCCGAGCTCGCGGCGCTCGTGCCGTAGCCGTCGCGCCCGAGCTTCAAACCACCGGTGTCGAGAGTCGGCCGAGCTCGAAGCCGACCGTGACGACCTGCGTGCGCACGCCCGGAGTCAGCGCCGACACGCCCTCGGGTGTGCCGGTGTAGATCAGATCACCGGGCTCGAGCGTCATGCACGCGCCGATGTACGCGAGCACGAACGGGATGTCGAAGATCATCGCGGAGAGCGGCGCGTCCTGACGCAGCTCGTCGTCGATGAAGCCCTGCACGCGCACGTCGTCCGGCAGCGCCTCACCCGGTGGCTGCATGCGGATGAACGGCCCGATCGGTGCGAAGCCGTCGAAGCCCTTCGCGCGCGTCCACTGCTTGTCGAGCTTCTGCAGATCGCGACACGAGACGTCGTTGCCGAGCGCATAGCCGGCGACGTGTTGCAGCGCATGCTCGCGATCGAGCCCGCGCGCCGCACGACCGATCACGACGACGAGCTCGGCCTCCATGTCGATGCGTTCGAACCCGCGGGGGAGCTGCAGCGACTCGCCGGCGGCGAGCAGCGCGGAGGCCGGCTTCGTGAACAGCAGCGGCTCGGTCGGGATGTCGTTGCCCATCTCCTTCGCATGCGCAGCGTAGTTGCGACCGACGCACACGATCTTGCCCGGACGCACGGGCGGACGCAGCACGAGCTCGCCGAGCGGTGCACGCACGCCGCCGGGACGCGCGGGCTGATCGTTCACGAGCTGCCACGGATCGCCGTGCGCGTCGCCACCCGTCGCCGGCAGCGCCGAGGCGAACGGATCGACGATCTCCGTCGCGATGTCTTCGGCACCGGGCGCGTGGCCGTCGGTGGTGATCCGCACCGAGCGAACGGCGCTCGCACCGGGCACGGATACGCGACCGATCCAGTGGATGCTCATCACTCGACCATAGGACACGCCTCGGCGGGCCAGCAAGCACCCGTCGCCCGAGCCTTCACGGGGTGGCTATACTTGCGCGCGAGTGGAAGTCCCCACACCGTTGCGCGTCGTCGTCGACGCGTCGGATCGAGCAGCGGCGGTGCTGCGGATGGCCTTGCCGGTGCACGCCCGCCGGCGAGGTGCGCTCGTGCTCGTGCACGGTCGCGGACCGGTCTCGCCGTGGTGTCCGTCGGACGCGACGATCGCCGGTGTCGTCGCCGGCTGCATCGATGCCACGATCGCGGCGCGCTGGGATGCGATCGGGCGCGTGCCGACCTCGATCGGCGCGCTCGCGAAGCTCGCAGCCCCGTCGAGTGATCGACGCACGCTGACACTCGTGCTCGACGGCGTGCGCTTCGAGCTGCCGCGCGCGTGGGTCGGTCGCCACGCGGTCGTCGTCGTGCCGGCCGTCATCGACACGATGCGTGACGGTCGCGAGCTCGGGCCGTTCGAGGCATCGCTCGCTGCGTTGGCCGCGTCGGCCCACGCCGACGGTCAGCAAGCGCCGCATCTCGTCGGTGCCTCGATCCTCACCCGCGTATTCGCGGGGTTCACCTGGATCGTCGACGGCCGCCGAGCGCTGTTGCGATCACGCCGCGCGTCCGCACGCGCCGATGAGATTGCGATTGACCGCGTGTTCGTCCACGGTGGTACCGGCGTCGACGCAGGCGCGGTCGCCTCGCGGGCGAGCAGGCTCGACCGCTGGCTCGCGACGCGCGACACCGCCGGCATCGAGCTCGTCGGCGCCGCCGCGGCCGATCCGTGGCCGGTCCGCACGAGCGTCGCCGTCGGCGTCGATGGCCCACTGTGGTCGCCGCCCCGTGTGCGTCGCGAAGCGAGACGACATTGAGCCGTCTGCTGCGCCGCACGTTGTACGCGATCGTCGCCGGCGCGCTGTTGTACGCGGGCGCGATGATCTGGTTCGACGCGAAGACGATCGCCGCGCAGCTCGCCGACTTTCCGTGGTGGCGCTTTGCGGTCGCGATCGCGCTGTCCTCGGCGAACTATCTGCTGCGGTTCATGAAGTGGGAGCTGTCGCTCGGCTGGCTCGACGTGCGCAAGACGGCACCGCAGCTCACGCGATCGCGATCACTCGTCGTTTATCTGGCGGGACTCAGCATGTCGATCTCGCCGGGCAAGCTCGGCGAGGTGCTGCGCAGCGCCTTGCTCAAGGCGAGCGACGACGTGCCGTTCTCGCGCACGGCACCGATCGTCGTCGCCGACCGCCTCACCGATCTCATCGCGTTGGTCTTGCTGAGTCTCGTCGGCGTCTCGCGCTTCTCCGAGTACCTGCCGATCGTGCTCGTCACGGCGCTGCTCGTCGTCGTCGGCGTGGTCGTGCTCGGCACCCCGCGCATCCTGCATCCACTACTGCGGCGCATGTCGGGGCTACCGGTCGTCGGGCGCTTCGCGGGTCGTGCCGAGTTGCTGGTCGACAGTGCCGCCGTCGTGCTGCGGATCAAGCCGCTCGTGGTCCTGAGCGCGCTGTCGGTCGTCGGTTGGGGGCTCGAGTGCCTCGGCTTTTGGATCGTCCTCGGCGGCTTCGCGGGCGTCGATGTCTCGCTCACGCTCGCGGCGTTCCTGTGGGCGACGGGCACGCTGGTCGGTGCGCTCAGCTTCTTGCCCGGTGGATTGTTCGCGGCCGAGGGCAGCCTCGCGCTGGCGACGACGCGACTCGTCGTCGGTGCGACCGCACCGATGGCACTCGCGGCGACGATGCTCGGACGCACGGCGACGCTGTGGTACGGCGAGCTCGTCGGAGCGATCGCTCTCGCGATCTTCCTGCGCAATCCCGAGGTGCGGGCGCGGGCGTTCGCCGCGGCGCCCCAAACCACAGAGCGCCCCGGTGCCGACGGCGACGGTGGACAAGGCGTCGGCGGCTGAGGCACGCTCTCGCGCCTGCCATGAAGTACACCATCGAAGACACGTTCGACGTCTCCGCCCAACGCTACTGGGATGCGTTCTTCATCGACGAGTATGCGAAGGCGCTGTGGCCCGCGCTCGACATCAAGTACGAGCTGCTGAAGATCGAGCGCAAGGGCGAGGGCGACTCACTCGAGATCCATCGCGAGCAGAAGCTCTCGCCGAATCGCGAGCTGCCCGCGCTCATCCAGAAGTTCGTGAAGGGCGGCCTCAGCTACGTCGAGAAGAATGTCTACAAGGCGAAGGACGGTGCGATGCGCACGACCACGACGCCGAGCTTCATGGCCGACAAGATCACGACCGGAGGCCTGTATCGCGTCGTCGACCTCGGCCCGAATCGCTGCAACCGCGTGTGGGAAGGCGAGGTCGACTGCTCGATCCCGTTGATCGGCGGCAGGATCGAGAAGATGCTCGTCGACGAGGTGCGCGAGAGCTATCGCAAGGCGACCGAGTTCACCCGCAAGTGGCACGCCGAGCACGCGGGCTGAGGCCGCGGGTCACCGCGTCGACGCGCAGGTGACCAGAGGTGTCGGCGCTGGATCTGCGTCGACGCCCATCGCGATCAGCGTCATCCGCCCCGCTGGACGATCGTCGGTGCGACGTGGCACGGGCGGCGACCGGATCCCGACCGAGAGCGGCCGCGGTGGCGGCAAAGGATCGCAGCTATTGGGTTCCGACACGGGGGGCCCTCCTAACGCGGACGCCTACCGGGTGCAATCGAGATGCCCAGTGGCGAGTGTGCGGATCATCCGCGCGATCGGTCGTCGCGGTCATGCGCGCACGAGCCCTGCGGCACACGTGGGCGCATGGGCACGGGACAGCGTTCCGCGGTTCGTTGATTTCCGCGCGTCCACGCGGTGATTCGTGCGTTGCACACGCGCCGCGCGCCGCGTCGCCTCGACTGCCGAGACCGACGACGACGGCGACCGCAAGGTCGACGGCAAGAAGAAGGCGGGCAAGAACTACTGTCGAGGCACTTGGGCCGGCCGCAGGAATCGCACCGCCCCGCGCAACAGCGAGATGTCGAGCGCCACGCGCTCGCGCGGGGCGACGATCGGTGAGCGGCCTTTCCACAGTTCACCGTCGACGTGCAGATCGTGGACGTCGCAGACGACCTTCACGCGCGAGGCGGTGATCACCTCGAGGTCCGGTGGCTCGTGCTCGCCGTCGCGGAGCCGCTCGAGATAGCGAACGAGCTCCGCGCGGTGATCGGGGCCGACCAGCACGACATGCAGGCGACCGTCGTCGATGCGGGCGCTCGGAGCGAGGCCGAGCCGCGGACCGATCGACCACACGTTGAGGATCTCGGCCACCAGGTAGTGCCCGCTGTACTCGACGCCATCGATGTCGAGCGCCACCGCCTGGCCGTTGCTCGTCGCGACCCGGTCGCGCAGCAACACGAGGTCGCGCGCGAGCTTGCGCTCGCGATCCTCCTCGCGATCACTGCGCTCGATCGCCTGACTTTGGGCCATGAGTCGGCCGAACTCGCCGACGCCGACGCACTCGAAGAACGGATGCGACCGCTCGCCGTCGTGCGCGTGGCCGATGTCGACACCGACGGGTACGGCCGTCGCCCACGCCTCCATCATCTCGCGCGGTGTGCCGCGAACGCCGAGCGCGGTCGCGATGTTGTTCGCCGTGCCCATCGGGATCACGGCGAGCGGGACGTGATTGCCGATCATGCTCGCGGCGATTCGCGCGACGGTGCCGTCACCGCCGGCGACGGCGACGATGTCACCGGGATCGGCGAGCGCATCCGCCCAGTCGGGCTGCTCGACCGAGCATGCGACGACGGTGTATCCGAGCGCGCGCGCAATCTCCTGCAGCTCGTCGGCCGTGTGACGGCCGTGACCGGCCGAGGGATTGTGCAACAGGGTCACGCGCACGCGTCCAACATGCATGGCGCGCGATGGTTGTCGACCACGCAGTGGCGCGGATCTTCGCGCGCTGCCGGCATGACAAGGGTCCTCGCGTTGCTAGCCTGGGCCCGCCCATGAACATTCTCGTGACCAACGACGATGGGATCTACTCGCCGGGTCTCGCGGCGCTCGCCAGTGCCGCTCGCGAGTTCGGTACCGTCAGAGTCGTCGCGCCCGACGTCGAGCAATCGTCGATGGGCCACGCGATCACGCACTCGCGTCCGCTCAGCTATCGCGCGACGCCGAGCCTTCCGTTCGAGGCGTTCCGCGTCAACGGCACGCCGGCGGACTGCGTCGCGCTCGGCTGCCACCTGTGGGGCGACGTCGAGGTGGTGCTGTCGGGTGTGAACCTCGGGCTCAACCTCGGCAATTCGGCGTGGCACTCGGGCACGCTCGCGGCAGCGAAGCAGGCCGCACTGCTCGGTGTGCGCGGCATCGCGTTCAGCACGTCGACGACGCTCGAGTCGGAGCCAGACTTCGTCGCGCTCGCGCCGTTCGTGCATCAAGTGCTCGCGTTCCTGCTCGAGCCGCCGCGCCTCGAGCTCGTCAACGTGAACCTCCCCGTGCGACCGAAGGGGATGCTGTGGACGCGGCAGTCGGTGCGCTACTACGACGGTCGCGTCGTACCGATCCAGGACCCGCGCGGCCGACCGCTGTACTGGAGCACCGTCGTTTCGCTCGAGGCCTCCGAAGAGGGCACAGATCGCTGGGCCGTCGAGCACGACCTGATCTCGATGACGCCGCTGCGTCTCGACCTCACCGATCACACCGGGCTCGAGCACGCCACGCGCACGCGACCCGTGCCAACGTGACCTCAGCTCCCGGGCTTGTCGTCTTCGGCGGGCAGCGGCGCTTCGACCTCGCCGAGTACGCGACGGAGCAGACCCTCGACCAGGAGTGCACGCTCGCCCGAGTCGTAGCGACCGTCTTGGTAGCGCGCCTGCACGTCGTCGAATTTCTCGTGCGCGTCGTGGATGACCTTCTTGTACGGCTTGACGCGACGCATCACTTCCTTCTGGTTCGACCAGAAGAACGAGATGAGTGTTGCGGCCGTGAAGCCGGTGAGGATCATGCCGAGCGGTCCGCCGATCAGATACTTGAGGCCGACGCGCAGCGCGACGACGCCCGCTGCGCCCAGCGCGAACTCCTTGACGCCGCTCTTTTTCACGCGACCCCACGCCATCGGCAACAGCTCGCCGGAGGCGATCACCAAGGCCACGAACTCGGCCCGCTTGGCGCCATGCTCGTAGGTCTCCTTGAGGACCTGTTGCATGAACGCGTCGTACGTCTCGTAGACGTCAGCGGGGTATGCGGTGTGGGACTTCTGCGTGTCGGCCATCGGCGTGGACTTGGAGGATAGCACCGCCGACCATGCCAGCCGACGCCTTGTTCCCCGTGATGAAGCTAGCAACGGCACCGGCGTTTGACACGTTGCAGGGGCGCTCCCACAATCGAAGCGGACGATGTTCGGTCGCTTACGCGGGTCTGCTGTGTCGCTACTCGTCGCCCTCGCGTGTCGACCCGCGGGTCCGACCAAGGCGCCGGACGTCGGTAAGCGCGAGCCCGCGCCGGATTCCACCGTGGACCCCGACGCTGCGGATCCGCGCGAGGACAGCGGCGATCCGGATGCACCGGCCGATCCCGAGGCCCCACAGATCCGCGTGCGCCCCGAGCCCGTGCCGGTCGAGGGCAAGGACGCGGCGCTGCAGGCGGTGGTGCGCGGCAATCCGGGCGGTGCGATCGCGGCGCTGGAGAAGCACCTCGACGACAAGCCCGGTGACGTCGAGGCTCGCGTCGCGCTCGCGCGGGCCCACATCGCGACCGGTGCGCTCGACGATGCACGTGGCGTGCTCGAGGACGGCAAGGGCAAGCCGCTCGACGTCGAGATCGTGCAGCTGCGCGTCTGGCTCGCGCGCATGCGCGGCGACATCACGGGCGCGACGAAGGTGCTCGACGACGCGCAGCGCAAGCATCCTGACGCGCTACCGCTGATGGGTGATCGCATCGCGCTGCTCGTCGACACCGGTCATCGCGAGGATCCGAAGACGCGCGCGTTGATCGATCAGATGTACGACGCCTACGACGCGGGCAAGCCGAAGTCGGCGGCCGAGCTGCTCGCGGTCGCGATCGCGGCGCAGTCGCGCGGCGGCAAGGGCGGCTTCCACGACGCGAACATGGTGCTCGAGGCGGCCGAGACGCTCGACCCAGTCGATGCCGGCACGTGGACGGGCGATCGGGTTCGACTGTTGCGTGGCTCGATCTTCCTCGAGAAGTACGCGGCCGATGAAGCCGCGACGACGTTCGAGATGCTGCTCTCCCGCGATCCGTGGCACGTAGATGCGCTTGCCGGCATGGCGATGGTCAACGTCGAGAGCCTGCGCTTCGCTTCTGCATCGCGGGCCGCGACCGAGGCACTGATGGTGGATCCGCACCACGCGGATGCTCATGCGGCGCTCGCTCGCATCGCGCTCATCGAGGGCCGACACGACGAGGTCCGCACCCACACCCAGGGCGAGGCGCTCGAGCGCAATCCGACTCACGCTCGCTCGCTCGCCGTCGTCGCTGCCGAGGCCATCTCGAACGGCGATCGCAAGGCGTACGGCATCGCGCGCGATCGGGTGCTCGCCGAGAATCCGAAGGCCGGCGGCTTCTTCCGCGATCTGTCCGAGATCCTCGGCTTCCTTCACTTGTATCCCGAGGCCGACGCGGTGCTGCGCGAAGGCGCTGCGCTCTCGCCCAACGATCCGTACGTCCAGAGCGCGCTCGGCCTCAACCTGCTGCGCCTCGGCGACGAGCCGGCCGGCCGCGCAGCGCTGGAGAAGGCGTGGAAGGGCGATCCGTTCAACGAGCGCACGCGCAACGTGCTCGACCTCTACGAGAATCGCCTCGACAAGCACTACGCGGTCGAGACCAAGGGTGACCTGACGGTGCGGCTGCCGACCGAGGATCGCCAGTTCGTGCAGCCGATCCTCGTGGCGTCGGCCGAGCGCTCGACCAAGGCGCTCGATGGTTTCTACAAGACCACGGCCGGCAAGCTGCGGCTCGAGTTCTTCGCGTCGCCCGAGGAATTCTCGGTGCGCACGATCGGTGTGCCGAGTCTCGGCGCGGTCGCGGTGTGCTTCGGTCCGGTCATCACGTTCATCGGGCCGTACCACGGTCACGTAAACCTCGATCTCGTGATGCGCCACGAGCTCGCGCACGTGTACGCGATCCGCCGCAGCAAGGGTCGTGTGCCGCGGTGGTTCACCGAGGGCTTGTCCGAGTGGGAATCCGAGCAGGCCGATCCGGCGTGGGCGCGCGAGAGTGCGGCGCTGCTCACTGCGGCGCGCAAGCAGGGCAAGCTGCGCAAGCTGTCGGAGCTCGAGCTCGCGTTCATCCGCGCGGAGAGCCCGTTGATGATGGAGGCCGCGTACGCGACCTCGGCGTACGCGATTCGGTATCTCGCGGCGACATATGGTCGCGACAAGCTCATCGCGATCCTCGATGGCTACGCCGAGGGCAAGCACACCGACGCGTTGTTCGCGAAGCACTTCGGCAAGCCGCTCGCGACGGTCGAGCGCGACTTCGAGACGTGGTTCACGGCGCAGCTCGCCGCGAAGATGAGCGGGTGGTCGCCGGGCGACGGCAAGCCGGACGACGAGCGCAACAAGCTGTGGCAGGCCGCGCGGGCGCAGGTCGAGGAGAAGGACAACCCGTCGGCGATTCGCACGCTCGAGTCGCTCATCGCGAAGAAGGGTGATGGCTTCGCGGTGCGCATGGCGATCGCCGAGATGGTGATGGAGGGCAAGACGCCGCCGGCGGCGAAGCGCCACCTCGAGGCGGCGCGGAAGTTCTCCACAGAGTCGATCGAGCCCCACGTACGGCTCGCGAAGCTCGCGAAGGACGCCGGCGAGATCGGCGAGGAGAAGAAGGTGCTGCGGGCGGCGCTCGCGATCGATGCCGACTCGCTCGATCCGGCGGCGCGGTTTCTGATGCTCGCGCTCGTCACCGACGATGCCGACGGTGTCGCGCTCGGGCAGGCGCGCGTCGCTGCGCTCGCGCCACTGCATCCGATCTCGCTCGCATCGCGGGCGATCGCGCTGGCGAAGGCGGGCAACGCTGCGGATGCGAAGGCCCACGTCGCGCGGGCGGACGAGGCACTTGCGAACACGCAGGGTCGCGGGCCGGCGGACACGTTGGTCGTCGTCGCGCTCGCGCACCGAGCGACCGGCGACAAGACCGGGGCAGACGCGGTGGTCAAGCAGATCGGCAAGGCGGACATCCCCGCCGCAGCGCGAAAGAAGCTCGGCGAATCGTCGTAGGCGACCACAGGCGATGCCGGTGGTGACACCCGTGTGACGTCGACGAAGCTGTCGGCGTCAGCCGGGTTCGATCGCGAAGTGAGCGACGAACGGCACGGTTTGCGGTGGCGCGTCGGAATCGAACCCGAGCAGGAAGATGGCATCGCGCAGCGTCACCGCGACCGGGATCCCGCGGCAATCCATGCGGCTTCGAAGAGCTCCGAAACTGCCCAGCCGACGTCGACACGCGCCGCGAGTCGCGGGGGCGGAAGATCGCGGGCGTCGTCGGTCGCGACCACCACCGCGCGGCCGATGCGTCGTTCCAGCGCCATGCTCGCGATCGTGACCGCAGGCGCCCTGCGGCGCCAAGCCCCGGCGTCAGCTGCACTCGCCGAAGACGGCGGGTTCTCCCGTCGACGCGTCGGAGCCGCGGCAGTCGCTCTCGAGGGCGTCGCCGAGCACGTAGATCTTCGCGCGCGCGCCCTCGGAGTACACGATGCCGCAGCCGCCCTCGCCGTAGGCGACGTCGGGATCGGGATTGCACGGCTGGCAGTTGTCCTGCGCATTGCAGACGAAGGTGTCGTCGCAGAAGTACGACTTGCAGAACTGATCGCGCACGTGCTGGTCGTCGAGGTCGTTGTTGCTCAAGAACGCCGCCGGGATCACCGGCTGATCGGCGTCGGGGTCGACGCAGTAGTCGGAATCGTCGATCTCCTGGACCTCGAGGTCGCCCTCGCAGTTGCCGTCGAGGTCGGGTGGACAGCCGGCCTTGCCGCGGTTCTCCTCGGCGCACCCGAGGTCCGTGCACGCGTCGTTCTGCGCCGCCTCTTGGAACCCGTTCGCCATCGACGAGCCGCCGTAGTCCATCGGTTCGCAGCCGATCGACTTGAAGTCCGCGACGCAGATCTTGTCGATCTTCGTCGAGTCCAGATCCGCGTTCTCATCATCGAACTTGCACAGCGGCACGTAGCGCTCGTCACCGGTCGGCGTGCAATCCTCGGCGGTTCCACACCGCTCGACATCATCACGCGGCTTCACGACCAAGCTGCACGCGAGCGCGGCACCACAGGTCGCCAGGATCAACACGCCGCGCAGCGAGCCGCCGGACGCGTGACGAGAATCGGAGGAGGGCAGGGAGGTCATCGTTCGCGGAGTCCGGGGAAAGAGTGCGAAGGCAGCGAGCTTAGGGCGGGCTCGGAAGTGGCGCAAGCGGGCAGCTCGAGCTCGAATCGTGTGCCCTCGGGGCCGGTCTGCCCGACGCGCACGGCACCGCCGTGATCGATTGCGATCTGCTGGACCATCGGTAGGCCCAGCCCGGTGCCGCGCGCCTTGCGGGTGTAAAACGGCTCGAAGATGCGGTCGAGCTCGTCGGCCGGCAGCGTGATGCCGCCGCCGTTGTCGCTGACAACCATCGTGACCACCGCGTCCTTACACCGCAGCTCGACGCCGATCTGCGGCGCGCGGGCTCGCGCAGCGGCGGGGCCTTCGCCGAGCGCGGCCTCCTTCGCGTTGCGCAACAGGTTGAGCAGCGCTTGGCGCAGCTGATTCGCGTCGCCCATCACCATCACCGGCTCGTTCGGCAGCGACGTGGTGAGCGTGACGTTCTCCTGCTCGAGCTCGGGTCCGCTGAACTCGAGCCAGCCGCGCAGCTCCGCCGCGAGATCGATCACGACGAGCTCCGGCTTCGGTCGCCGCGCGAAGTGCAGATAGCCCTCGGTGATGTTGGTGAGGCGATCGACCTCGCCGACGATCTTGCCGAGCAGTCGCCGACCTTCGCTGCTCTCCTCGAGCTCGTCCTCCAGCAGGCCGGCGTTGAGTGCGACCGCCGACAACGGATTGCGAATCTCGTGGGTGATCTGTGCGGCGAGCTGGCCCGCGGCCGCGAGTCGCTCGCCGCGGAGCAGCCGACGCTCGCGTTCTTCGAGCGCCTCGGCCATCAGGTTGAACTCCTGGGCGAGCCGGCCGACCTCGTCGCCGCGCCGTGCATGCTCGGCGAGCACGCGCTGCGACCAGTCGCCGCGGCCGAGCCTGCGCACGCTCGACGCGAGTCTTCGCAGCGGCCGCAGTGTCAAGAACACGCCGAGCATCGCGAGCGCGCCGATGACGAGCGTCGCGCTCGCGAGCCCGAGCGTCCAGCGCTCGGCCCGCTCGCGCGCGGTCTGGACCTCGTCGCGCAATTCCTCGATCGCTCTACCGCTTTGTGCACGCAGGGCCTCGAAGAGCTGCTCGATCTGTCCCTGCGTACGCACGTCGGCGAGCACCGCGTCGATCTCCGTCGGTGTCGCGACGAGTGTCTCGAGCTCGCCGAGCGATTCCTGGATCTTCGACAGCTCCGCGAGCTCCTCCGCGCCGCCGAATCGCTCCGGATCCCCCAGCGCCTCGTCGATCGGCTCGCGCGCGGCGACGATCATCGCGGCGCGCGTCTGCAACGCGACGTCGAGCGTCGCCCGCAGCCCCGCATCGACCGGTGTCCGCTCGTCGCGTCGCTGATGGGTGCGCACCTGCTCGCCGATCCGCACCGCCTGCACGTGGGCTTCGGCGAGTCGCTTGTCGAACACCGAGTAGACCTGGACCAACCGATCGAACCCCGCCTGCATGTCGCGGAGTTGCCGCAGCGTCACGAAGCCCCACAGGAACGTCGCCACCAGCACCCCGAGCACCAGCGCGGCGATGCGGACCGCGAGGCTGTCACGCACGCGTACGGATCCGCGGTCCGGGCCGCCCCGGCTGCCGGGCCGATCGGCGGCGGGGCTGCTCGCAGGGCTCGTCGTGCCCACGTCGGCGCCCCGAGACGGCGGGCTCGCGTCGTCCGTCCCCGCTTGCGGCGATGATGTCGTGCCATTGGCCATGACCAATCGCGAAGTGTTAACCTCGCACATCCGATGCCCCGCCGCCTTTCTTCGTCGATCCTGACCACCGTCCTCGCGGCAGCGATCGCGTGGCCGATCCCGGCCTCGACCTCGTGGGCCGCAGCACGAACGACGGCGCAGATGCCCGGCGCGTACTCGATCACGCCGCGGTTCGCGACGGCGGCGCTGGTCGCCGACGGCAAGTCGTCGCTGCTCGGCCTCGAGTCGGACGACGCGGCCGCGGGTGCCGCTCTCACCAAGGCGCTGCGCAAGGCCGCGGCCAAGCGTGGGCTCGGCGGCGGACCCGACATGAGTCTCGTCGAGATGCGCCTGACGATGGGCTGCGAGGGCAACAGCGAGTCGTGCCTCACCGAGGGCGGCAAGGCGATCGAGGTCGAGCAGCTCGTCTACGGCGACCTGCGCAAGACCGGCGGCAGCTACAAGATCCAGCTGTTCTTGCTCGACGTCGGCGCGGGCAGCATCGCGTCGAACACGACGGTTCCGCTGTCGGCCGCCGACCTGTCGCCGGACAAGATCGACGCGACCGCGACGAAGATCATCCAGAGCCTGCTGCCCAAGGAGACCGACGACGAGGGGCTGCCGCCGACGGACGAGCCGATCCCGGACGAGGTCGAGCCGGATCCGCAGCCGGACCCGGAGCCCGAGCCGCGCGATCGCAAGTACGAGTGGGGCCTCCACAAGCCGATCCCGAAGTGGAAAAAGGTCGGGCTCGGCGTCACCGCAGGCGTCGGTGGTGCAGCGCTCATCGCCGGCATCGTGATGCAGGTCCTGCTCGAGACGAAGCTGCGCAACGATCTGCTCGACGCCGTCGATGCCAGCGCCATGGACAACAACCCCGACAACGACATCAGCCGCGGCGAGGACGATCTGTGCGCCGCCGCGCGCGTGAGCCCGCAGGACGACGGCAACGTCACCAACGCGAGCGTGACGCGCGTGTGCAACAAGGCGGATGGCGTCGAGACCGGCAGGACGATCGCGTTCGTCGGCGGCGGTGTGCTGATGGCCGCTGCGATCACGTTCACGGTGCTCTTGTTCGTGCACAAGAAGAAGGGCAACGACGGCGCCGCCGCGCTGCAGCGCCGCGGTCTGAAGATCGGCGCGACGCCACTGCCGGGCGGTGGGTTCTCCGGCGGCGTCGGCTTTCGCTTCTAGCGTCGTGCCCGCAGTCGCGCGCGACCGATCGCGCTCTGCACACTTGCGACGAACGCATGCTCGTCGCCGAACGCCGACTTCGCGACCGGCAGCGCTCGCTCGAATGCATCGAGCGCGCGCTTCGCCTCGCCCTGGGCCTCGAGCGCGGCGCCGAGGTTGTACAGCGTCTGCGACAGCGCGATGCCGTCGGAGTGCTCGACCGCGGTGAGGATCTCCACTGCGCGTTCGTGATCGGTCACCGCCGTCGCGAGCTCGCCGCGCTTGAACGCGAGATGCCCGAGGTTGTTGAGGCAGTATGCGACCTCGCGGTGGTTCGGGCCGCGCGCCGACTCGATGATCGCGACCGCGCGCCGCAGCAGCGCCATGGCTTCGTCCGTCGGGCCCAGCATCATCGCGAGGTTGTTGAGCGCGCCTGCGACGGCAGGGTGATCGGGCCCGAAC
>Ga0105048_10003058_pt1 | contig 27368 bp, 19 predicted proteins | sample MAT05_FD_78382 | JGI IMG/M metagenome (GOLD analysis project Ga0105048, IMG submission 78382) | Freshwater microbial communities from Lake Fryxell liftoff mats and glacier meltwater in Antarctica - MAT-05 | ecosystem: Environmental > Aquatic > Freshwater > Ice > Liftoff microbial mat | place...
CCGTTCCTGGTCTATGCCTTCATCTCCGGCGTGTCGATGCGCACCTTGTCGATGGCCGGCTTGCTGCCCGCGCTGGTGTCTGCCCTGGCGCTGATCATCATGTGCATGTGGCACAGCAAGCGTACCGGTGTGGACAACGGCGGCGACCGCTCCACACCGGCGCAGATCTGGGCCGCCACCAAGGACGCTGGCCCGGCGCTGCTGATGCCGGTCATCATCATCGGCGGCATCTGGAGCGGCCAGTTCACGCCCAGCGAATCGGCTTCAGTTGCCGTGGTGTATGGCCTGCTGGTGTCGTTGTTCTATTACAAGGACCTGAGCTGGCGGCGCATTCCGCAGCTGCTGCTGAATGCCTTTTCCACCAGCGCCACGGTGATGCTGGTCATCGGCGCCACCGGCGCGATGGCCTGGCTGATAACGGTCGAGCAGGTTGCGGTGCAGATGGCCGAATGGATACAACTGGTGGCCACCGAGCAGTGGATGTTCCTGCTGCTGTTCAACGTGTGCCTGCTGCTGCTGGGCATCTTCATCGAGCCGCTGCCGGCGATGCTGCTGTCGGCTCCGCTGTTCCTGCCGCTGGCCAAGCACTTCAACATGGACATGGTGCACGTCGGCGTGGTCATGACCGCCAATCTGGCGATCGCGCTATACACGCCACCGGTGGGCGGCACGTTGTTCGTCGCCGCCAAGCTGGCGCATGCCGGCATCGGCGAAATCACCCGGCACCTGTGGCCGCTGATGGCCGCCACCTTCAGCGTGGTGCTGCTGATCACCTACGTGCCATGGCTGTCGCTGTGGTTCCCGCGTTTCCTGCAAAACTGGTAGGTGTCATGCTGGCCCTCGTCGTCGAATTCCGCATCAAGCCCGAACATGCCGCCGACTTTGCGCTGGCGATCGAAGACAACGCGCGGCAGTCGCGCGACACCGAACCCGGTTGCCGCCAGTTCGACGTCTGCCGCGACCCGGCCGACGCGTCGCTGTTTTTCCTGTATGAGTTGTACGACGACGAGGCTGCGATCCAGGCGCACCTGAAAAGCGCGCACTTCCTGCAGATGGACCAGCGCAGCGCGGCCTGGGTGCAAGACAAGAAGGTCAGCAAGCTGCAGCGCACGGCGCCTTGATGCCGTGCCCGGCAGCCCTGCAGCAGGGGCAGCCGGGGCGCGTCCGGGCACGGTTCACCGGAAGACACCCACGGCTTCTGCCAGGCGGTTCATCTGCTGCTTGAGGCCTTCCGATGCAGCGGTGCTTTGCTCCACGAGCGCGGCGTTCTGCTGTGTCACCTGGTCCAGATGGCCGATGGCCTCGGACACCTGGGAGATGCCGTCGCTTTGTTCGCCGGTGGCGGTGGCGATCTCGGCAATCATGCTCGAGACCCGGTTCACCTGCGAGACGATGTCGTCCATCGTCTTGCCGGCGTCGTTGACCGTGCGCACGCCGGACTCGACTTTTTCGACCGAGGTGTTGATCAGCACCTTGATCTCCTTGGCCGCGTCCGCGCTGCGGTGCGCAAGTGAACGCACTTCGCTGGCCACCACCGCAAAACCGCGGCCCTGTTCGCCCGCGCGGGCTGCTTCCACGGCCGCGTTCAGGGCCAGGATGTTGGTCTGGAACGCGATCGAGTCGATGACCCCGATGATGTCGGCGATTTTTTTCGAGCTGTGGGTGATGTCGTTCATGGTCGTGACGACGTCGGCCACGGCCTTACCGCCCTTCTCGGCAGCGGCACTCGCCGTGCCGGAGAGTTGTGTCGCCTCACGCGCCGTGCTGGCGTTGTTCAGGACAGTCGCCGTCATCTCTTCCATTGACGACGCTGTCTCTTCGACGCTGGCGGCAGCCTGTTCGGTGCGGGCGCTCAAGTCGTTGTTGCCTTGCGCGATTTCGGCGGTGGCCGTCTGGGCGTTCAGCACCTGGCCGTTCACGTCGTCGATGATCCAGCGGAACATCAGACCCAGCTGGCCGAGTGTGCGCATCGTCATGCCGATCTCGTCGGTGCGGTTCATGTGCACGGGGCTCTTCACGTCGCCGCTGGCGATGCGCAGCGCCTGATCGCGCATCTCTTCCAATGGCTTGGAAATCTGCCTGCGCAGCCACAGGGATGTGCCTAACATGATGGCCGCAAAGCAGCCGGCAAGCGCGACCAGCGTTGCCCCGCGCAGGCCCAGCGCGCCGGCGCAAGCTGTTGCCACCACCGTCGCCGCCGTCAACGCCGCCCCGATCCGCGCCTGAGCCGACATCGACTGCAGGCTGGACGTCCAGGCCATCACACCGTTGCGTGTGATCAACCCCTTGTTGAAGCGCAGGTGACCGGCCTTGCCGTTGCGGAAGTCCGCGTACAAGGCCTCGGCGGCTTCGACCTCGTGTCGGGCAGGCTTGGTGCGCACCGACATGTAGCCGGTGATGCGGCCATCGCGGGCCACCGGCGTGGCGTTGGCGCGGACCCAGTAGTGGTCGCCGTTCTGGCGCCGGTTCTTGACCAGCGCAGTCCAGGGTTCGCCGCCTTTCAAGGTGGCCCACATGTCGGCGAACGCTTCGGCAGGCATGTCCGGATGGCGAACCATGTTGTGCGGCTGGCCCTCGATCTGCTCACGGGAGAATCCGCTGACCGCAACAAAGGCGTCATTGGCGTAGGTGATGCGGCTCTGCGGGTCGGTTGTCGACATCAATGTCGCGTCCGCTGGAAAGTCGTATTCACGGTTGGTGATGGGCAGGTTCTCGCGCATGGGCGTTCCTTCAGACGTTTTGGATGGACGCGCCCGCCAACTGCGTGTGGATCGTTGGCAATGCATGGTGCGCACCCGGTCTATCGGCATCGGCGAGATCGGTCTTTAATTCGTCCAAAACATCCAGTTCATTGGATGATGGATGTCACACCGCAGCGCTGGCAGTGCGGGCTGCCGCTGGCGTCAGGGTGGGCTGTCGGACAAACCCGACGGGCGAGCCGTCGACCGAGCCGTCGACAGACAGTCTCGCACCTGCGCAGCAAACTTTTTCACTTCGATCGGCTTGGAAAGGTAACCATCACAACCGGCCGCCCGCAGCTTGGCTTCGTCACCGCGCATCGCGAATGAAGTGAAGGCGATGATGACGATGTGCCGCGTGGCGGGGTTGGCCTTGAACTCGCGCGTCAGCATCACCCCATCCACGACGGGCATCTGGATGTCCATCAGGATCAGGTCTGGGAGGAAGGTGGCCACCCGCTGGCGGGCATCGACCGCATCGGCTGCCGAATCAACCTCGAAGCCATCGGCACGCAATACGACTTCTGCAATGGTCACGTTCATCGCGTTGTCGTCCACGATCAGCAAGCGCGGCGGTTTCATGTCGGGGCTCCGTCCGGCGTTACCGGCAGCGGCAGGCGCCAGCGCCTTATGCTGTCCACTACATCTTCCATCGTGCCGCCACCCTTGATCAGGATGGCCCGCGCCGACTGCGCCAGGGCGGCGTACTCGGCGTCGGTCAGCAGCAGGCTGGTCCAGATGAAGACGGGCACGTGCTGCCAGGCGGGCATGCGCTGCAGCGCATCCAGCACCTGGAAGCCATCGAAGCCCGGCATCATCAGGTCGAGAATAATGGCGTCGGGCCGGATCGCGTCGATGCGGTCCAGGGCTTCGCGGCCATCTTGCAGGCACACCGCCTCGATGCCGATGCTCTTGAGCGTGGCCTGCATCATGTCCAGCGCCGCCGCGTCGTCGTCGATCACCAGGATGTTGGCTCGCCCTGCACTCGCGGTCTTGAATGGCACCATCGCCGCCTGGATCTCATCGCTGCGAATCGGCTTGGCCAGCAGATTGGTGATGGCAAACATGGCGGACCTGTCGTTGGCAGGCATCGAGACCGCGATCATGGGTGTGGCGTGGCTTTCCCCGTGGCTTCTGATCTGTGCCAGCAGTGCAAGGCCCTTTTGATCCGTGAACTGCAAGTCGAGGGTCAGCGCCGAATACTCGCTACCGCGAGCCAGCTGCAGCGCCTGCGCGCTTTCGGACACCGCATCGACATCGAAACCTTCCTGGGACAGCAAGCCCGTCAGTCGGGTTTGCTCACCAGCGTCTGCTTCGATGACCAGAATCCGGCGCGTTGCTTCGGGCGTGTCGTTCGCGGCCGGGGCAGGCGCCGCATCCGTGCCGTGAACCCGGTTCAGCACCAGGTGGAACACACTGCCCACACCCAGCGTGCTGCGCACGCCGACGCTGCCACCTTGCGCCTGCACCAGGCGACGCGTCAGCGCCAGGCCCAGGCCGGTGCCCTGGTGCTGCTTGTTGTAGCCGGCATCGAGCTGCTGGAAGTCGACGAACAGGCGCGGCAGATCGGCCGCCGAGATGCCGATGCCGCTGTCTTCCACTTCGATCCGGAAGTGCTCGGTATCCGCGGCTGTGGCACGCACGAGCACCTGCCCGCCGCTGCCGGTGAATTTGATGGCATTGGACAGGTAGTTGTAGAGCGCCTGCTTGAGCCGCGCCGGGTCGAGCTGCAAGTCGGTCAATGAGGAGTCGATATCCGTGGCGATCGTGATCTGCTTGCGCTGGATGGCCGTGTGAAGCACGTCCAACACCTCCTTCAGCAAAGCCTGCAGGTTCACGGGCTCGGGGTAGAAGTCGAATTTGCCGGACTCGACCTTGGACAGGTCGAGCACATCGTTGATCAGCTGAAGGAGATGGCGGCCACTGGTGCCGATGTGGCCCAGGAATTCATCGTGCTTGGGCGAGTCGGGCTTGATGAAGCCGGATTGCAGCAGGTCTGCGAAACCGATCACCGCATTCAACGGTGTGCGCAGTTCGTGCGACATGTTGGCCAGGAACTCACTCTTGAGCCGGTTGGCTTCCTGGATCTGGTGGTTCTCGGCCTCCAGCCGCTGCGCCTTGAGTCGTGCGTCTTCGGCCTGGCGTTGCGATGTGACGTCACTGACGATGCCCAGCATGTGCACCGCACCGCCACCGTCGCGCCGCACGCTGCCGTGTTTGCTGATCCAGTGCACGCTGCCATCGGGCCAGATGACCCGGCATTGTGTTCGCCAGTCGCTGTGGTCTTCCAGTGCCGCTGTCAGACTGCGCTCGACTTCGGTCCGATCGTCAGGGTGCACCATCTGAATGAAGCGCTCCACGCTCCAGCCAGGCTGCACGTCTGCGAAGCCCAGGCACAGACCGTAGCGGAAGGAGTGCTGCAAGGCACCCGTTTCCATGTTTAGCCGCCAGTCACCGATGTGCGCCGAATCCAGCGCGAAGCGCAATCTTTCTTCGCTCTTGCGCAACGATTGTTCGACCTTCTTGCGCTCGGTGATGTCGGCGCGAATCGCCACGTATTGATAGGGTCTGCCTTCGTCGTCGAGGAATGGAACGATGGTCGTGTCCACCCAGTAGATGGAGCCGTCCTTGGCTCGATTGCGCAGCTCGCCCTTCCAGACCTGACCCTTGGCAATCGTTGTCCAAAGGCCTCGAATGAAGTCCTTCGGGTGATAGGCCGAATTGATGATCCGGTGGTCCTGCCCCAGAAGTTCATCCTGGTCGTACCTGGAGATGGCGCAGAACTTGTCGTTGACATAGTTGATCTTGCCGCGCGGGTCGGTGATGGCCACGATGGCGTGTTCATCCAGCGCGGTTTTCAGGTCGTGCACCTCTTTCAGAGAGGCGATAACCTTTGCTTCATCCTGGATGCGCGCCGAGATGTCGCGTGCAATCTTGGACGCGCCGATGATGCGCCCGTGGCTGTCGTGGATAGGCGAGGTCGTCACCGACACCTGGCGCAGTTGGCCTTCACGCGCCAGGCGCACGGTATCGAGAGCGGGCACTTTTTCGCCATGCGCGAGGTCCGCCAGAATTCGGTCCTCTTCAGCATGCAACTCGGGCGGAATCAGCATCTTCACGGGCTGTCCGATGGCCTGCGCCGCGCTGTAACCGAACAGCACCTCGGCGGCGCGGTTCCAGGTCGTGATGCGGCCGTCGAGCGTCGTGCTGACGATCGCATCGCCAGAGGACTCGACAATGGCCGCCAGCGTGGCCGACTCGATCGCCGCGCGTGCCAACTCGGTCATGTCGCGCAGCACCACGGCCATGCCGCGCACGGTGCCGTCCTCCTCGCGCGTCAGCGCAGAACTCGCTTCCAGCAAGGTGCGGCGACCATCGCGCGCAATGGCGGTGACCTCATGGCGGGTCTCGGTCGTGAAGCCTTGATCGACCCTGTTTTCGATCGGGCTCGCGCGCTCTTGCGTCTGGGGCCAGCCTTCGCAGTTGAACACCTCCCACAGGTGCTGGCCTTGCGCCTGGGCCTGCGTCCATCCCGTGATGCGCTCGGCCACGTCGTTCATGCGGGTAACGCTGCCCGCGCGGTCGGTGGCGATGAAGCCGGCGCCAATGCCGGTCAACGTGGCTGCCAGGTTCGACTGGATTTCCCGCAACTGGTCTTCGGCGCTGCGGCGCCGGCTCACCTCGGCTTCCAGCGCGCTGATTGCCGACTGCAGGCTCTGCACCGTGGGCATCTTCAAAGCCATGGGAATCAGCGGCCACAGTGCAATGGCGGTCACCAGCGACACCGCAGCCGTCGCCACTTTGCTCAGCGCCTGCAGACCGTAGTCGGGCTGCCAGATGGTCCAGACGTCCATGAGGTGCGTGACACCGCAGGCCAGGATGAAGGCACTGAAGAGCCAGGCCATCCCGTTCAGCGCAGAGTCGCCGCGCCGGCGCACGAAACTGATCAGCGCCACCGAAATGGACAGGTAGGCCGCGGCGATGGTCAGGTCTGCAACCACCATGGTCCACAGCAGGCCCGGTGTCCAGGTGAAGCAGTAGCCGTGCGGCAAGAAGCCATTGCGGCCGAAGAAAGAGCTGAGCCATTCCATTGCTGCACCTTTCCTGCGGATCAGCACGCGGCTCGATACTTCCAAGTCGGCGCTGCTGTGCTGTCCGAAGCTGAAGTTGGCCCTAGCGTAGCACCCGTGCGCGGCGCCGACGGGTGCGGGTTGGGCGGCCCCTGCCGGCGCCACCTTTCGCGGTGGCCCTTCAGGCCTGCGGTCCAACAAGCTGGCTGTCGGCTGAGCGGGCTTCAACGAGCGGAAATGAGCCGATCAACTCGTCGATAGGGGCCGGCCAGTGCAACAAATAGCCCTGTGCAAAGTCAACGCCGATCTCACGCAGGCGTGCCAGCACCGCAGGCTGGTCCACGAACTCGGCCACCGTCTGTGCACCGATGACCTTGGCGACATCCACAAAACAGCGCACGGCGGCGTTGTCCACGCGGTCCGTGACCAGATCGCGGATGAACTGCCCGTCGATCTTCAAGTAGTCCACGGGCAGTGATTTCAGGTAGCCGAACGACGATGCGCCGGCACCGAAGTCGTCCAGCGCCACCCGCACGCCGGCGGCGCGAACCTGCCGTATGAACGCGACGGCGTCGGACATGTGCGTGATGGCCGCAGTTTCGGTGATCTCCAGGCACAGGCGGCCGCGCAGGTCTGCACCGGCGCTGTCCAGCAAGGCCATCGCCCACGCATGGAATCCGCGGTCGCCGACCGACTGCCCGGAGACGTTGACGCTCAGCTTGCCGATGCATGCTGGATTCGGCACGCGCTGCAGCCAGTCCACCGCATGCTTGAGCACCCAGCGGTCAAGCCGTCCGGCCAGATGGAAGCGCTCGGCTGCGGGCAGGAACGCGCCTGGCGGCACCAGTGTGCCGTCGCAATCGATCATGCGGACCAGCACCTCGGCTTGCAGCCCAGCAGCGGCACCACGCAGCGGCAAGATGCGCTGGGCGAACAGCGCGAGCCGGTCTTCGTCCAGGGCGTGCGCCAGGCGGGTGGCCCACAGCATCTGGCGGTGCCGCGCATCGAGCTCGTGGTCGCCGTCGGACCAGGCCCGCACCCGGTTGCCCCCAGCTTCGGTGGCCAGGCAGCAGCACGCGTCCGCGGCCTGAACGATGGCGGCAGGCGCTGCCCAGCGGGCATCCATGGGCACCAGACCGATGCTGGTGCCGATCCGCCAGCCGTGGCCCTTGTGCATGAAACGGTAGGCGTCCGTCAGGTCGCAGATGCGTTGGGCCAGCGCGCACGCCTGCTCGGCGGTGCCGGACACGATCGCTGCAAACTCGTCGCCACCCAGGCGGGCCAGTGTGTCGCCCACGGGCACCACTTCACCCAATAGCCGGGCCACTTGGGCCAGCACGGCGTCGCCTGCCGAATGGCCGCAGGCATCGTTGATGATCTTGAGTTGATCGAGATCGATGTACAGCAAGGCGTGCTCGGTGCCGTCGTCCTGTGCGGCTCGAAAGGCAAACTCCAGGCGCCTTTCGAATCTTGTTAGGTTGGCCAGGCCGGTCAACGCGTCGTGGGTGGTGCGATGTGCAAAGTCGCCGCGCAAGCGCTGGTGTTCGGTGACGTCGCGGAACACCTGCACGGTGCACAGCAGATGGCCTTCTCGATCGCGGATGGGCGTCGCGCTGCTTTCGATGACAAATTCGTTGCCCCGTTGGCACACCAGCCGCGCCGCGCCTTGATCTGCTTTGACGTTGAATACTTGCCTCAAGTGCAGGCCACGGGCTGCTGCCAAAGTCCAACCCGTCAGATGTTCGGCCCTCGCGCTCAGGCTGTACACCCTGTCTTGGGCATCCGTCGTGATCACGCCGTCGCCGATGGCGCCTAGCGTCGCTCGCAGTGTCTGATCCTGCTGATCGAGTCTGGCCACGACGCTTTCACGACCCCACAGGCTGGCACCGGCGCCGGGCGGCCCGCACGTGCCGTCGCGCTGCTCCGGCAAGGTCAATCGAATGGCATGACGCCCTTCCAGCGCGCAGCCCGCCGCCGTGGCCAGGTGGGCCAAGGCCCGCGTCTGGGCGGCCTCGAGTTGCCGAGGCTCGTGCCCCAGCACACAAACCGTGCCGACGCAGGTGTCGTCGCTCAGGTAGACAGGCGCACCTGCGTAGTGGCGGATTCCAGGAGGCCCGACGACCAGCGGGTTGTCGGCAAACCGCGGGTCGAGCCGTGCGTCGGCGACCTCGAACACGCCGCGTCCCAGAATGGCGTGAGCGCAGAACGCGATGTCGCGCGGCGTCTGCTCGATGCCCTGCAGTCCGACGCTGGCCTTGAACCACAGGCGGTCCGCATCGACCAGGCTGAAAAGCGCGATCGGCGCCCCGCAAGTGGCGGCAGCGACGGCCACCGGCGCGTCAAACACCGGCTCGCGGGCGCTGTCCAGCACCGCCAAGCCGTGAATCACCCTCAGGCATCGGGTTTCGTTGTGGCGTTGGGATGCCGATTGCATGGGCGAGATCCAGTCAGGATTCTCGGGCGACCCCTGGCTTATCGGAGGCGAACGATCCGGGCTTTAATTCGTCCAAAACATCCACGTCGATCTCGGGCAATCTGAAAGGGCCACTCTTGTGCCCGCATGGCCACGTGCGACCATCGCAAAATCGAGCGGCCGACCCCTCATGCCTGTCTAGAAGCGGACTCCAAGTGAATCAAAGCCTCCGTTCCTACACCACGGTTGAGGTTGCCAAGCGACTCGGCGTGTCGATGCAGACCGTTCAGCGCTGGGTGGACGCCGGGTACCTGCAAGCCTGGAAAACCTTGGGTGGACATCGGCGCATCGAGGCGTCCAGCGCTGAGCGCCTGTTCAGGGAGCAGGATGAACGCATCGGCACCACGCCGGCCGCCCTGCCCGGCGCTGCGACCGAACCGCCCCGGATTTCGGTGGTGGTCGTCGACGACGATCCGCGGGACCTGGCGCTGCTGGTCACGCTGGTGCAGATTGCGCTGCCCGACGCGCATGTCGAGACGGCCGAAAACGGCTTTCAGGGGCTGGTGGAGATCGGTCGGCTGACGCCTGCGATTGTTGTGACGGATCTCCATATGCCCCACATGGACGGCTTTGAGATGATGCGCAACCTGATGCTCGACGAGGCCACGCGGCCGCGCCTGATGGTGGCCGTGACAGCCCGGACCGCAGGGGAAGTTGCACATGAACAGCCGATGCCCCAGGGTGTGGTCCTGATGACCAAGCCTTTGGACCACGCACGATTCATCGGCCTGCTGCAGCGACCGCTCTGACGGCGCCTGATGCGATCAATGTGCCGCGGTTCCTGCCGGCTGACGCGGCGTTGAGCCGCCATCCCGAAATCGGTGACGCCGTCGCGGCTGCGACACGGGTCGGCACGAGGATGGAGTTCCCGCCATCGGCCCCGTGATGGACGCGCCGCAAAAAACGCCACCCCATGCGACCCAGGCGGTGCCCGATGCGACCCGACCGTCCCTATTGCGACTGCAGGATGCGCCGCCCGGTGGCCTGCTGCACCGGCCGGGCGTTCATCGGGTAGATGCGCGCGAACAGCTCCAGTTGCTCGGCCGACACCGGGACCGGATGGCGCATCACCACCCACTGCACACCTTCTGAACACGGCGGCGTGGTGAGCGAACCCATGTAGGTGTAGTAGCGGCGGTCGACGGGCAGGATCTCGCTGGGGTCCAGCATCACCCGCGCCGCGGTTTCTTCGTGACGTTCCAGCGGCAGGTTGTTCCACACCTGCTGCACGGCGGGCTGGGCTTCGCCCTTGTCCAGCAGCACGGCCACCACGGCCAGCTTGCCCTGGTCGTCCTTGTGCACCAGGTGCACCGACATCTCGAACTGGCGGCCGTCGATGCGCTCTTCCGACGGCCGGTGGAAGTGCATCTGCACCAGCTCGAAACGCTTGCCACCCAATTCGATGTGATTGCCCGACGCCAGGTTGGCCTGCACGGTGTGGCCGTTGTCGATGACACCGAAGCGGCTGCCCTGGTAGGCAAACTTCACCGGTTCCAGGTCCACCGCCAGGCCGCCGCGGATGTCGATGGGGCTTTGACGCTGGCCGCTGCCGCAGAGCTTGAACTCGGGTCTCAGGCCGCCCCAGGTCTGCGGACCGGCCGGGCCCTGGTAGGCCCAGTGCGGCTCGGCGCCGTGCGAACCGACACCGGCGCCGGCAGCCGCAGCCGACGGCGCACGGGCTTTGCCCACCACGGCGCGCGGCGGCCCTTCAGCGGCTGCAGGACCCAGCGAGGTCTTGGCCACGATGCGCACGTCCAGCGGGCCTGCGGCGCCTTCGCTGGTCTTCACGCCAGACAGCTTGCCGGCCAGGCGCTGGCGCAGCTGCTCCAACGGGTCCACTGGGGTGGCGGCGGAAGCCCCAGAAGCCGGCCGGGCCGGCGCGTCGGGCGCATCGGCCGTGTCCACGAGTTTGGTGGTCTTGGACGCACCCTTCATGGGCTTGAGCAGCGGCACGTCGGCCATGGCCAGTGAACCGAAGACCAGCAGGCCCAGTGCCAGCATCACGTGCGTGACGGCGCGGCACAGACGGGCCGGACTTGTAAGGTACGAAGGCAATTGCACGGGGCAGGCAGGACTCATGGATCGGGCTCCTGGCTCGGTTATCGGCAGCCTCAGCCCAGGACTTGACCACTCTCCAGCCTTGGCTTCACCCACAGCCACGCGCCGATGCCCACAGCCAGCATGCCGGCCGAGGTGAGCGCCAGCGCCAGCGTCGAATGCATCACCAGCGGCGCCAGCACACCCGCCACTGCGGCATTGGCCAGGCTGCCCACACAGGCCTGCACCGAAGACGCGGTGCCGCGCCGGTCGGGCGCCTGGTCCAGCGCCATGATCGTGACCACCGGCACCATCAGCGCCCAGCCGAAGGAAAACACCGCAATGGGCAACATGGCCCAGGCCGGGTGGGCGTCGAACGCCAGGTTCAGCAGCACGTTGACCAGCGTCGTCACGAGCATGATCACGAAGCCATGGCGGATCTGGTGCCGCGGTTTGATGCGCCCGGCCAGCCGCCCCGACAGCAAGGCGCCACCCACCATGCCGCCGATGGACAGCACGAAAAACCAGAAGAACTGCGTCGGCGCCAGCTGCAGGTGTTCGCCCAGGAACACGGGCGCCGACAGCACGTACAGGAACATGCCGTTGAAGGGCACGCCGCTGGCAAAGACAAGGGCCACGAAGCGCCCGTTTTTCGCCAGCTGCACATAGCCCCGCAGCAGCGGCCCGGCCCTGAACAGCTGTCGGCCCGACGGCGGCAGCGTCTCGGGCAGCCAGCGCCAGTTGGCCAGCAGCAGCGCCAGCCCCAGCACAGCCAGCAGCCAGAAGATCGAATGCCAGTCGGCCCATTCGAACAGCAGGCCGCCAATCATGGGCGCCACCGCCGGCGCAATGCCGAAGAAGATGGTCACCTGCGACATCATGCGCTGGGCGTCGGCGGGTGCGTAGAGGTCGCGGATGATGGCGCGCGAGACCACCATGCCCACACCCGCCGACGCGCCCTGCAGCGCCCGAAAGAACACCAGCGTGCCGATGGAATCGCTGAGTGCACAGCCCACCGAGGCCAGCGTGAACACCGCCACGCCCACCAGCACCACCGGCCGGCGGCCCAGGCTGTCGGCCAGCGCGCCGTGGAACAGGTTCATGACCGCAAAACCGAGCAGGTAGCTCGACAGCGTCTGCTGCATCTGCACCGGCGTGGCGCCGATGGCCGCGCCGATGCCGGCAAATGCCGGCAGGTAGGTGTCGATGGCAAACGGCCCGATCATGCCCAGGCAGGCGAGCAGCAGCGCCAGCGTCCAGCGCCGGCCCGGCCACAGAGTAGAAGCGTCGGGGATCATCGAAGGGGCAAACCGTGCAGTCTAGTGGCCACGCGAGAACGGTGCTTCAATGCAGGTCATGAACCTGTTGCGCAGACGATCCCTCATTTCTGCAGCCGCTGCAGCCACTGCTGGCGCGCTTGCCGCCACGCTGGGCACACCGGCCCTGGCCAGTTCCCGCCGCGCACTCGTGGCCATGACCGACGGCCCTTTCTACCCGCCGCGCAGCTGGCGCGACAAGGGCCCGCTGGCTGGCGACTGGGACGCCGATCTCACACGGGTGCAGCGCGGCGGCCGTGTGCTCACCGCACGCGGCGAACACCTGGGCCTGCAGCTGCGCGTGGCCGACACGCAGGGCCGGGTGATCGACGACGCCGAGACCGAGTTCTGGCAGTGCGACACACTGGCCCAATACCGCCACCCCGACGTGGCCCTGCCGGCGGGCCGCTATGACGAGGGCTTCCAGGGCTTTGGCGCCCTGCGCAGCGGCAAGGACGGGGCACTGAGCCTGCGCACCATCAAGCCCGTACCCTACCCGGGCCGCACACCGCACATCCACATCAAGCTGCGCCACCCCGCTTTTGGCGAACTGACCTCGCAGCTGTTCCTGGCCGGCGACAGCGGCAATGGGGGGGACTTCCTGTGGCGCCGCGTGCCGCAGGCCGACCGCGCGGCGATGGAACTGGTGCTGCAGGCCGCACCCGCCGACAGCGGGCTGCGCTGGACGGCACAGCACACGCTGGTGGTGCCGGCCTAGACACGTTGTGTGCTGCTGAAAAAGTGTGAAGCAAACCGATAGGCCGGATTCTGTGCGGCAGGCCTGTTGCCAGAGCCCGCCGTGACCGCCATTCCTCTGGGCCGAAAGTCACCTTTCGGCTCGGTGCTACCTACCCGCACACTCCCCGGGCCAGGTCAATGTGTGCCTACTTGGTATTGCTGCGCGTAGAGATTGCCCGTTTCACCCGTTGCGGGGCTTGCTCCGCAACGGGTGGCTGCTTGGGCCGTGCTTGCGCACGGCGCCCCGCGGCAAGCCGCGTGGCACTGTCGGCTTGCGCCGCCAGTCCGCAGAACACCCATCATCGGGACCCCACAACGACTCGTCTCTGTTGCTCTGATCCTCACCTCACGGTGGACAGCCGTTAGCTGCTACGCCGCCCTGCGCAGTCCGGACCTTCCTCCAGTGCCGTGTTTCCACGATCGCACCAGCGGCGGTCTGGTCTGCTTCACGGGGTGGATTATCGCTTGATGGCTGGCGCCGGCGAGACGTTCAGATCGACATGCGCGCCTTCACGCCATCAGCCGTCATGCCCGCGCCGCGCCCGCGCATCACCACTTCGCCACGTTCCATCACCAGGTACTGGTCGGCCAGCTCTTCGGCAAAGTCGTAGTACTGCTCCACCAGCACGATGGCCATTTTCTGGCCGTTCATGCCACGGTCGGCCAGCATGCGCAGCACACGGCCGATGTCCTTGATGATGCTGGGCTGGATGCCTTCGGTGGGTTCGTCCAGCATCAGCAGCCTGGGGCCGGCGGCCAGGGCGCGGGCGATGGCCAGCTGTTGCTGCTGGCCACCCGACAGATCACCGCCGCGGCGCTTGATCATCTGCTTGAGCACGGGAAACAGCTCGAACAGCTCGGGCGGGATGGCCGTGCCGCCCGGCCGCGAAGCCAGGCCCATGCGCAGGTTGTCTTCCACCGTCAGGCGGCCGAAGATCTCGCGCCCCTGCGGCACGTAGCCCGTGCCCAAACGCACACGGTCATACGACGTGGCCTTGGTGATGTCGGTGCCGCCGAGCGCGATGCGCCCGGCCTTCACGCGCACCACGCCCATCAGACTTTTCAGCAGCGTCGTCTTGCCCACGCCATTGCGCCCCAGGATGACCGTGACTTCGCCGACCCGGGCTTCCAGCGACACATTGCGCAGGATGTGCGAACCGCCGTAGTACTGGTTGAGCCCCTCGACCTGCAGGAGGGCCTTGACCTCGGGGTCAGCGTCCAAGGTAGACCTCGACCACTTTCTGGTTGTTCTGCACGTCGCTCAGCAGCCCCTCGGCCAGCACGCTGCCTTCGTGCAGCACGGTCACCTTCTTGCGGCCTTCTGTCAGCTGGTCGACAAACTTCATGTCGTGCTCCACCACCACCAGCGAGTGTTGGCCCTCCAGCGTGAGGAAGAGCTCGGCGGTGCGCTCGGTTTCTTCGTCGGTCATGCCGGCCACGGGTTCGTCCAGCAGCAGCAGCTTGGGCTCTTGTGCCAGCAGCATGCCGATCTCCAGCCACTGCTTCTGGCCGTGGCTCAAGAGGCCCGCCGTGCGCTGCGCTTCGGCCTTCAGGTGGATCAGCGTCAGCAAATCACCCAGCTTGTCCAGTTGCTCGCCGCTGAGGCGCGAAAACAGGCCCGCGCGCACGCTGCGGTCGTTGCGCAGATTGAGTTCGAGGTTCTCGAACACGCTGAGCTGTTCATAGACCGTGGGTTTCTGGAACTTGCGGCCCACGCCCACTTGCGCGATGTCGGGTTCGTTCAGGCGCAACAGGTCGATGTTGCTGCCGAAGAAGACCTTGCCCGAATCGGGCCGGGTCTTGCCGGTGATGCAGTCCATCATCGTCGTCTTGCCCGCGCCGTTGGGGCCGATGATGCAGCGCAGTTCGCCCACATCGATGGTCAGGCTCAGCTTGTTCAGCGCCTTGAAGCCGTCGAAGCTGACGGTCACGTCCTGCAGGTACAGCGCCACGCCCTGCGTGAAGACCACTTCGCCAGCGCTCAGGGGGCGACCGAAACCACCGCCCTTGCCGGCCGTGGCCGATCGCTGTTCGTAGGCCGCACGCGCCTGCGCGCCGGCTGCCATCAATTCGGGCGTCATGCCTTATCCGCCGAAGCGCGCTTGCGCAGCTTGCGGTACAGGCCCAGCAGGCCCTGCGGCAGGAACAGCGTCACCGCGATGAACAGCGCGCCCAGGAAAAACAGCCAGAACTCGGGAAAGGCCACGGTGAACCAGCTTTTTGCACCGTTGACGAAGAAGGCGCCGATGATCGGCCCGATGAGCGTGCCGCGCCCGCCCACGGCGGCCCAGATGGCAATCTCGATGCCGGCCGCCGGGCTCATCTCGCTGGGATTGATGATGCCCACCTGCGGCACGTACAGCGCACCAGCCACGCCGCACATCACGGCGCTGAGTGTCCAGATGGCCAGCTTGTAGGCGATGGGGTCGTAGCCGCTGAACATGACCCGCGTCTCGGCGTCGCGGATGGCCTGCAGCACACGCCCGGCCTTGCTGCCCACGATGGCTCGCGACATCAGGAAAAAGCCCACCAGCGTGAGGCCGCTCAACACGAACAGCAGCACCTTCATGTTCTGCGTGATCGGCGCGCCCAGGATGCGCTTGAAGTCGGTGAAGCCGTTGTTGCCGCCGAATCCCGTTTCATTGCGGAAGAACAGCAGCATGGCGGCAAAGGTCAGCGCCTGCGTGATGATGCTGAAGTACACACCCTTGATGCGCGAGCGAAAGGCGAAGTAGCCGAACACGAAGGCCAGCAGACCCGGCACCAGCACCACCAGCGCCATCTGCGCGATGAAGCTGTCGCTCAGCGCCCAGGTCCAGGGGAATTCCTTCCAGTCCAGGAAGACCATGAAGTCGGGCATGTGGCTCTTGTACTGCCCGTCGGTGCCGATCTGGCGCATCAGGTACATGCCCATGGCATAACCCCCCAGCGCAAAGAACAGGCCGTGGCCCAGGCTCAGGATGCCGGTGTAGCCCCAGATCAGGTCCATGGCCAGCGCGCAGATGGCGTAACACAGGATCTTGCCGAAGAGGCTGACGTAGAAGTCGCTCAGGTGCAGCACATGCCCCTCGGGCACAGCAAGATTCATCAGCGGCACCACCACCGCGACCACGATCACCGCAACCAGCACCCCAGTCCAGAACCGCGCCCCAAGCGGCAGCCGCGGGCCCGGCTCTGCCGGACCGCTGGGTGCGCCCCCCTGGGGGGGAGCGCCGGAGGCGCTACGGGGGGGGATCATGCCTCGCGGCCCTTCAAGGCAAAGATGCCCTGCGGTCTTTTCTGGATGAAGACGACGATGAAGCCCAGCACCATGATCTTGGCCAGCACCGCACCCTGCCAGCCTTCGAGCAGTTTGTTCAGCACGCCCAGGCCCAGGCCCGCGTAGACCGTGCCCGCCAGCTGCCCCACGCCGCCCAGCACCACGACCAGGAAGCTGTCGACGATGTAGCCCTGGCCCAGGTCGGGCCCCACGTTGCCAACCTGGCTGAGCGCGCAGCCCGCCAGGCCCGCGATGCCCGCGCCCAGCGAAAAGGCATAGGTGTCCACACGTGCGGTGTTCACGCCCACGCAGGCGGCCATGCGGCGGTTCTGCGTCACGCCGCGCACGAACAGGCCCAGGCGCGTGCGGCTGATCAGCAGCGCAACGCCGGCCAGCACCAGCATCGCAAACACGACGATGGCGATGCGGTTGTAGGGCAGCGTCAGATTGGGCAGCACCTGCAGGCCGCCCGACAGCCAGGCCGGGTTTTCGACACCGACGTTCTGCGCACCGAAGATCGTGCGCACCAACTGCATCAGGATCAGGCTGATGCCCCAGGTGGCCAGCAGGGTTTCCAGCGGCCGGCCGTACAACCAGCGGATCACGCTGCGTTCCAGCACCGCGCCCACCAGCGCGGCGGCCAAGAAGCTGGCCGGGATGGCGGCCAGGATGTACCAGTCAAAGGCGTCCGGAAGCCAGGCCCTGAACAGGTTCTGCACCAGGTAGGTGGCATAAGCGCCAATCATCATCAGCTCACCGTGCGCCATGTTGATGACGCCCATCAGGCCGTAGGTGATGGCCAGGCCCAGCGCCACCAGCAGCAGGATGCTGCCCAGGCTGATGCCCGAGAACATCACGCCCAGGCGTTCACCCCAGGCCAGGCGCGACTGCACCTTGGCCAGCGATGCCGAGATGGCGGACTTCACTTCGGCGTCGGTTTCCGAGGCCAGTTTTTCGATCAGCAGCGAACGAGTCGCCGGTTGTTCGCTGTCGGCCAGCAGTTGTGCCGCCGCCAGTCGCTTGGCCTTGTCGTCGGACGAAATCATCACGGCGGCACGCAGCAGTTCCAGCCGCGCTTTCAGGCCCGCGTCCCTTTCGCCGGCGATGGCCTTTTCAAGGACCACCAGCTTGCCTTCGTCGGCACCGTCGCGCAGGTCATCGATGGCTTTGGCGCGCACGGCGGCGTCGGGCGAGAACAGCTTCAGCGCCGCCAGTGCGGCTTCGAACTCGCGCCGCACACGGTTGTTGTTGACCACGTCTTCGGAGTCGGCCGGCAGCGTGGCGGCCACGCCGCTGGCGGCTTCGGTGACGGTGTCGCCGCGCACGATGTAGGCCTTGCCCCCGGCCACTTTCACCTCGTCGGCCAGCAGGGCCTCCAGCAGCGGCCCCAGCGCCGGGTCGACGGCGGCCACAACTTCATTCAAGGCGGCGATGCGGTCTTCGCTCTCACCGCCGGCAATGCGGGCAGCCTGTTCGGTGGTCAGCCCAAACGCCGCCAGCGGCGCCACGGCAAGAAACAGGCACAACAACAGACGGTAAACCACTGATCAACATCCGGTTGGGCCAAACGGGCGGCATCGACAGATGCCGCCCCCATCAGGCGGACGCCGCGGAACCGGCTTCGCCGGGCCGCTGGCGTCGCCCCCCTGGGGGGTGCGGCCGCCAGGCCGCTCCGGGGGGAGTTACTTCGACGGCACGTTCTTCTTGCCCTTGTTTTCGGTGATGTAGTCGCTCCAGGGGTCGGCCACGACCGGGCCCTTGGTCTTCCACACCACGTTGAACTGACCGTCGGCCTTGATCTCGCCGATGAACACCGGCTTGTGCAGGTGGTGGTTTTCCTTGTCCATGGTGCTGACGAAGCCACCCGGCGCCTTGAAGGTCTGGCCGGCCATGGCGGCGATGACCTTGTCGGTGTCGGTGCTCTTGGCCTTGGTCACCGCCTGCGCCCACATGTGGATGCCGATGTAGGTGGCTTCCATCGGGTCGTTGGTCAGCGGACGGTCCTTGTGGCCGGCGATGCCCTTGGCCTTGGCGTAGGCGGTCCACTTGCTGACAAATTCGGCGTTGGCCGGGTTCTTCAGGCTCATGAAGTAGTTCCACGCGGCCAGGTGGCCCACCAGCGGCTTGGTGTCCACGCCGCGCAGTTCTTCTTCACCCACGCTGAAGGCCACCACGGGCACGTCAGTCGCCTTCAAGCCCTGGTTGCCCAGCTCCTTGTAGAACGGCACGTTGCTGTCGCCGTTGATGGTGGACACGACGGCGGTCTTCTTGCCTTCGTCAGCAAACTTCTTGATCTTGGCGATGATGGTCTGGTAGTCCGCATGGCCGAAGGGGGTGTACTCCTCGATGATGTCGGCGTCCTTGATGCCCTTGGCATTCAGGAAGGCTCGCAGGATCTTGTTGGTGGTGCGCGGGTACACGTAGTCGGTGCCCAGCAGCACAAAGCGCTTGGCGCTACCGCCGTCCTTGCTCATCAGGTATTCGACGGCGGGAATGGCCTGCTGGTTGGGCGCTGCACCCGTGTAGAAGACGTTCTTGCTGAGCTCTTCACCTTCGTACTGCACCGGGTAGAACAGCAGCGCGTTGGTGCTCTCGAACACCGGCAGCACACTCTTGCGCGACACGCTGGTCCAGCAACCGAAGACCGCGGCCACCTTGTCCTGGCTGATCAGCTGCTTGGCCTTTTCAGCGAACAGCGGCCAGTTGGAGGCCGGGTCGACGACCACCGCCTCGATCTTCTTGCCCAGCACGCCGCCCTTGGCGTTGATCTCGTCGATGGCCATCAGCGCCACGTCCTTGAGCACGGTTTCGCTGATGGCCATGGTGCCGCTCAGCGAATGCAGCACGCCGACCTTGATGGTCTCTTGCGCACTGGCCAGGCCGCTGTAGCCCAGCGTGGCCAGCGCCAGGGTCATGGCGGTGAGGGTCTTGCCGGCGTGGCTGCCGAATGCACGGCGTGTGGTGGTCATGGGTTCTCGCTCCTGGGTGATGGGAAAGTGACGGGGAAGTGATGGGGGGTGTGATCGGGCGGGCTGACTTCAGCGGGTGGACGATGCGTTCAGCTCCGCAAGTGCAGCTTAGGCAGGGCAGCGCCGTGCGGAAATACGCCGTCTGGCGTACAGGCATGCGGCCGGTGCGGGTGCAGCGCCTAGACTGCGGCGGTGTTGAAAAAACCCGCCCTCCCGTCCATGCCCATTGCCTCGCGGCGCTTGCGGACCCCAACGCTGTGCGCCTGCCAGGCCCTGGCGCTGGCCCTGGCCTTGGCGCTGCTGCTGCCCGCAACCGCCCAAGCACAGCTGCTGCCGCCCACTCTGCCCACGCTGGATGGCCTGCCACGGCCCAACGCACCGCCAGCAGAAATGGGGCCGGTCGTGCCCGCGCGTGTGCAACGCTGGCGGCAGGAAGCCAAGGCGCTGGAGTACGGCGAAGGCGTTCCGCGCGATGCCGTGGCCGCGGCCCAGCTGTACTGCCGCGCCGCGCGCCACGGCGACGCCGAATCGCAGTACAGCCTGGCCTGGATGATGACCAACTCGCGTGGCATCGAACGCAACGAGGCCGAAGCCGCGCACCTGTTTGCCGCCGCCGCCGAACAAGGCTACGAACAGGCCAAGAACATCCTGGCGCGCATGGGCGAACCGCGCGGCGCGCCGCCGCCTTGCCTGCGGCCGCCAGAAGAAGATCGCATCGCCGTCGTGCCAACCCCGGTGCCGGCCAGACCCGTGCCCGGCGCACGTCCACCCGGCCAGCCGATGCTGCTGCCCGTGCCGCCGCCGCCCAACGCGCCTGAGCCCATCGTGCGCTTTGTCAACCTGGTGGCCCCCGAGTACAAACTGCAGCCGCACCTGGTGCTGTCCATCATCGCCACCGAGTCCAACTTCGATGCCTCGGCGGTGTCGCCCAAAGACGCACATGGCCTGATGCAGCTGATCCCGGCCACGGCCTCGCGTTTTGGCGTGCGCAACATCCGGGACCCGGTGCAGAACATCCGCGGCGGCATGGCCTACTTGCGCTGGCTGATGGCCCGCTTCGAGGGCGACGTGCGCCTGGTGGCCGCCGCCTACAACGCAGGCGAAGGGGCGGTCGAGCGTTACCTGGGTGTGCCGCCCTATGCCGAGACGCGCCTGTATGTGCTGAAGATCCGCGCCGGCATGGCCGGGCAGACACAGCACCCCTTCGACTCAACGGCGGCCGAACCTTCACCGGTGTTGCCGCTGATCCGCAACGCGGCCAAGAACGCGGCGGTGGGCTTGCCCACCTTTCGCCAGTAGCGCCAGGCCCGTCATTCAGCCACTGGCGTCAGGACCGGCCCAGTCGGCCATCAGGCCATCCGGCACACGCTTGGTGTGGCCTGGGGATGCGGCGCGAAGCGGGGTGCCCAGGCTGATCCAGCCCACCAGCGTTTCGCCAGGCGCGCAGAACGCGGCCACGACGTTGGGGGACCGCACCTTGGACCCGGACAGCATCTTGCCGCCGTAGCCCAGCGCGTGCGCAGCGGTCAGCAGGTGAGTCACGGCACCACCCACGGCCATCCACTGTTCATGGCCAGGCGCCAGCGGATGGCCCAGGTCGATGCGCGCCAGCACCGCCAGAGTGACCGGCGCGCGCAGGGCACGCTCACGGTCCAGCGCCGCCGCAGCCTCGGCCTTGCCCAATTCGACGGCGGCCCGTTCCAGCAGGTCGGCGAAGGCCAGGCGCTGTGCGCCGCGGATGATGGCAAAACGAAAGGGCACCAGGCCGCCGTGGTCGGGGGCACGCAATGCCGCCAGCAGCATGACTTGCAGCGCCGCATCGTCAGGCCCGGGTTCGCCCAGGTGCTTGGGCCCCAGCGAATAGCGGCCGAGCAGCACGCCGAGTGCGGTGGTGTCCATATGGGCCCTGTGACTTGGGGAAGCGGGGTCAGAAGGCAGGCGCGCCGTGACGACAATCAGCTGCCGACGATCGTGGGCCGCACCCCACGGTCATCAGCACTGTTGCCAGACGATCACAGCAGGCCCGCGCTGCGCGCTGCCGACTCCAGGCCCTTGTAGTTTTCTGGTCGGGTGGGGACATAGCGCGTGGCGCGGTTGAGCGTCAGGATTTCCTTGTGCGCCGGGTTGGCCGGGTCCAGCGCCAACAAGGCCTTCTGCAGCCGGTCGCGCAGATCGGCCGGCATGTCGGCATGCACCGACCAGTTGTAGTTGAAGTAGGGCGGCGTGGTGTAAAAAACGTCCACGGCCTTGGTGTCGACCCGGTTCTCGGCCACGAACTTGCGCCACACCGTGATGTCCAGCGCCGCCGCATCGACCTTGCCGCTGACCACGCTGGCGATGGTGGCGTCGTGGGCGCCGCTGTAGGCGATGCGCTTGAAGTCCTTTTCAGGGTCAAGCCCGGCCTGCAGCAAGAAGCTGCGCGGCATCAGGTGGCCCGAGGTGCTGCTTTGTGAACCGAAGCTGATTTGTTTGCCCTTCATGTCGGCCAAGCTCTTGATGCCGGAGTCGGTCTTGGAGATGAAGACCGACTGGAACCTGGTGTCTTCTTCGCGCTGCGCCAGCGGCACGATCTTGCCGCCCGAGCGCAGGCTGGCCTGCACAAACGTGAAGCCGCCAAACCACACCACGTCAACCTTCTTGTTGACCAGGGCCTCCACCGCCGCCGGGTAGTCGTTGACGGGTGTGAACTCGACCTTCACGTTCAAGGTTTTTTCAAGGTAGCTGGCCAAAGGTGTGAACTTGCGCACCTGTTCGGTGGCCGCCTCTTCCGGGATGGTGGTGATGCGCAGGACCTGCTGAGCCTGGGCGCCGAGGGCCACAAGCGCGATGGAAGCGACCAAGCCGATACGGCGCGCCCAATGCGCAAGCTGGGTCGTGGGGGTCATGGAAGTCATTGGCACCGTCTCCTGGATGTGGAAGTGATCATTGGATCATGCCAGCCAAGTTCAGGTCGGGTTCAGCTCGCGCACACGCTGCATGGCCATGGCCGCGGCGGCGGTGCGCGTTTCGACCCCCAGCTTTTCGTACACCCGCTCCAGATGCTTCTTGACCGTGGCCGGGCTGCTGCCCAGGATGTCGCCGATGTCGCGGTTGGTCTTGCCCTTGGCCACCCAGTACAGCACTTCGCTTTCGCGCAGCGTCAGGCCGAAGGCCAGCATGGTGGCTTCAACCGTGGCGGCGTCGCTCACCTCCCGCAGCACGATGAGCCAGTCTTCGTCTACCGTGCGGCCTTGCAGTGTGGCCACCAGTTGCCGCAACTTGCCTGCCACCAGCCCGGCGGTGGACAGCGGCCGCACCTCGCGGCCCTGCTCGGCCTGCAGCAGCCAGGTCAACAGCGCGGCGGGCACCTGGTCAGGCAGGCTGTCGAAGTAGATGGGCAACCAGCGCCGCGCCAGCGGTGTCTGCCACACCAGCCGCGCATGGCCGCCCTGCAGCCGCACGGCGATGGTGGCGTGGCCATAGGCGTCCAGCGCGTTGCGCGCCTGCCGCGCCTGGCGGGCGGCCAGCATGTGCACGGCCATGCGCGCCAGCACCTCGGGCGCCCGGATGGGCTTGGTGACGTAGTCCACGCCGCCGGCTTCAAAGGCCGCCAGCACGTGTTCGGTGTCGGTGAGGCCGGTCATGAAGATGATCGGAATGTGCGCCGTTTCCGGTCCGGCCTTCAGGCGGCGCGCCACTTCGAAGCCGTCGATGCCAGGCATCACCGCATCGAGCAGCACGATGTCGGGGTCGGCCTGTGCCGCCCGAAGCAGCGCGCTGCTGCCGTCGGTGGCCACCAGCACGGTGTAGCCGGCGGCGTCCAGCGCGTCGTGCAGCACGGCCAGGTTGTCGGGCACGTCGTCGACGATCAACACCAGGCCGGCGCTGCGCGGGTTGGCCAGGTCGATGGCGTGGCGCACCGGGTCAGGTGGGCTGAGCGTGGGCAAGGGCATGTTGAATCACCGGTGTCATGCGATCGAACTGGAAGTTGTGCGCCAGCGTGCGCAGCGGCGCCAGCCAGGCGGCGGTGTCGGGGCGGTTGGTCTCGATCTGGTCGAGCAGTTTGTGCACACCGCGCGGATAGCCCAGGCTCACCACCTCGTGCAGCGCCTGAAGCTGTTCACGCGTGGGACGCGGTGCATTGGCCGGGACCGCAGCCGATGGCGGCGCAGACGGCCCAGACGGCGCAGGCGGCGCAGGCGGCGTGGTAAGCCACTGCAGCGCCAGCTTCGTGCCCATCCAGTCCAGCAGTTCGTCAAAGCGCACGGGCTTGGTGACGAAGTCAGCGGCACCGATGCCGACGTCGTTGTCTTGCCCCTTGTCGAAGGCATTGGCCGACACGATGGCCACCGGCGCGCTGCTCAGCTGCAGGCGGCGCAGGGTGCGGACGGTTTCCCAGCCGTCGATGCCGGGCATGGCCAGGTCCATCAGGATGGCGTCGACGCTGTTCTCGGCCAGCAGGCCCAGCGCGGCGGTGCCCGAACCGGCTTCCAGCACCTCGAAGCCCAGTGCCTGCAGCCGGCGCGCCAGCAGCGTGCGGTCCACCTCTTCGTTGTCCACCAACAGGATGCGGCGGCGCATACCGGCATAACCCACCCGCGGTGCGATGGGCTTGGGCGCGCTGACACCGCGCAACTCGGGCAAGAACAGGCGGATGCGAAAGAGCGTGCCCGCGCCTTGCTCTTCGCTCGCACCCGCCAGGGCCGTGCGCGAAGACACCGTCATCTCGCCACCCATCAGGTCGGTCAGCATCTTGGCAATCGTCAGGCCCAGGCCGGTGCCACCCGCGCCGCTGCCGGCCGGCGCGTTGCCCGCCTGGGCCGAATGCGCGCCGCGCGAGAAGGGCTCGAAGATGCGTTCGATGTCGGCCGGCGCGATGCCCGGGCCGGTGTCTTCGATCTCGAACACCGCCATGTCGCGCACATGCGCGGCGCGGAAGATCACACGCCCGCTCTGCGTGAACTTGACCGCGTTGCCCAGCACGTTGATGAGGATCTGCGTCAGCCGCCGCTCATCCGCCCGCACCAGCTGCGGTGCGCCGTCCACGTCGTGCTCGAAGCGCAGGCCCTTGCTCACGGCCTGCAGCTCGAACAGCTGCACGATCTGCTGCAGGTTCTCGCGCAGGCGCATGGGCCGCGGTTCCAGGGCCAGCCTGCCGCCTTCGATGCGCGCGATGTCCAAGGTGCCTTCGATCAGGCTCAGCAGGTGCTCGCCGCCGCGGCGGATGACACCCACGCTTTGCTTGCGGTGCGGCGGCATGGCCGGGTCTTCGTCCAGCAGCTGCGCATAGCCCAGGATGCTGTTCAGCGGCGTGCGCAGCTCGTGGCTGATGGCGCTGATGTAGCGCGTCTTGGCCTGGTTGGCGGCCTCCGCAGAGCGTCGGGCGTCATCTGCAGCCTGTTTGGCCCGTTGCAGTTCTTCGTCGGTGCGGGCGTGCGACTCGATTTCTTTCACCAGCGCTTCGGTCTGGCGGTTGCTTTCTTCCTGCGCCACCCGGCGGCTGATCTGTGTCAGCACCAGCCACCAGCCGATGACACCACCCACCAGCAGCAGCGCGCAGTAGGCCTTGATGAAACCGGCACGCAGCGCGGGGCCGGCGCTGGCCAGGTCGGTGTCGGCCAGCTGCCGCAGTTCAAGCTGGTACAGCATGACCAGCAAGGCGCCCAGGGCTGGCGCCACCAGGGCCATCAGCATCAGGTAGCGGCCCAGGCCGGTGTCCAGTTGCGGCCACCAGGCGCGGGGCGTCAGGCGCTGCAGCAAGGCATTGAACTGAACGCGGGCGCGGGCTTCTTCGGGCTTGCACAGGTCGTGGCAACGGGCGTCGAGTGAACAGCACAGGCTGCAGATGGGGCCGCCATAGGCGGGGCACTGCGCCATGTCCTCACCCTCGTATTCACGTTCGCAGATGACGCAGTGGCGCTGCAGTTTGGCGCCCAGGTAGGCTCCCGGTTCGCTGCGGCGTGCAATGTAGTAGCGGCCTTTCGTTCCCCAGGCGATCAGTGGCGCTGCGACAAAGGCCACCACCATGGCAATCACCGCCGAAAAGGCCTGCGCCATGGGCCCGAACACGCCCAGCCAGGCCAGCATCGACAGCACCGAAGCCAGGCCCATCGCGCCCACGCCCACCGGGTTGATGTCGTACAGGTGCGCACGCTTGAACTCCACACCTTTCGGCGACAGGCCCAGCGGCTTGTTGACCACCAGGTCGGCCACCACGGCCATGATCCAGCTGATGGCGATGTTGCTGTACAGGCCCAGCACACCGCCGATGGCCTTGAAGACCTCCAGCTCCATCAGCATCAGCGCGATCAGCGTGTTGAACACGACCCACACCACCCGCCCGGGGTGGCTGTGCGTGACACGGGCGAAAAAGTTGCTCCAGGCCAGCGAGCCGGCGTACGCGTTCGTGACGTTGATCTTGAGCTGGCTCACCACCACCAGCAGCACCGTGGCGCCCAGCGCCCAGCCGTACTGCGAAAACACCGTTTCGTAGGCCGCCAGATACATCTGGTTGGGGTCGACCACACGGTCAGCCGGCACCGCGAGCATCAACGCCAGGTAGGCCAGCAGCGCGCCGCCCAGCATCTTGGCCACGCCCGGCAGCACCCAGCCCGGCCCACCCACCAGCACCGCAGCCCACCAGCGCACGCGGTTGGCGGCGGTTCTCTCGGGCATGAAACGCAGGTAGTCCACCTGTTCGCCCATCTGCGTGATCAGCGCCACGCCTACCGTGAGCGCGCCGCCGAAGAGCAGCGGGTTGAAGCTGCCGCCGTTGCCCATCTCGCCTGCGTAGCTGCGCAGGTCGGCCACCAGCGTGGGGTGGGCCCGGAAGACGAAGACGTAAGGCACCACCAGCAGCACCAGCCACAGCGGCTGTGTCCACACCTGGAAGCGGCTGATGACGGTGACGCCGTGCGTGACCATGGGGATGACCACCAGCGCGCTGATCAGGTAGCCCCAGGCCGGCGGGATGTCGAACAGCAGCTCCAGCGCGTAGGCCATGATGGCCGCTTCCAGCGCAAAGAAGATGAACGTGAAGCTGGCGTAGATGAGGCTCGTCACGGTGCTGCCGATGTAGCCGAAGCCCGCGCCTCGTGTCAGCAGGTCCATGTCCAGGCCGTAGCGCGCCGCGTAGACGCTGATGGGCAGGCCGGCGGCAAAGATGATGGCCGCCGTGGCCAGCACGGCCCAGAAGGTGTTGATGAAGCCGAACTGCAGCAAGAGCGTGGCACCCAGCGCTTCCAGCACCAGGAAGCTGGCCGCGCCGCCCAGCGCCGTGTGCGCCACGCGCCATTCGCTCCACTTGCGGAACGACCGCGGCGTGAAACGCAGCGCGTAGTCTTCCAGCGTCTCGCTGGCGACCCAGGCGTTGTAGTCGCGGCGGACCTTGATCACACGCTGCTGCGGCGCGGGCCGGCTGTCGGCGGCGGCAGGGACGGGCAGCGGCGCGGGAGTGGCTGTCGACATGGCGATGCCAGCAAACGCAGGATGCGGGCCAGCACGGGCCTTCGCCAGCGGCCGGCGGCCTGGTTACATTGGCATCCATCCTGCTGACGGTGCGCCCATGGACCTGACACCCCGCGAAAAAGACAAGCTGCTGCTCTTCACTGCCGGCCTGCTGGCCGAACGACGCAAGGCGCGTGGCCTGAAGCTGAACGTGCCTGAGAGCATCGCGCTCATCAGCTGTGCCCTCCTGGAAGGTGCACGCGACGGCAAGACCGTGGCTCAACTGATGAGCGAAGGCAAGACGGTGCTGGGTCGCGACGACGTGATGGACGGCGTGCCCGAG
>Ga0105048_10003060_pt1 | contig 27364 bp, 21 predicted proteins | sample MAT05_FD_78382 | JGI IMG/M metagenome (GOLD analysis project Ga0105048, IMG submission 78382) | Freshwater microbial communities from Lake Fryxell liftoff mats and glacier meltwater in Antarctica - MAT-05 | ecosystem: Environmental > Aquatic > Freshwater > Ice > Liftoff microbial mat | place...
CCGCCGCGAAGAATGAACCAGTCGATTTGGGCGTCTTCGACGTTCCAGATTAGGTATTCAAGAATACCTGCACGCTCATAGATCGGCAATTTTACACGACGATCAATCGTCTTGCTGGAGTACGCAACTTCGCCCACCCATTCGGGCGGTCCTTCGACGTAATTGTCCTCGTCGATACGCGATTGTCCGCCGCATGACTCGGCAATGCGAAGATGGACATCGGGCTGCGGTTCAGAATCATCCAGCAGGCGGACTGTTCCATTGTAGCCGGTATCAGTTCCCTGAGTGAACGCGCTGTAGGTGCCGATCCAGGTAACCAAATTGGCATGTGGAGAAGAATGGATCACGGTTGCGGGGGAAGCCATGTATACCACTCCGTCCAGAAGTTCAGCCTTCACGCCCGGCATCGCTTCGTAACGGCGTTCGAACTCGGCGCGATCCAGGCGGTCGCCGTCTTGCAAGACGGGCATGTCCATGACGGGATTTAATGTGGCGCTACTCATGCCGACATTCTACCGTATTGATCGGGAGAAAGGAAAGCGTATCTCAACCACATCAAGAACGACCGGAGTCACGCAATGCAGTCGAGTATTTGCCGCTGGGGAATCATGGGCGCCGCGAACATTGCCCGCAAGAATTGGAAGGCGATCCGCAACGCCGGCAACGCGTCGCTCGTCGCCGTGGCCAGCCGCGACCAGAGCCGGGCGCAACTCTTTATTGATGAGTGCTTCGCCGATACGCCGTTGCCGGCCGCCCCGGTCCCGTGCAGTTACGAAGATTTGCTCAAGCGAAGCGATATTGATGCCGTCTACATCCCGCTGCCGACGGGGATTCGGCCGGAATGGGTGATCCGTGCCGCTCAGTCCGGCAAGCACGTCCTCAGTGAGAAGCCGTGTGGTTCGACGGCGGCCGACGTTCGCGCCATGATCGATGCCTGCCGTCAGTATCACGTCCAGTTTATGGATGGCGTCATGTTCATGCACAGCCGTCGACTGGACGTGCTGCGGCGAACGCTCGACGACGGGGAATCGGTCGGCGACATCCGCCGGATCACGAGCCAGTTCAGCTTCTTGGGGGCCGACGAGTTCTTGAAGCAGAACATCCGCGTCAGCCAGGAACTCGAACCGCTCGGCTGCCTCGGCGATCTCGGCTGGTATAACGTGCGTTTCACGCTATGGGCGCTCGGCTATCAGATGCCCGAACGGGTCAGCGGGCGAATCCTGTCGGCTCACGGCCGGGGCGATAGTAGCTCGGCGGTTCCCACTGAATTTTCCGCGGAGTTGTACTACCCCGGCGGCGTCAGTGCCTCGTTCTACTGCTCGTTTCGGACGGAGAATCACCAGTGGGCGAACGTCGCGGGCACCAAGGGTTACTTGCATGTCCCCGATTTCGTCCTGCCTTTCTTCGGGGCGGAGAATGCCTTCGAGGTGCACCACAACGTCTTCCGCAACCACGGCTGCGATTTCAACATGGAACGGCACACGAAACGGCACACGGTTCGTGAATACAGCAACAGCACAGCCGACTCGCAAGAGACCAAGATGATCCGCGAGTTCTCGCGGATCGCCAAGTCGGGGAAGCTGGAACCGATCTGGGGCGAAATCGCCTTGAAAACACAGCAAGTGGTCGACGCCTGCATGCGCTCGGCGCGAGAGGACGGCAAGCTGGCGACTGTCTGAATCGCGCTGCGACCGTGGATGATTTCCGCTAGAATAAAATGGTGGTTTGATCCCGAGGAACATCGCCAATGCCGAATGCGACATTTGACATTCTGAAATTCACGAGAGCACTCCGCGATGCCGGGGTGCCCGAGAAACAGGCCGAGGCCGAGGCGACCGTGCTGGCTGAAGTTTTTTCTATCAATTTTCGGGATGTCACGACCAAAGACGATCTCAAACATGCCGTGGAAGCCGTTGAAGTGAAGATTCGCGAGACGGAGCTGCGTCTTTCCGCGAGGATCGATCAGCTTGGTGGGCAAGTCAACGGCCGAATCGACCAGCTTGATGGCTTGGTGAATAGTCGGATCGATAATTCTGAGGTCAAGGTTGCGAGCCAATTTGATCTGGTCCGATCGGAGATGCGCGAGATGGAACAACGTCTCCTCTCCAAGATCGATAAAGTTGATGGCCGAATCGATCAGCAGAACGTCAGCATGAATCACATAAAGTGGCTTCTAGGCCTATTGGTGACACTCTGCGTCAGCATCGCGATTCGAACGATTTTCTTCCTGGGCAAATGATCTTCCTGAAAGGCAACTTCATGACTCGTTTGCTTGGCCTCCTCATCGTCATCCTGAACACCCCGCTTCTCGTGGCCGCGGAGCCGACTCTTCCAGCAAAGGACAAGGTCCACCTTTTCCTCCTCATCGGTCAGTCGAACATGGCGGGGCGCGGCAAGCCGGGCGACGAGGACAAGAAGACGCACCCGCGTGTTTGGTCGCTCGACAAGGAACAGAAATGGGTGCCGGCGCTCGCCCCCATCCACTTCGATAAACCGACGGTCGCGGGTGTCGGTCCCGGCGTACCCTTCGGTAAGTATTTGGCCGAGAAGCAGCCGGACATTCATATTGGGCTGATTCCCTGCGCCTTCGGCGGCACGTCCATCGCCCAGTGGGACGCGAAGGGCAAACTCCGGACCGACGCGATCGCCCGCGCCAAGCGTGCCATGCAGGACGGCACCCTGAAAGGGATCCTCTGGCATCAGGGCGAGAGCGACATGAAGAACCCGAAACCCTATTTCGACAAGCTGACGGCCCTGGTTGCCGACATTCGCAAGGACCTCGACGCGCCGGACGTGCCGTTTGTCGTCGGGGAACTGGGCCTCTGGAACAAAGGAGAAGGCCTCATGGAGATTAACGATGCCTTCCATCAGTTGCCGCGGAAGGTCTCCAATACCGCGTTCGTTTCGTCGGAAGGCCTCAAACCGGGGCCTGACAACGTCCACTTCGACACGCCCAGCCAGCACCTGTTCGGGCAACGCTATGCTGAGGCCTATCTCAAACTGTCGACGAAGAAGTAGTGAGATTCGCGTGATCACGAAAGCCCAGGGACGGCCGTCCCGGGGCTTTCCACGTTGATTCCGAATTCTGCTTGCCCCGTTCCCCCACTTCTCGGTAGGATGCGCTCGCGCACGTCCGTGTGAAGAATTTTCACGAACCGGGCAATCGAAACGCGGGTTCGTCCCGTCATATGGATAGGTAACATGAAAACTCTCGGCGCGAGTCTGGCACCTTGTCCGGTCGCGGAGGTGGATCGATCGCCTCCGTCCGATGATTCGTTGACCAAAACGTTCAACGACCTGCGCGACGATCTCATCAGCACGCTGATGTATGTGCTGGGCAACCGCGACGACGCCCAGGACGCCGCGCAAGAAGCATTCGTCAAGTGCTGGCGCTCGCGGGAGGGGATGGTCGGCGTTCTCAACCTGCGTGCCTGGATTTTTCGGGTTGGCTTGAACACCGCCAAGGATCTGCAACGCTCGGCCTGGAATCGCCGGGCTAAATCGTTCCTGGGAGAAGAGACCATGCTCGTCGGTCGTGAATCAGCGCCCGGCCAGTTGCTCGAAGAGCAGGAAAACATCGACCGTCTTCGGCAGGCGATCCACGACCTGCGGCAGGAAGAGAAAGAAGTCTTCCTGCTCCGCCAGAACGGCGAGTTGACCTACGAGCAAATTGCCGAGATTCGCAACAGCCCTGTCGGCACCGTGAAGACCCAGATGCGGGCCGCCCTCCAGAAATTACGCAAAGTTTTGAACTGACCCCGCCCTGATAATTTGAACACTGACGCCCGTGATTCCCCACGCCCAACGGGGAGGAGATAGACCGATGGCCGATTTTGAACGCTTCCAAACCCTGATGCTCGATTCCCTGTACGGCTTGCTCGACGCCGAGCAGGAAACGGAATTGGCCACGTTCATGGCCAACAGCCCCGACGCGGATCGGCTTCGTCAGCAGGCCGCCGAGATGCGTGCTCAACTGGGCCAGGCCGCCAAGTCGGCGTTTCCCACGGTCCAGTTCACTCCGCCGAGCCGGCACGCGAAACCGACGCCGGCGCCCGCTCATGCGAAGCCACGCTCGGTCAAACCCCCGGCGGCGTCGCGCCGCTGGGTCGGCTGGCTCCTGGTCGGGACCTCGCTTCTCGTCGTTCTCGGCCTGGGCATCCCGGCTTTCCGTCAAGCCTACGATCATCGCCAGCAAGCCAAAAAGGTGGTCGCGGCTCGTACCCAATTCGAAACGAGCGACCACACTCTGAAGAACCAGGTGGCCGCCTATAACGCCCGTCGCGAAACCGCCGACCGCACTCGCGACACTGCCGCTGCCGAGTTCGACGAGATTGAGAAGAACTTCACGATCGCCCTCGCCGACGCCGAAAAGAAAATCGAGAACAAAGGATTCATCGTCCGCCTCACCGGTCCCGATCGGGCTCAGCCGGGTGCGCCCAACGAGTGGCGATTCGAAATGTATCGCCGCAACTCGCAGATGGTCATGCCGCGCAAGGTCGAGTGGAGCGTCAAGGATCAGAACAATAATGTCCTCTTCGCCGATTCCCGCGAGGCGCCTGGCAAAGAAGTGTTCCGCGAACCGCCCACCATTCAGCTTCCCGTTTCCTTCTGGGAAAAAGTGAAGCCCGAGAGCGATCTGCACTTGGAAGTGATCGCCTTCGACGATCAAATGAAGTCGAGCGTCAACGCGGTTCTCAAATTGGCCCGTCCCGTCTTTGTGACGCACCTGACCACCGACAAACCGCTTTACAAACAGGGCGAGACCGTCTGGTTCCGTTCGTTGACGCTCGACCGCGCCACCTTCACGCCGCCGGAAAAGGACATGCTCCTCGAATTCCGCATGACCAAACCGGGCGGCCAGCCGGAACCGATCGTCGTCGACGGTCTCCCGCTCCGCAACACCGCCCGCTCCCTGAAGATGGTTGGCCCCCAACAGCCTCTGCTCGGGCCGGATAAGAAACCGCTCCGCGGCCTTGGCTGCGGCTCTTACGAGATTGTTGGCAACGCCCCCGGCGGCGAATATGTCCTCTCTGTCGTCGATGTCACCCCGGTCTTCGACGAAGTGACTCACGCGCAGAAGCCGCGTGAAGTTGTCCTCGAAACCCGCAAGTTCAACGTCATTGAATACAAGCCCGAGACCTTCGAGAAGACGCTCGAATTTGACGGCAAATCGTACGGTCCCGGCGACGTGATCCAAGTCCGTTGCACCGTCTCGCGAACGCAAGGCGGCAAGGTCAAACGCGGCGCAGTCGCCGCTCACGCCATCATCGACAATCAAAACGTCCAGGTCTCTCATTCCGGCAAGACCGACGATGAAGGCGTCATCCGCTTGAAACTGACGGTGCCCAAGAACATCACTCGCGGCGTCGGCACGCTCACCGTCACCTTCACCGATGGCGGCGAGGCTGAGCCCATCATCCGGCCGATCCCGCTCGTCGGCCGCACGATCAACGTCGAGTTCTTCCCCGAAGGCGGCGATCTCATCGCCGGCGTCGCCAATCGTGTCTACTTCCAGGCCAGCACGCCCACGGGCAAACCGGCCGACCTTCAGGGCTACATCACCGATGGCACACAAGTTATCGCTGAGGTCGCCAGTCTCACCGACGCCGATCTGCCGGGCATGAACCGAGGCCAGGGCGCCTTCACCTTCACCCCGAAAGCGGGCACGACTTACTATCTGAAGTTGAAGAAGCCGCTGGGCATCATCGAGCCCTACTTGAAGAAACCGGTCACCGCTGTCGCGATCACGCGCGGTCTCGGCCTGGCCGGCCTGGTGGGCGGCCCCGCCCTGGTCGCTTCCCTGGCCACCGGGTTTGAACTCCCGGCCGTCAAGGCTGAGGGCGAAGGCGTGGCCCTCGCTTCCCTCGATCCCGTAACCAATTCCGATAAGCCAGTTCGCTTCACGGTGCAGTCGCAGTCACGCAAAACTCTGGTGGTCGGCGCCTACGCTCGCGGTCAACTCATCGCCCATCAGCGGTTGACCGTCGAACCGGGCCAACCCGTTGAAGTGAAGTTGCAACCGGACAGCCCTGCTGGCGGCGTCACTCGCTTGACGATCTTCGAAGAGAGGGCCGCGCCGGAAGGTCAGACTGCCAAACTCGACGCAGTTGCCGAACGGCTCGTTTACCGCAAGCCTGCTCAATCGCTGTTGTTGAACGTGAATCCGGACAAGGCTCGCTACAATCCGGGCTCGAACGTCGGTCTCGACGTGCTCGCGATGACCGAAAACGAAAAGGCTGTCCCCGCCATTATCATGGTCGCGGTCGTCAACCAGAACGTGCTGACCATGGCCGACGAGAAGACCGGCCGACTCATGAACACGCATTTCTTCCTCGCCAGCGAGGTTCGCAAGGCGGACGATCTGGAACATGCCGATTTCCTGCTGGGTGAGAACCCGAAAGCCGCCGTCGCGCTCGATCTGCTCCTTGGCACCCAAGGCTGGCGTCGCTTCGCGGAACAGAACGCCCAGAAGCCCGTTCTGCGTGATCGCGAAGAAGTCGAGCGCATGCTCGTCGCCAACGGTCAAAAGGCCCAGGCCCCGATCGAAACGTTCCGCCAGGAAGAAGAGAAGATCGTCGCGGAGTATCAACCGAAGCTCGAACGAGCCCTGTCTCGTGCGGAAGACGCCGTCGCGCTCAGTGTCAACGTCCAAGGCGAGTTCGAGAAAGAAAACGAAGCTTCCCGCGTTCTGGAAGCTCAGCGTCTGGCCGCCGCGGCCCGTTACCACGAGGCGCTTTCCGGCCTCGAGAAGTTCGAAGAAAATGGCGTCAAGGCCCGTACCGTGCCGTTCGCCCGGCTCAGTATCGCCTTGCTGCTGCTGGCATCGATCTGGATTGTCGTCGGGATGGTTCGCCGGGGCAACAAATCGCTGGCCTACTTTGCCGCCGCGGCTGGCTGCCTCGCTCTCTGTGCTGTCTCCATGGTCACTTCCGCCGTGGCCAATCGATCCGACGACAAGCGCCGCGACTTGGCGCTGGGCAAGCACATCGTCATTCGGCCGGATGGCCATATCGAAATTGGAGATCAGGTTGGTGCGATGAAGCGCGACGATCGGGCCGAACCGGCTGCCGATCGTCAGGTGGATCCGGCCAAGGAATTCCTTGGTCGTGACCCTGCCGATGGCATGTTTGGCGGTGGCGGCGTCATGAAGGGACAACGCATGGCCCCGGCCCTACCCCCAATGGCCATGCCGCGAGCCGAGTTGATGAAAAATAAAGTGATGGAAATGCGCATGATGAATGCCGCCGAGAAGGCCGACAAGGATGTACGGCGATTTGATAAGGGCGAAAAGGCCGCTCTGCAAGTGGCCGATGCCAAGAAGGCCTTCCGGGGGCTCGAAGAACAGAAGCAAATGCGCGACGGCTTTGCTCGCAACATGGGCCGTGAGCGCGAGGACGAAGCTCCCGCGAAGCGTCAGGCAGGCAAGCCGGGCGTCGGATTTGCTCAAGACAAGTTCGCCGGTGCTGCCGCCCCGATCATGGAACTGGCCAAGGCGAAAGACGCCCTGCACCAGCAACTCGAACAACTCGAGAGCTACCCTGGCTTCTACGTCCGCGAGTTCAAGTTCCAGAAGAAGAACTTCGAAAACGCGGTCCGCAACGACTTCACCGAAACCGTTTGCTGGCAGCCGATCATCGTCCTGCCCGAGAACGGCCGAGCCGAGATCCAGTTCCAGCTTTCCGATTCGATCGCCCGCTACCAAGTGCTCGTCGCTGGGCATACCCTTGATGGCCGGCTCGGCGCGGTGACCATGCAGATCGAAGCCCGCAAGCCGTTCACGGTTGACCCGAAGCTTCCGATCGAGGTGACCTCCAGCGATCGCATCGACGTCCCCGTCCGCGTCGTCAATGATTCCGACATGCACCGGGCCGTTACCTTCACGGTCACACCCACCGGGCTCATCCCGGCCGACACATCCGTTGTGTTGAAGGATGGCCATTATCAAGATTGGATCGAACTCGGCGCCAACGCCAAGGGCCGTAAGGTCGTCTCCTTCCGCCCGAATGCGAAGCAGGGTGAAGCCAGCATCCAAGTCGTCGGCACCAGCGATCCGGTCGAAGCGAAGGATGAAATTCTCCGCGCCTTCCGTGTCGTGCCCGATGGCTTCCCGGTTGCGGGTTCGGTGAGCGACCTGCTCGAAAAACAGGCCCACGCCAACTTCGAATTACCGGCCTTCGTGAAAGGCACCCTCAAAGTCCAGGTCAACGTCTATCCGACGACATTGGCCGACCTTCAATCGGGCCTTGAGAGCTTGATGCGCGAGCCGGGCGGCTGCTTCGAGCAGACCTCGACCGCCAACTACCCGAACCTGCTCATCCTCGACTACCTGAAGTCGGCCGATCAGGCCAAGCCGGAACTGACCCAGCGAGCCAAGGGCATGCTCGAACGCGGCTACGCCAAGCTCATCGCCTTCGAATGCCCACAGTCGGACGCTCAGGGCCGTCGCGGCTTCGAGTGGTTCGGCCAGATGGATCAGCAGCATCAGGCCCTCACCGCCTACGGCCTGCTCCAGTTCAAGGATCTCGCCAAGGTCTTCCCGGTCGATCCGGAGATGATCAAGCGGACCCAGCAGTACCTCCTCGCCCAGCGTGACGGCAAAGGCGGCTTCAAACGCAACGCCCGCGCCCTCGACACTTTCGGCCAGGCCCCCGAGCAACTGACTAACGCCTTCATCGTCTGGGCTCTCGTTGAAAGCGATCCCGACGACAAGGAAAGCCTTGACCTGACCAAGGAAATCGAAGCCCTCAAGAAGCAGGCGAACGACGACGCCCAGGTGAAGGACGACCCGTATTTCCTCGCTTTGGTCGCCAACGCGCTCCTCCGCCGCTCGGCCAACGGCAACCGCGAAGCCGCCGTCGCCCTGCTCGATCGCATCGTCGAAAAGAACCTGAAGAACGGGGCGATCGAAGGCGCCCAGACCAGCATCACCCGCTCCGGCGGCCGCGATCTCGTCATCGAGACGACGGCGATGACGGTCCTCGCCTTCCTCCGCAGCGGCGAAAAGACGCACTTCATCAAACCGGTGAAAGAGTGCACGAAGTGGATTGGCCAGCAACGAGGCGGCCACGGCGGCTTCGGCTCGACGCAGTCGACGATTCTCGCCCTCAAGGCGCTGATCGAACACACCAAGGCCTCGCGCCGACCGGCCGAGAGCGGTGAAGTCCGCCTCACCATCAATGGCACGACTTTCAAGAAAGCCTTCACCGAGAAGGATCAAGAAGTCATCACGCTCGATATTGAAAAGCCCGAGGAGATCTTCAAGACCGGGGCGAACGAGGCCCTCGTGGAAATCTCGACCAAGGAAGCCTACCCCTTCGCCCTGACCTGGTCGGGCAGCACCGCCAAGCCGGTTAGTGCTGAAAAGTGTGCCGTCGAAGTGGCCGCCAAGTTCGATCGCAACAACGTGGTGGAAGGCGAGAGCGTTAAGGTCGATGTTTCGCTGAAGAACAAACTGGACGCCGGCCACGGCATGGCGGTCGCTATCGTCGGCCTGCCTGGCGGCTGCCGCCTGCCGGCCGATATGAAGGAACTGATCGAACTTCGTGAGAAGGGCGACATCAGCTACTACGAAGTCCGCGGCCGCGACCTGGTTCTCTACTGGCGAGGCCTCAAGCCGAAGCAGGAAATCAACCTGTCGTTCCACGTCATCGCCGAGGTCCCGGGCGAATACGCCGGCCCAGCGACCCGAGGCTACCTCTACTACAACGCCGACCACAAACATTGGATCGACCCGCTCCGCATCACGATTGCTCCGTCCAACCAGGCGGGCAACGATGATGTAGCGGCGAAGTAAAGGCAGCAACGGTTAACGACCACGCCCCGTGAAAGTTGGAAGCCATCTTCCATTTTCACGGGGCGGTTTTCGTTGGAGCCTCGGACGGTGGCCGTTTCTCGTTTCTGGCCGGGCGTCACAGCCGATACTTCGGGTTCGCCTCCAGGTACTTCTTCACCCGATCGGTCCGCGTGACGGCCTCCGCGAGGAAGGTGACCGCCTGGGCAATACGCTCATCGGGCTCGGCGCAACTGAAGCGCAGGAAGCCGTTGCCGGCCTGGCCGAAGCACTCGCCGCCGAGGCAGGCCACCCCGGCCTGATCGTCGGCCCCTTCCAGCAGGTACATGGCCAACCCATGCGAGCGGATGCCGAGCCGTTCGCAGATCTTCGCGACATTCGGGAATACATAGAAGGTGCCAACCGGCATCAAGACGTTCACGCCATCCACGCCGCGCAGGGCCGCGACGAGCAGTTCCACTTTCTTGTGAAACTTTTTCATCGTCTCATCGCGCTCGACGGTGTCGTGTTGCAGGGCGGCCATCCCCGCGAGTTGGGTAAGCGGCGGCACGCACGAGATCGACGTGTTGATCATCTTGCCGATCATTTCGATATTCTTGGCGCTGCTGACGGCATAGCCGACACGCCAACCGCTCATGCTGTAGGACTTGCTGAAGGTGTAGGCGGCGATCGCTTGCTCCATCATCCCCGGTTCCGCCAGCAGCGACCGGTGTCGGCCCTCCCAGACCATGTGGCAATACGGCTCATCGCTGAGCACCGCGATGTTTCGGCCGCGAACCAGGTCGGCGATCCCTTTCAGATCCTCCGCCGTGGCCACGCCGCCTGTCGGATTATGGGGCGAGTTCAGGAAAATCGCCCGCGGCTTCTTGGAAGTCTTCACGAATTTTTCGACGTCGTTCAGATCAGGACGAAAGGCGTTTTCTTGCTTCAGCGAGGAGAAAACGGGCACGCCGCCGCGGCGCAGGATGTTCGGTTCAAAAGTCGGGAACTGCGGGCTGAAGAGAAGCACCTCGTCGCCCGGTTCCACGAAGAGTTCGCAGAAATAAGTCTCGAAGACCTTGGCGCCCGGTCCAACGACGACATTCTCCATTTTGGCCGGGATGCCAAATTCCTTCTGAACGGTCGCGGCAATCACTTCGCGAAATTGCGGCAGGCCCAGCGAAGGACAATAACGCGTCGCGCCGTCATCGATCGCCTTCTTGCCCGCGGCCAACGCACTTTTTGTGGAAGGGAACGGGCTATCGCCAATCTGGAGTTCGATGACATCCTTGCCGCCGGCCTTCAGCTTCTTCGCCACGGCCAGAACGTCGAACGCCGTCTCGGTGCACAGGGAGGAGGCAAATTGACTGAATGCGAGCATGTGAGGTTTCTCCGGTGTCCGCCAAGTGTTTTACGTGGGTCTGGAGATTCTATAGGGAGACAAGGAGACAAGGAGACAAGGAGACAAGGAGACAAGGAGACAAGGAGATCAAATTCGACAAGAAGCAGGTCAGCGCGTTGCGATCGTTTGGTGCAGGGGCACCAAGATGTTGGGAACCACGTGGGTTTCGATGAGTTCCTGGGCGAGGCGGCGACGATTTTTGTATGCTTCGGCAAACGTCTTGAACGGCGCCCGGCTCCAATCCTGGTGGAGTTGAAAGTAAACGCGAATCGGCGCTCGGTCGAATTGACCGGAGCGGACCTGAAAGACGGTCGTTCGCGATTCAACCCAAAGGCGGGCTTGCAACAACCCTTCCTCGTCGAGCGTGACCATCATGGAGGGTTCGAATTGCGTCACTCGGCTGCCGGGAAGCTGGAGCATCCCTTCAAACGGGGAGCCCTGGGCCAACGCCTCGGCAATGATCTCGTCGTGGTTCCCCTGATAGTTGAAATCGAACGTAAAGACGACATCGAGCGAGTCGCAATTGAGCGCGGTGAGGTCGAGGTGATACGGGGCAATTTCGAGGACACGCATATGCTGGCGGTCCGCGTCTTCCAGCGTGGCCGGGTTCATGTGAACGCTGGCAAGCCGCCGGGGTTCGAGCGTGACAGAACGCAAACTGCCTTCGTCCTGATCTTCCTCCAACACGAATTGATCTGCCTCGCGCCGTTCGAAGCTGGTCATTTGCGGGAAGGTTTTCTGAATCGCGTCAAAGAAATGGAGAACGGTCTCCGATGAAGAAGGTAAGTCGAGCTTGGTGTTCACATCGGCGAAGATTCCGAAATCATCGCAATATGATGAAAAGGGGTTCATGTACTGCACTCGCGGTGCAAGGCTAATCCCTGTCGAGCGTGACGGGGTATTCCTGCTGGATGTATTGGAAATTGTTTTCAGGTGAATTGCAAGAGAAAGACGGGAAAATCCCGGAATTTGGGTCATTCCGGCAGAATCGTCAAAGGCGGAACGACTCGCGGATGCGAGCCGTTCGCCGAGATTCTTACGCCACCCGGGCGACTTTCGACCGGGACGGGACCTTCAGGTTGGTCTGGTGCATCCAATGGCCGGCATCCGGCGCGCCGTTCCAGTGTTGCAGCGAAATCGCTTCAACGTGCTCGCGTTCTTCGTCGTCGAGTAGGTCCATGTACGATTCGATGTAACCGGCTCGAACTTGAGTGGAAGAACGGCCGATAAGAAGAAGAGCTTCCGAGCGTTCGTCGTCGAATTGGGCAACAGCTCGCCAGCCCTGAGCTTTCGATTCGATTTGGTAAAACATGCGTCAGACCCTCCGTGGTCGGTTGTGGGGGAAACAACTGAGTAGATAAGATGACAAATGAGAGCTCATAAGTCAAGAATTTTCAGCAAAATCGTTACAGTTTAACATGTTACGTTATGTGAGCGGGGCTTCTGACTGTAGCCGCGTTCGCCAGAACGCGGGTGGCGCAGAATGTGAGCGGGCTTCTGATTGTAGCCGCGTTCGCCAGAACGCGGGTGGCGCAGCCCGCGTTCTGGCGAACGCGGCTACGAGGAATATGTGTCAAATCTCACCTGGACTGGATCTCTCCTCCGGTCTATAGGGTCCGGGTGATGGGTTTCCGTTGCGGAGGGGTTCGTCGTGAATGAGAATGCCGCGGTGATGGTTGTTGAGACTTCGCATCTGACCAAGATTTATCAGAATCGGCAGATTGCCCTGAACGATGTTTCGCTGGCAATCGAGCCCGGTTCGGTCCTCGGTCTGCTCGGCCCCAATGGGGCCGGCAAAACGACATTCTTACGATTGATCCTCGGTCTACATCGTCCGACGGCGGGCGGCGCCAAGGTGTTCGGCAAGCCGATGACGCCGAACGCCGCCTACTTGCGCCGCCGGATCGGCTATATCCCGACCAATCCCCAGTTTCCCAAGGGGATGACGCCGATCACCTATCTCGATTACATGGCCCGGCTTTTCGGCATCCCCGCCAACGAACGCAAACCACGCTTGGCCTCGCTGATCCGGGCCGTTGACCTGCTGAATAACTCGGGCGACGATGTCACGACGTTCTCGCTAGGCATGACTGCCCGCTTGGCTGTCGCCGCCAGCTTAATCAACGAACCCGACCTGCTGATCTGGGACGAACCGACGCACGGCCTCGATATCGAAGCCCGCCGTTCGATGCTCGAACTCATCAAACGCCTCGCGGCCGAAAAGACGCTGATCCTCTCCAGCCATAACCTCAGCGACGTCGACGAAGTCTGCAACCACGCGGCCGTCCTTAGCCACGGGCAATTGATCTTCCAGGGCTCGCTGCAAGATCTGAAGGGCCGTATTCGCAAGAACCATTACGAGATTGACCTCGAAGGCGACCAGAAATCGGTCAGCAAGGCCGTGCAGCAACTGCGCACGGCTTCTGACATCCGCCAAGTCGTGTTGCGCCAGCGCCGGCTCGAACTCATGCTCAGCGAAGATGTGTTGAACAGCGGCATCATGGCTCATGTCATGACGGTGCTCAGCGAACACAAGTTGACCATCGTCAGCATCCGCAGCATTGGCCAACAGACCGAACAAGCGTATCTCGATCTCGTCGAGAAAGAAGAATCACGCGGCTTCACCCGGCTCTATCAACCGGCCGACGCCGCCTGAGCATCCAGGAAGGAACGGAAGAAACATGGACGCAGCCATTCCCGCCCCGACGACATCGTTGCCGCCGCTCACGTTCCGTCGCCTGCTGCCTTACTGGGCGGTGCTCCAGACCGACCTGCGCCAGACTCTCCGCAGCTGGGTCTATCGCTTGTGGGTCGTCTCCAGCATCTTGGCGGCCGTGGGCTATCTGCTCTACCGATTTGGCGTGCATCGCGAAGCGGGGATGATCCAGTCGGCCTCCGTGCTGACGAGCGATTTGCTGCGCGGCATTGTCCTCGGCAGCATGGCCCTGATCGTGGTCCTGACGGTCAGCAGCATCGCCTCCGAGCGCGGCACGCTGGCCGACTCCATCTTGAGTCGGGGCATCAGCCGCCACCAGTATTTCATGGCGAAATGGCACTCGCGAACGCTGGCGGTCGTTGTCACCTTCATGATGATCGCCGGCCTCGTCCTGCTCGGCAGTTCGTTTTTGCTGGAAGAAGACATGACTTTCATGGGCAGCTTGATGGCCGTGCTTACCGTTTCCATCCTGCTAGCCGCCGTGGTGGCCTGGGGCGTGACGCTCGGGGCGCTGGCCCATAGCACGGTGATTGGAATCACGGTGATGTGGATCGCCCTTTACGGCGTCGGCTTCCTGATGACTCTTCTACCGACCTCGTATCCGTCTCCGGATCGCGTGCTCAAGCGATTGCCCTACATGCTCCAAGGCTACTACGACCTAGCCGCCATCGGCGAACTCGCTCTGGCATCGTTCGGCATGATGTTCCTGGCCGCCGTCGTGGGTATGATCGGCTTTTCGCGAAAAGATGTGTGATCTCGATGATGGACTATTCAAGGTGAAGCCAAATTACCTTGGCTTCCCGCGCCACAATCCCACGAGCATCATCAACCAGCAAACGAGCGGCAGTCCGTCGCGGACGTAATCGGCATAGATCGATTCCCGGTGATCGATCGGCACGATGCCGTTGACGACGGTTGCCACTTTTTTCGACTTGCTCCAATCATCATTCGGGATTTTCACGATGCGGCCGTCGGCGTCGATGATGCCCGAGATTCCCATGTTGACGGCTCGCACGATCGAACGCCGGCATTCCACCGCCCGGAAGCGGCAGATTGCCAGATGTTGTTCGTGCTCTTCCGTCCCGTTGAACCAACCGTCGTTCGAGATATTGACCAGAAAATCAACGGAGGCCCCTTCTTGCTTCTGCACGTAGTGACGGGCCAGGCGTGGGTCGGAATCTTCGTAACAGATGATGACGCCGAAAGTGAACTCGCGGTCGTCGGCTTGCAACGGAAAACGCGTCCAGACCTCGCCAGGCTTGCAACTATATTCATGGGTGTAGGGGGTAAAGTTGCGCATCCAGGGGAACGTGTTGCGTAGAGGCACGTACTCGCCCATGGGGACGAGGTGATGCTTGTCGTATCGCGGGCCGACCGTACCGTCGCGATTGAGCAACAAGGCCGTGTTGTATTTCCAGATAGTGCCGCTGCCGTCCCACTCAAGGCCGTTGAGTCCCAGAAGCGAGCTTGTGTTATTGCCCGCCATTTGCCAGGCAAAGCGTTCCCCCAGGAGCATCGCTTCTTGCCATTTTTCCGTCGTCGTTGTGCGATCGACTCCCGGAGCGACGAAGTACCAATCATTTTCGAACGTGGTCTCCGGCCAAACAACGAGATCGGGACGTTCATCCGCGGAGACTTCGACGGCCCTGCGAAACAATCCGATCATGTGTTTGGTCAAATTGTCGCCATGTTCAATCTTCACCGCCTGCGCGACATCGCATTGCAAGAGGGCAACGCGCGGCCCCGGCTCGAAGGCAGCATGATCGAGCCGAACGTAGCCGTAAACGAGAGAGCCTGCGAGAACCGTGGCAGCAAAGATGGCGCCACGGATCTGTCGAACAGGAATCGCTCGAATTTCGAGCCATTCTTGCAACAATAGGAAGATGGCCGTGTTCACCAGAACGACGACAAACGTGACCCCGTAGACCCCGAACAGGTCCGAGATTTGGATCATCGCTAGCCAATCGTGCTGCGTGTAACCCAGATAGTACCAACCAAAACCAATGTCGTGATGAACGGATTCTGGAAGCCACGAGAACCCGGTCGGAAAATGCATGCGCAGATAGTCGAGCCCGACCCACACCACCGGCACGGCAATCAGAGAAGGAACACGCGGCATCCGCCGCAACAGGGCGATGCCGAGAGGAAAATAAAGGGCACAGTAGATGGCAAGAAAGATCCACGTCGCATACATGGCGGGATGGGCGACACGCATCCACTGCAACGCAGGGATATAGAACGCCAGCCCGCCCACGAAAGCCGCGAGGTAGATGTGTCTCGGCCGAGCGGTCGAGTGGACCAGAAAGAGCAATGGGACAAGGGCGATCCAGCCCAGAAAGCCGAAATTGAGCGGAAAGAAGCAGGCATATTGCAAGAGACCAGCGGCGATGGCCGTCAAATAGAGCGGCTTCACCGAGCGATCCTTCGCGTCCGAATCCTTCGTCATGCGCATTCCTTACTATGTGCAATCTTGCCATCAAGCGAACGGAGAAGATAAGAGATGGTGGGCCGTGAAGACTGGACCCACCCTACACAATTACTTGTCAAGATCCGGCAAGGGGTTGCCATCGGCCCGCTGGATGAGCAAATGCCAGGTTTTCAAATCCATGCCATTCTTGATGAAGCGTGTCGACCCATCGGCCATCACGACCGGCGTCCGGTCGTTCGTATAACGCAAGAGCTTCGCGATAGACAGTTTCACGTCAAACTCAATGTCGTCCGGCTTGGTCCACGGACTGCCATCAAAACCTTCGACGATCATGACGGTGTTCGACAGGCCATCGGTGACGTCTGCAAATCGTACCGGTTGAATCAACTCAAAGAGCGCCCCATTGCTATGGAAGACTTGATAAGGGGTGTCGCCCGCGGTCTTGATGTTCGAACTTTTAAAGACTGTGGGCATCTGGGCGATTAGTTTTTTGTTGTGCTCACTGTCCCACGGTTCGTCGAGTTTGAACTCGTTGTAGAGTTTCTCATGATCGAGATGCGGCAAAAGGGCGACACGCCAACTCAGAAGCGGTCGTCCTTTCTTATCACACAAAGCAGCCGGCGGCAGGCTATTGTTGGCGCCGTTATAGGCCTGCATGGCCAGGCCAAGTTGGCGGAGATTATTCGTGTCCTTCCCCGTCATCCCGCCCCCCATCGATTTGGAGTAGGCTTCCGCGAAGATCTTCCCGAGCGGAAGATCGGTTTTCAAGGCTGCGGCAACATCGAGCTTGGTGCCGTCCCGCGTCGTCTTCACGCTGTTGACGGTCTTCTCCAACTCCTGAAGCAAGGGCAGAACGAGCCTGATGTCCGCGTTTTTCTTTTCTTCCTTCAGCACATCGTTGAGGCCGTCGGCGGCCAGTTTCATTAGCAATTTGAATGCCCGCTCAGCATCCTGGGCGGCGTTGACGTCAGTCGTGTCGAGGTTCAGGCTCAGCCGTAACTCCTTGCCGTTCAAATTTGCCGAGATGGCATTCGTCTTCGCTTTCAGGAGCGGCAGAAAGGGCTGAAGCTCCGGAGGGGCGGCCGTCAGGATCTCGTTCGGCAGTTTGCTGAAATCGATCGACACTGTCGCGTGGCTTCTATTTCGAGCGAGTTGCAACGCCCCGGAGATCACACCCGGCTTTTGGTCGGCGCCCTTGGCGATCAGATCGAGATGTGTCTCATGGAAGACCGCAACGGTCTTCGCATCCATGAACTTGATCATCATTTTGTTCGGCAGGACGATCATTCCATCCTTCATCTCGACTTTCTTGCCATCACGGAATGGCTTGAAAATTGTGTCTTTGTCATAGGGCTGGCTCGTCGTCAGGATGATCACAAAAGTCCGTTCGTCGCCGGGACCTTGCGGCATATTCGGGAAGCAGAAGGTCGCGGTTTCGAGTTGGTCGATCCGCACGCCGATCTCTTTGGCGCCCTCGCCGAACAGATACTCGACCTCTTTGGCGGCCGACTTGCGAATTTCGTCGGCCACAGGCGATCGAAGCAGATCGCCCACGCGGACATGGGCAAAAACGCCGGCATTGCCGGGGACGTAGGCCAGCGGATCAATCTCCGCCGCCGTCAGGGGCGTCGTCGCGCCAAGAAGCGTGAGGACGATGCCGGGGATCAGATGACGAGCCATCGAAGGACTCCCGAAAAGAAAAGGAACGCTCGACGTGTAGGGTTAATATATGCGCCTGAAAGAACTACCCCGGAGGCCAACCCAGGTTTCGGCCGCCGAGGAGGTGCATGTGCAAATGCGGCACGGTCTGGCCGGCCGATTCCTTGCAGTTGATGATCAGGCGGTAACCATCGGCCAGCCCGAGTTGAACGGCCAATTTCCGCGCGACGAGATGCAGATGGCCGAGTAGGGCCTGATCATCTTCGACGATGGCGTCGTGCGTGGCGATCACTTTCTTGGGGATGATCAGCACGTGAACGGGGGCCTGGGGGTTAATGTCATGAAAGGCGAGGCAGAGGTCGTCCTCGTACGCGATTTTCGCGGGAATCTGCTTGTTGATGATCTTGAGGAAGAGATTGTCGGCCATCATGGTGAGATTCTCGGGCTCGATGTAGGAAGACGGGGCGATGTGTCCATAGGATAGCGGAGAGGAGCCCCACCCGCAATCGTTCGCGAGAAATCCCGCATGCCTTGGTTGATCGGCATCGACGAAGCCGGCTATGGACCGAACCTGGGGCCGTTGGTGCAAACGTCCGTCCCCTTGCGAGTGCCGAATGCCGACGAGTCAATCTGGGATCAGTTGGGGAAGGTCATCCGTAAGGCGGATGGTCCCCCCGACGCTCGATTGCTTGTCGATGATTCCAAGAAAGTGAACGAAGGTTCCCAGGGTTTCGCCCGCCTTGAACGCGGCATGCTGGCGGCCCTGTCGACCGATGTCGTCTTGCCGTTCTCTCTAGGCGATCTGCTCAGGTCATACGCACTGGGCGACAGCCGGCCCGACTTGTTGCGCGAGCCGTGGTTCGACGTCACCATGGTGCTGCCGCTGGAAGCGAAGCTGGAGACGATTCTCACGGACGGGAAGGGACTGCAAAGCGGGTTTACCCGCCGTGCCTATGAATTGGGACCGATCCGGGGGATCGTCACACCCGCCCCGCGGTTTAATCAACTTCTGGAGAAGTGGAAGAACAAGTCAAACGTGCTGGCGGCCGGTGTGATCGAGTTGCTTCGAGCCAATGAAAATTTGCCGGGCGACGAACCGATCATCTATCTCATCGATAAACTGGGCGGGCGCAATTATTACGCCGCCATGATTGCCGAGGCGTTCCCCGATGGGTGGGTCGTGGCCGAGCGCGAAGGGCCCGAAATCTGCTCGTATCGCATCATCGGCCTGCCGCGCGAGATCCGGCTGGTGTTTCAACCCCGGGCCGACGGCACGCACTTCACGGTTGCCCTGGCCTCGATGGCGAGTAAGTATTTGCGCGAAGTCTTTATGCGCCAGTTCAACCTTTGGTGGCTGAATCACGTTCCGGGAATCAAGCCGACGGCCGGGTATCCCGGAGACGCCGCTCGGTTCTTCAAACTGATTCACGCAAAGATGCAGGCGCTGGGATTTGAGGACGATGCGGTGTGGCGACGGAAATGAGCGTGTCGACTACTTCGCCAATCGGCGCACCTCTGCGATTGGCCAAGCCAGAAGGTCAGCAATCTCTTTCAGCGACTTGCCCTGTTTTTGCAAGTGTGAGACAACTTCCCGCTTCGTTTCTTCTGAACCTTCTTCCCGTCCTTCTTCCCGTCCTTCTTCCCGTCCTTCTTCGTGTCCTTCTTCCCACACGCGGGTCTTGCGGATGTCGTGAAGTTTGAACATCTTGCGAATCTCCTCGCGGGTCATTTTATTGAAGCGGCGAATCAAGACTTCTTCCACTAATTCTACAATGACTTTCGGCGGTTCGCAATCGGGCTTCCGCAAGATACTGTCGACGAGGATCTGGGCTTCAGTTATCGGCGCCGACACCAGTTGAAGAATCTTGAGTCCGGGTGTCGCCTGCGCGGAAACTTCAAGTTTATCCGCATAAAATCGCCGGACGCGCGGCGAGTTCAGTAGGTCCCGGTACGCCGGTTGATTCTTCGGTTCGGTCGATCGCTTATCGAAGAGGGCCACCGCCAGCCAATCTTGATCCGGATTGTTCTTTTCGAGATACGTGAAGACCTTGGCGAAGAGGTTCGCGTAGAAATGGCGGCTGCGTCGGAACTGGAATTCCACGAAATAGACGGGAAGGCCCGGCTTCGAGGGCAGCAATAGCCCATCAAGCCGGTACGACTTCTTGAGTTCGACGGCGTCGAATCGATAGTCGGCCGCTCGCGACAACGGCAGACCGAGCAGATCGAATAGCGTTTCGGGCAAGTACTTGAGCAGTTGCCAGAAGACGGAATCGGTTTCCATCCGCACGAGAATAACAAGGAACTCGCGCAATGAGAAAGCCCAATCTCTCTAAACCAACCCCGGAATCCGCCCGTCGTACGCCCGATACGTCGACGTATGGCTTTCGCCGAAACGGGGCGTCTTCGCTCCCATGCGATCGAGAATTTCAACGTACAGGTTGGCGAGCGGCGTCTTATCCTGGCAGGCGATGTGGCGGCCTGGGCGAAGCGTACCGCCCGCCTTGCCCGCGAGCAAGACCGGGTAGTCGCGCGTGCCGTGGCCGCCGTCGGCCATGTACGAGGTGTAGAGCATCATCGTGTTGTCGAGAAGCGACGAGCCGCCTTCGTCGATCGCCTTCATCTTCACGAGCATCTCGGCAAACAGGCGCGTGTACCAGGCGTGCATCTGCCGGCAGGCCTCGCGAGCGATCGGGTCGGCATCCTCGACGCGAAACGAATTGCCCTGATGCTCCAGTGTGTGACAATGGCGCTCGTAACCAACCGTGACCACGCCGGGGAACATCGCTTCATCGCTGCCGCAGGCGAAGACGGAGACGCGGGTCGTGTCGGTCTGAAATGCCAGCACTTGCAGATCAGCCATCAGGCGGATGTACTCTTCGTGACGTTCGGGATCGCGATGCACGGGTTGGGTGATGGTCCAGATCGGCACGTTCTCGGCCGGCAAGTTGGTCGGCAGGCTTAACTTCGATGGTCCCGGATTCTGGAGGTCGAGCACTTCAAGCCGTTGGCGGTTCTCGACAAAATCGATCCGCTTCTCGATCGAGCGTACCGAATCGAGGTACTGGTCGAGCCGCAGCTTGTCGCCGCCGCCGAGGTTCTTGCGGAGATCGTTCGCTTCTTCGCGGATCAGGTCGAGAACGCTGCGATCGATCGACGAGGTCTTGGCTGAAGTCTTTGGCTCCTCGGTGCGACCGCGATTCGCCCAGTTGGGGACAACGGGCTTACGGCCGCGGAACATGCGTTCGAAGACCAATCTGGGATTTGCTTCGTAGGGAACCGGTGCGTCCGCCGAGCGGAACGAGTACTTCGTCTCCTGGTTGCTCAGGCCGATTTCGAGTGACGGTAGAAACGTTTTGTCGCCCACAGTTCGAGCGGCCACTTGATCGACAGAGGGGGAGGCGATTAGCTTGCCGTCGATCTTCTTGACCAGGTCCGCCCCCGTTAGATGAAGAAGCGCACAATGTTCGTGCGCGTTAAGCCCGCCCTCGGCCTTGCCGTGATGCGACAACCCCGACACGACGAGCAGATCGTCTTTGACGACTTCCAGCGGCCGCAGGATCGAGGAAAGCTTGCCGAGCGGACCGGCTTCTTTCGGCTTCCACGATTCGAGAACGGTGCCGCCGGTGACGGTGAAGATGCCGAACCGCAGGGGCGGCTGGGGTCCCGTGCCTGCCGCGACAGCGAGTTGCTCCAGGAAGGGCAGGGCGAGGAGCGCACCGGTCCCACGCAGAAACCCGCGGCGCGAGACAGGATGGCGGTGAACGTTGGTCATCGAACAATCCTCGAACGTTTCAATCGTTTATTCGTTCATCGGCGGCGAGTCGATCTCGTCCGCCTGCAAATTCCGCCGGTGCTGGAACGGATAGCTCTTCACGATCCCGAGCACCAGACGCGACAGGCGGTACTGGTCTTTTTCCACATCCGCCGCGATGGCCTTGATGCCCGCCTCGTCGCTCGCCTGCGTTTCCCGGCCAAGGGCATAGACGAACAATTTCTCGCTGAGATTCTCGATGAAGCGGCCTTTCCGTTCCAACAGAATCTGCTTCAACTCCTTCGGGCCGTTGAACGACTCGCCGGTCGGCAATTTGCCGTGGGCGTCGATATCGGCACTCGCCGGTCGCCAGCGGCCGATGGCGTCATAGTTCTCGAGACCGAAGCCGAGCGGGTCGATCTTTACATGGCAATTGGCGCAGGTCGCCTGGTTGGCATGGAGCGCCAGTTGTTCGCGGAAATTCTTGGCCGACTTCCCCTTCTGCTTCGCCTCATCGATCTGACTGACGTTGGGCGGCGGCGGCGGCGGCGGCGTGCCCAGCACGACATCAAGAACATACTTGCCCCGCAGCGTCGGGCTCGTCCGCGAGGTGTGCGACGTCAACGCCAGGATGCCTGCCATGCCAAGTAGCCCGCCGCGCTGGCCGTCGGTCAATTCGACCTTGCGAAACTCCGGGCCGGTGACATTCGCGATCCCGTAGTGCTTGGCCAAGTCGGCATTTACATAGGTGTATGTCGAATCGAGCAACTCCAGAAGGCTGCGATCCTCTTCCCGTATTTTATCGAAGAAGAGGGCGGTTTCGTCGTTCATCGCCTGCCGCAAACGGGGATTGAACGTCGGGAAGAACTCGACGGCGGGTCGGGCATCGGCGATCTTCCGCAAGCGCAACCACTGGGCCGCGAAATTATCCGTCAGCGCCCGGGCCTTCGGGTCGGCCAGCATCCGCCGCACTTGTTTTTCGATCACCTCGGGTTTGGCGAGTTCTCCTTTTTCGGCGAGGGCCGTGAGTTCCGCGTCCGGCATGCTCGACCAGAGGAAGTACGAAAGCCGGGCAGCCAATTCGTGATCACTCAGCCGATAAGCTTCGTCGCTCTTCTTGGCCCGATCACGCTCGATTCTCAGGAGAAAGTTGGGCGAGACGAGAATAGCTTTCAAAACCGGCCGCATGGCGTCTTCACGCGCCGGCGACGCGATCGAGGCCTGATCGAACAACTTTAGCAAGCGATCGATCTCAGCCGGCTCGATCGGCCGGCGGTAGGCACGCGGCAGAAAACGTTCCAGCACCTGCCGAGGCGACAGCGTTTCACCCGACGGCTGATTGAGAATCCTCTCCAGGGCGGGCGACAGGGGCGTCTTGCCTTTTGGTCCCTTGCCCTTTCCAGGGACATAGAGTTTTTCGAGCACGAATTCCGCGGCGGCGAAGAATTTCTCCATCTGCGAGTCCGAGAATTGCAACGCGGTGGCCAAGTTGTCGAACGATTCGCCCACGGTTTCGTCCGGCATGCCGACCGCGCCGGCCACGTCGAAATCGACCCCCGTCAGGTCGCGAATCGTGCGATTGTACTCCGAGCGATTGAGTCGGCGGATCACGGAACGACCCGGATCGGGCCGATCGCGGTCCCGAAGATCGGCGGCATTGAGGGTCGACTTGAGCCAGCGTGTCAGTTGTTCGCGTTGAGCCTTGATCGGCTGTTTCTCGCCTTCAGGCGGCATCACACCCGATTCGACCTGCTCGGCCACCTTCCGCCAGAGTTTCCGCTGCCTTAACATGGCGGCTTCATCCTGGAACGAAGCGAGATTGACGCCGCCCTTCTGGACTTGGGCGCCATGGCACTTGACGCAGAACGCGTTGATCAAGACACGGTTCTCCGCGAAGCCGGGCTCGGCCGCGGCGACGGAAGAAGTGACCATCAACAGAACGAGGACGCGAATCACCGGATCAAAACCTCGCATACCTGATGGGAAGCAACAGTTGTAGAATAGCTTACATGAATAATAGGTGACCCACTACCGGAGAAAAATCCATGCTGACCCTGACGCTCATGGCGATGATGATCGCGGCCGACCCGGCCCCCAAGAAGGAGCTCTTTTCGAAGGAAGATTGGTACAAGGGCCAAAAAACCGAGGAGAAGGAATTCACAGGCGTTCTCCTCTACGCGCCGCGTCCCGATGGCGTTGTCGGCTTCGGTCGCTTCAACCCGTACCGGTTGGTGATCGGCGGTGATCCGAAGGCATTCCGTGAGGTTTACATCGGCGGTCAGGAAGGAATCCTCAAAGAGTACCATGGCAAGAAAGTAAAACTCATCGGCAAGCCGGTCGACATGAACGTCGAGGGCAGAGCCCATCTCGAGATTTGGCCCGCGCGGGTCGAACTGTTGCCCGACGACGCCCCGAAGAAGTGACCCGACCGAGCACCCGGAGAGACGAGATGAGTGTTATTGAGCTTCCGATCGGGAACTCGCGCTGGACGGTCGAGGTTCCGCCGGAACGGCTCGTGACGGTTTCGCCGTCCATCGCGCCGTCCCCGCCGATCACGCAACCTCGCTTGGCCGTCCGCGACGCGATGGAAAAGCCGCTGCGGTTCGATCACCCCCTGCGTCGCGCGCTGACGCCGGACGACCGGGTCGCTCTGGTGATCGATGAGCAGTTGCCGAGATTGGGTGAACTCGTCGCCGGCGTGCTCGAATACCTGGCCCAGGCGGGGATCGGTCCTGCTTCGGTGACGATCCTGACCACACCCCGCGCGGCGCCTTCGACCTGGATCGACGAATTGCCGGATGAATTTGCCGATGTTCAAACGGAAGTGCATCACCCTGGCGACCGCAAGCAACTCTGTTATCTCTCGGCCACGAAGCAGGGCCGGCGCGTCTACATGAATCGCACGCTGGTCGATGCCGATCAGATCATCTCGCTCTCCGGTCGCCGGTACGAGCCCTTGCTCGGCTATGCCGGTTGCGAAGCCTCGATTTACCCGGCCTTCAGCGACGACGAGACCTATCGCGTCGTCGGCCAACCTGGCTCGATCGAGGCGCCGAAGCCGCAAGCGGATGGCATTCGGGCAGAGGCCGCCGAGATCGTCTGGCTGCTCGGTTCCGTCATCTTCATCCAAGTCATCGAAGGCGAAGGCGACGACATCGCCCAGATCGCGGCCGGCCTGCTGCCGACCACGGAAGACGGCGTCCGCTTGCTCGACGAACGCTGGCGTTTCCGCATCGCCGAGCCCGCTGATGTGGTGTTGGCTACCCTTGGCGGCGACCCCGCCCGGCAGGACCTCGCCAGCCTGGCGCAAGTTGCTCTGGCCGCTTCGCGCGTCGTCAAGCCGGGCGGGAAGATCGTTCTGCTCAGTGAAGTAGAAGCCGAACTAAGTGATGGCTTCGAACTCTTGCGGCGGATGGACGAACCGATGCCCGCATTGAAGAGGTTGCTCGAAAAGAAACCGCCCGACCTGCCGAACGCCTTCGCGTGGATGACCGCGGCCGAGAAGGGACATCTCTATCTCGCCAGCGGCCTCAAGCCGGAACTGGTCGAGGAACTGTTCGCCACGCCGATCGTTTCACCGATCGAGGTCCAGCGCCTGATCGATCAGGGCGGCAGTTGCCTCCTGCTTCGCGATGCCCAGAAATGTCTTGTTGAAATTGAAGATAAAGGCGAGCCGGGAGCGTAAGCGACCGGAGGAGATTTCGGGCGCCTCCTAACTGCTCCGGTCGCTTACGCTCCCGGCTCGCCTAAAACCAAGAGGTTCAAGTGTCGAAACCCGAATACCCTGCCGAATACCGCCAAACGCTGGAAGGCGCCTCGCTCTTCGCTCAGCCCGGCCGAGGGCAGATCGAAGTGAGCGGCCCCGAGGCGCCGGCGTTCCTCCACAATCTTAGCACCAACGACATCGAGAGTCTCCCGCTCGGCGGCGGGTGCGAAGCGTACTTCTGCGATCCCCGCGCGAAAGCCGTCGGCCATGCCTTTATCTACCACGTGATGCTCGAAGGCGGCAAGCATGCGATCTGGCTCGACGTCGAGGCCGGCGCCAACGAGAAGCTCTTCAAGCATCTTGATCGCCATCTGATTGCCGAGAAAGTCGAACTGGCCGACCGCACCGCCCAGTTCACGCAGATGCACCTCGCCGGCCCGGCCGCCAAGGCGATTCTCGAACAGGCACTGGGCGATCGGCTTCCCGACCTGGCCGAGTTCATGCACCTCGAACGAACATTTAGCCTCAATGCCACCTGTCATCTGCGGCGTCGCGATCCGCTGGGCGTGCCGGGTTATGACGTAACATGCCTGAACGAACGAGCCCAAGGTGTTCGCGATCTCCTCGTGGCTTCGGGCGCGAAGCCGGCCGGGCCGGAGACCTTCAACCTGCTGCGGATCGAAGCCGGCACACCGATTCACGGCTTCGACATCGACGAGACCCGATTCGTGATGGAAGCCCCGCGCGCTCTGCGAGCGGTTTCCTACTCGAAAGGTTGCTACCTCGGCCAAGAGCCGATCGTCATGGCCCGCGACCGCGCCGGCCACGTCAATCGAGCCTTCCTGGGGATGAGGATCCTCGAAGGCGGCCCGCTGCCGAAAGGCGCGAAACTCTTCCGCGACGGCACCGAAGTCGGCGTGACGACCTCCTCGGTGGACTCGCCAAGGCTGGGGGCGGCGCTGGCGCTAGGCTACATTCGAAGGGGACATCAGGAACCCGGCACGCGGCTCGAAGCGGAGACGGCCGAGGGGCGACGAGCGGTGGAGGTGCTGGTGTTTCCGCCGTTGGGGAATGGGTCGTGACGTCCACCCCCTGGAAACCCACCAAAGCCCAGCTTCTCGCCGCGCACGAGAAGACTGTCCCGGATCTCATCGCCAAAAACCTCATCGTGCTGTTCGCCGGCATCAACCCCGGCCTTTACACCGCCGCCATCGGCCACCATTTCGGCCGCCCCGGCAACCGCTTCTGGCCTGCCTTGCACAACGGCGGTTTCACCCCGCGCCTCTTCTCCCCCTTTGAAAGCTCCGTCCTTCTCGACCTCCAATTCGGCATCACTAACATCGTCGAACGCGCCACCGCCCGTGCCGATGAACTCACCGACGACGAACTTCGCGCCGGCGGCCAGCGCCTCAAAGCCAAGGTCAAACGCTGGCGTCCCACCGTCATCGCCTTTGTCGGCATCGGCCCTTACCGCATCGTCTCCGGCATCAAAGACGCCCGTGTCGGCCTGCAGAAGGACCCTTTCGGCGGCAGCCACGCCTGGGTTCTTCCCAACCCCAGCGGCCTCAACGCCCACTACCAGCCCGCCGCCCTCGCACAACTCTTCGGAGACCTCCGCCTCTGGGCCATTGCCCAGCACGGCCGCCGCCTAAAACGCGATTGACGGCCCAGCGGCCGCGGGTGGAACCGGTGGAGGATAGAAACGAAGGCCCTGATATCTTTTATGCTGGTCGCTTTTCAGCGCGAGAAGCCGAGGAGTGATGGAGTCCTCAAATTGATCAACGGTTCGGTAAAGAGCTAAAAACACGAGCGAGGCCTGTGTGTGAAGGTAGCCCTCCCAAGGACTTATGCCAAGGAGGGGTAACTTCTCAATAACCGTGGGTTGTTCCGCCGGTGCGCGCACCGTGGTCGTGTGAGGCGAACCAGAGGTTCC
>Ga0105048_10003062_pt1 | contig 27348 bp, 25 predicted proteins | sample MAT05_FD_78382 | JGI IMG/M metagenome (GOLD analysis project Ga0105048, IMG submission 78382) | Freshwater microbial communities from Lake Fryxell liftoff mats and glacier meltwater in Antarctica - MAT-05 | ecosystem: Environmental > Aquatic > Freshwater > Ice > Liftoff microbial mat | place...
ACCGCCGATGTCCCCCGCGCGCGGCCCGCCGTTCTGGAAAAGCCGCGTGCTGAGGCAGAAGGCGCTCGGGCCCCATCCGCAGATGGAGATCGGCGCGTAGCTCAAGGCAGCCATCTCTGGGGCGTTCGACAGTTCGGCAGTTGGACAGTTCGGTGACGTTGGGTGACGTTGGGTGGCATCGCTCGCCTCGGCCCACGTGTGTCCGCAGTCTCCGCTCGTCCGCAAGCGCCCCTCCGACCGACAACGCCGACACGAAAAGGCAACCGCCTCAGCTCGTCGACCCCCCGCTTGTTTCGCTTACGCGCCTTACGCGCCGAGAGGGCATCGAGGAACGGCCCGAGGCCAGAAGGCGCTTGCAACGTGGTCAACGCTGACATGCCTCGAATCGTAGCTGCGGAGGCGGTGCTTGACCCAATGGCGGGAGGGCGACTTGGGCCAGGTCCCTTGCTGGACCCAATCTTGGAGGCCGAGTAGTAGAGCACTCATGGCTCCAGCCTCCGCCTTGGACTTTCAGTGGGATCGTCTTGAGCAGCTCGTGTCGCGCGACCGTTTACAGACGCAGTCGGCGTCGTTCAGCCATCTTCGCATCAGCCATCGCGACCAACGGGTCTTCGCGCTCGCTGCCCGTAAGCTCGACGGTGAGGCTGTCGATTTCAACGAAGCCCTGCGTGCGCTCCGCGAGGCGGTCGATGAGCTGATTCCAGCGGGCCGAACGTTCCTGCTGGGCGACACCGAGTTTGGACCGATCATCGGCTCAATTATTTCGGGCGTCGGCATCGTGCCCGGAGAAGATGGCGTCTTGGTCGTACAGGTGGGGCGCAACGGTCACACGACCACATTGGGAAGGCTTTCGCGATGAAGGCTACGTTCGGGTTCGACCCTGCAGCGTGCGACTATGGTCCGGCGACAGCGGCGGTCAGAAGCATCTTGACCGAATGGGCGGCTGTGGATTGGTTTTCGCCGCCGAGAACTGACCCACATCAAGACCTCGCCGTGCAGCTGTTCCGCGAGCACAACGAGAAGGCCAGGGTCCACCAGCCCGATTTGTTTCCGGTGAACATCGAGGTTCAGCAGCAGAGGGGGGATTGGGAGGGATTCGGCGCGTTGTGCAAACAGGTGCGGGCTCACACTGATTGGGACTGGAAATTCTCGGCGCTCAAGCAGCTGTCGCACCGGCACTCGAAAGCCTTGGGGTGGAATCTCAAGGACCAAGGACGGCGACCTCAGCCGCACGAAACCCGCGATGCGCCTCACACCGGACACCTCTTCGCGCGAATCGGTGCTCACGCATTGAAAACGTTGGGATGGAAAATGAAAGCCCAGGCACGGCAGCCGCAGGAGTTCGGCGCTCTCCTACAGCCTGGCGACCTCTTCGCACGGGTCGGGGATGGCGCGTTCTGGACAATTTCACCCCAGCTGAATCTCAGCGACACTGTGCCTGGTGACCAAGTCGAGTTTGCCCAGTGGTACATGAGCTACGCGAACATGGATTTCATTGAGTGCATTGAGTGGCAGCTCGCCGAAAAAAGCGACAGCCTCGATGCCAATCCCTTCCTCCCACTTGTGCGCTGCTATGTGGCTGGTTTCTACCCCTTCAGCCTGGGTCGCTCCGCATTCTCGCTCTATACGCTTGCTTGATGACCTCGATGAACTACCAGCTGCCTGATGAAGCGACACTTGCGAAATACATGCACTTGCTCCAAGCGGTCTTGCTAGCTGCGCGCGGTTCGACCGACCCGGCAGTGGTCGATCTCGCCTATGCGGTACACAACCTCCCTGACCTGCTCATGCGATGGCCGGATTTGGATGAAGCCAGTCAAGCCGGCGCACTTCGCCGATTCGAAGAGAAGCATCCGGAATGGGCGGGCCACTTCTCGGGAATTCTCGAGAGAGGCGCTCCTCCAGGGTGGCAGCTGAAATGGACGAGACCCGAAAAGTAGCGGCCGATGCCAGCTGGTCGGACACGGTAGACAGCGTCTCCCGAATGTCTCCCAAACCAGGGGTGGCGGCGGTTTTCAAAATTCTCGCCAACGGCAGCGCGTCGTCGGTGAAGCCCATCTTCGGCGCTTGCAGGGGCATCCTGGTGAGCGACCGCGCCACCGTCTTCTCGTTCTGGTCGATGAGCTGCAGGCAAATCTGCTGGGCGCATCTGTTGCGGAAATTCGTTTTGTTTTCCGAGCGCGATGGCCCGGCACAGAAGCTCGGGGAGGAACTGCTCGACTACACCGCGTTGATTTTCGGCTGCTGGCACGCCTTGATCTTCATGCGCCCGCCGCAGCTGGTGCAAGTCTCGTCGATTGAACATCTCGCCCTGGCCAATCGCTCGGCGACGGCGGTCTGCTGTTCTTTCTCGGAGCGCCATTCATGCTGCTCTTTCTGCCGTACGCGATCGTGACGCCCTCCACGCTCGCGAGCTCCGCTCTCTCGGCACACGCGCACCTCTGCGCCATCGACATCGGCGACGTCGATCGTCCGCGATGTCGTGACGCTGCCCGCACACGCGACGTCGGTAGACAACGTGTCGCAGCCGATCGCCGTCCGGCGAGGCACGGGGCGCGGCCAAGGGTCGGGCAACTCTGTCGAATCGGCCCGAGTCTTGACCGTGTCTCCATCTCCGACATCAAAGATCTGCGGCAATCGCGAGAACGCTGCGGCGACGCAATGCCACCGCCCGCGCGTCTCGCCGCGTGCGGTCTCCACTGGGTGAGCGCGAGCAGCAATCAGGATGCCAAGGCTTGCGAAGGCGGAGAGATGCGAGGTTGCGAGAACCTCGGGTACAACTACCTGCGCGGCAACGGCGTGTCGCAGGACGGCCGCGTGGCCGTGAAGCTCTTCGAGAAAGCGTGCGAGGCCCGGCCCAAGTCGCCCCAGTACTTGCGGCTCTCGCCCTCGATGAGAAAGAGATCGGTCATGGGCTGCCGCGCTACTCCAGGAGGGCTGGGTGGTTTCGGGCTCCTTCGGGTCGGCATGGGCGGCTCGCGTGAGCAGGCCGTAATCGTCGCGCATCGGCCCACTGATATCGAGGGGAAACGCGGACTCTGGTGACATCGTTGAGGTGCGGGCGACCTCGAGGTTGGTCACGCGGCATTGGCGACGCCCGGTTCCGCGACCAGGCCACCCGGGCTGCGAAGAGCAGCTTCCTCAACGTTGCCGAAGACCTCCCGGACACCAACCTCGGGATTCGGCGCCGGCACTTCGGCATCGCGCGCAACTCGCTGTGCGAGGTGGCGGCCGCGGTTGATCTCGCCGTCGCCATTGGGGCGCTGCCGGAAGACAAGGCCGTGGTGCTGGTGGCCAGCATGCAGCGGGTGGGTTCGCTGGTGGGCGGGCTACTGCGGGGGTAGCGCCTCGCAGCGCCGTCAGCCGGCGTGAGGTCCGCGATCACGCGCATGGATCGAGCGACGTGATCCAATACATCTGCTTGTGCGAGAGGCCCTCGAACCGGCCGAGTGCCGCCTCGGCAGCGCAGCGGGATGCGTGCTCCTCGGCTCTGAAGACGTGGCCGTTGTCGTCCTGCCGCATGACGGCCCACTGAGGCGGCGGATGGGTGCACACGTCCGGAATGCACGGCGTGACGTCGGCGAGCTCGAATGGCAGGTGCGCAGCGATGTGATCCATCTCGGTGCTGTTCGACTGGATCTCGACCCAGCCCGGCTCGTCTTCGGTCACGTCTTCGCAGAGCGTCGCGTCGTGGTGAAAGGCGAGTAGCAGCAGCTCGAGCCCGCAGGGGAAGCGCAGCGCCCACACGTCCATTTGGCCGAGGCCGTTCGAGTCGACGTCCCGAGCTTGTGGCGCGCCAAGCTCATGGGTCAGCTCTGCTCGGGGCTTGCGAAAGGAGACGAGCGGGCGCCTGGCCCAGGTGATCGGTGGCGTGATTGGCTCGCAAGGCTTCACTCGGGAGGTGTAGGGTCAGCCTCGCGAGCTTCAAAGGGAGTGGCGGACCGTCCAACAGTACCCTCGGGTGACGCCTGCCGCTGAGCTACTCTCGCCCCCAATGCCTGGCCGCGGCCTCTACGAGACCCTGATCACGGAAGCCCTCGAGGCCCAGCTTGGCAGCCTCGACGCCGCGCTGGCCCCCAGCCGCAGCGAGCTCCACGAGGCCGAGGCCGCGGACCGCATCGCGCTGCACCTCTCTCGCATCCTCGAGCGCGCAATCTCGAAGCTCGACCGCAAGCAGCGTGTTCAGGTCGGCACCGCCCTCGCCCGCCAGCTCGTTGACGTCATCATCAACACCACGGCCGCCAACGAACTCGCCCCCGAGCGGTTGGTCGAGCCGGCAAAGGTGCTGCGCGCGGTCTTCGGCAGGCTGCCCGACGGCATCGTCGAGCAGATCCGCGAGCCCCTGATCCCACTTCTCGATACGACGCTGCTCACGAACGCTCCTGGCGAACCGCGCGTGGGCCACCAAGTGCTGACCGAGATCCACTCGGCGGACCGCATCGATGTCGTAATGGCGTTCATCCGGCGGAGCGGCATGCGGCCAATGCTCGACGCCCTGCGCTCGCACTGCGAGGCGGGGCGCGCACTACGCGTGCTGACGACGACCTACACAGGCTCGACCGAGGGACTCGCGCTGGACGAGCTGCAGAAACTCGGCGCGCAGGTCCGGGTCTCCTACGACGCCAGCGGCACGCGCCTCCACGCCAAGGCATGGCTTTTCGAGCGGCACTCGGGCTTCTCGACGGCGTACATCGGGTCGTCGAACCTGACGCATTCCGCACAGGTGAGTGGGCTTGAGTGGAACGTGCGGGTATCAAGCGCGCGCAACCCGAGCGTCGTTGAGAAGGTCACCGCCGTCTTCGAGAGCTACTGGAACAGTCCGGACTTCGTGCCCTACGACCGCGAGGAATTTCTCGCGCGCGTGGAGCAGGCCAGCCCGGGGGCAGCGGTCACGCTCAGCCCCATCGAGCTCCGGCCGGAACCGTTTCAGGAGCGACTGCTCGAGCAGATCGCGCTGGCTCGGCAGCTTGGGCGCCACCGGAACCTGCTCGTGTCGGCGACCGGAACAGGCAAGACGGTGATGGCGGCGCTCGACTACGTGCGCCTGCGCGAGACGCTGCCGCGGGCGCGGCTGCTGTTCATCGCGCATCGCGAGGAGATCCTCACGCAAACGCGGGCGACGTTCTGCCACGCGCTGCGCGACCACGCGTTTGGCGAGCTATGGGTCGGCGGCGAGCGACCTCAGAAATTCGAGCATGTGTTCGCGTCGGTGCAGAGCCTAAGCGCGGCTGGTGTTGCTCACCTGGCGCCGGACCACTTCGATGTCGTCATCATTGACGAGTTCCATCACGCCGGTGCCGCGACCTACGACGCGCTGCTCAAGCACCTCGCACCGCGCGAACTGTTGGGGCTCACCGCGACACCGGAGCGCGCGGACGGCCTGCCCATTCTCGACTGGTTCGACGGGCGGATCGCCGCCGAGCTGCGGCTCTGGGACGCGATCGACCAGCATCGCCTCGTACCATTCAGCTACTTCGGCGTGCACGACGGGCTCGACTTCCGCGACGTCGCGTGGCGGCGCGGCCGCGGCTACGACGTGCAAGGGCTCACCAACGTCTTCACGGCCAACGACGCTTGGGCCCGGGTCGTCGTGACGGAGCTTGCGAAGCGGGTCGACGACCTGCATCGAATGCGCGCGCTTGGGTTCTGCGTGAGCGTTGAGCACGCCCGGTACATGGCGCGCATCTTCAACGAGGCCGGGGTGCCAGGGGTGGCCATCTGGGCGGACACTCCGGTCGAGCAGCGTCGCCAAGCGCTGCGTGACCTTGCGGCGCGCACCATAAACATCGTTTTTTCCGTCGACCTCTTCAATGAAGGCGTAGACGTCCCGTCGGTCGACACGCTGCTCATGCTGCGCCCGACTGATAGCGCGACGTTGTTCCTTCAGCAGCTTGGGCGCGGCCTGCGGCGACATGTGGAGAAGACGATGTGCACGGTGCTCGACTTCGTGGGGCACCATCGCCGCGAATTTCGCTACGACCGGCGGCTACGGGCGCTGCTGGGCGGCAGTCGCGCCGACGTCATCGACCAGGTGGAGGGCGGCTTTCCCTACTTGCCGGCTGGGTGCCACATGGAGCTCGACCGCGTGGCGAGCAAGATCGTGCTCGACAACATCCGCGCGGCGGTGCCAACGCAATGGGCGGCGAAGGCGGAAGAGCTTCGCGATCTCGCGCAGGGCAAGCCCATCTCGCTGCAGACGTTCCTGGACAAGAGCGGCCTCGACCTGGATGACGTGTACGCCAACGACCGAAGCTGGTCGGATCTCAAGGCCGAGGCGGGCCTGCCGATCGCGCCCGCTGGTCCGCACGAGGACGCGTTGCGCCGCGCCTGTGGTCGTCTGCTGCACGTCGACGACTTGCCGCGACTCGAGACGTACCGGGCGCTCTTCGCCGCCGACGGTGCACCGGCGATCGAGGGCATGGCCCCACGGGAGCAGCGATTGCTCCGCATGCTTGTGGCGCAGCTGGTCGGCAAGGTGCTGCCGAAGGGTGCATCCCTGGCCGAAGGCGTCACCATGCTCTGGCAGCACCCGCAGGTGCGTGCCGAGATCGTCGAGCTGATGTCGCTGCTCGCCGAGCGACCGACCCACCTCACGGCGCCGCTGGACTCGCACGCCGACGTGCCGTTGCAGGTTCACGCGCGGTACACGCGGCTCGAGATCCTGGCTGCCTTCGGTGTCGGCGACGGAGCCAAGGTTGCGCCGTGGCAAACGGGCGTGCGCTGGGTCGAGGAGGCGCAGGCCGACCTGCTCGCGTTCACGCTCGACAAGACGAACGGCCATTTCTCACCGACGACGCGCTACCGCGACTACGCGATCAGCCGCGACCTGATCCACTGGGAAAGCCAGTCGGTCACGCGCGCCGACAGCGAGACGGGGCTGCGGTATCAGAAGCACGCCGCGCGTGGGTCGAGCATCATGCTGTTCGCACGGCTCAGCACGAACGATCGGGCATTCTACTTCCTGGGACCGGCGACGTACGTGAAGCACGAGGGCGAGCTGCCGATGGCGGTTACCTGGCGGCTGCAGCATCCATTGCCGGGGGATTTGTTCGCGTCGTTCGCGGCGGCTGTCGCGTAGGGCGCCTACGCCGCCCGCTCAATCCGCATCAGCCAGCGCGGGTAGCTTCCCTCGAGGCCGATCGGCGTGACCATGCGGCCGCGGAGAGTTGCGCCCGTATCGAGGACAGAAGCTATGGTCTTCGTGTACGGCTTCGGGACGTAGCCGAGCTTCAAGCCCGACTGCAGGAACAGCTCTGTCGCGAAGGGGTCCCATTGGTTGGAAGGTTCTCGGCGCAGCTCGACGGTGTCGCCCGCCCCTACGGTATCGACGCCAGGCCAGCGGTTGAGCCCGGCCACGCGTGCGAGCAGCGGCCGCGTCAGATCGTCGGCTTCCGGACGCCACTCCGACAGCTCGATCCAGTCGGTTGCCTGAATGCCGCCGCTCCGCGCGAGGATTTCGAGCTGATCGTCAGGGTTCTCGACTCCCCAGGAGTCGAGCATGGTTCGATAGTCTGGCCGCTTCGGTGAGGGGATTCGCTCGGCGAACGTCGAGAAGAGGTTGCGTGCGTGGTACGGCCGATCAGGGCCCCGGTGCTCCGGAAACTCAGCGAGCAGGTGAAAGGTGGGCGGCAGCTCCGCCTCATACGAGAACCGGTACCCATCGGGGGCGTGCCACAGCTGACCGACCTGCTGACGCTGGTTCGCCTCGTCGCGCCACATTGCCCAGAGCCGTTCCGTCTCCACCACCATCACCTTACCCGACTTCGGGATCGCGTCCTGTGCCAGCAGCTCCAATCGCCGAAGGAGCAGCTGCCGCGCCAACTCCTTGCGCTCGGAGGGCCATTACGACTCCGGGGCCTCTGCGATCAATCGTTCCACGACCTCAGATTGCGCCGCCACAGCGGGTCCAATGTCGGCCGTGCGGAGTGCGGGCTCAGGTAGACGTCTCCGGCCTGCTTGAGGCCTTGGATCATCGCGCCGGACCGCAGCGCAGCGTCATCGCCACGCTGCGCGGCCTCGCAGATCGCTAGCAGTTCGAGATCGTCGACGCGCACGGCGTCGGCGATCAATTCGGTGATGTAGCTCGGGGTGGTCATCGCGGCGTCTGCTCACCATACGACGAGCGCTGGCCGATGCTCGCCCACCGAGCCGATCGCTCGGACAGAGAATGTCACACCGGTTTGCGACGACTCGCGGCTCTGCGTTGACCGCGCCTGGCATGCGCAGAACGATCGCCCCGATGACGCGAGCCGACGCCGCCCTCCGAGACGCCATCCTCGAAGCCGCCGAGCACATCCAGTCCGAGACCGGCTCCTCCGCCTGGGCCGCCTTCGACGAGCTCGTGCCGGCGGACACCGCTCGCAGCCCGGCCGCGCCCCCTCCTCCTGCTTGGTCGTGTCACCTCCCGCCCAACCCTGCAGACTTCCGCGCCAAGGTCGAAACCTTCCCGACAAGGTCCGCAGACTTCCGGGAGGGCTGCAGCTGGCGGCCGAGCGGCTTTACCGTCTTCGTTGCCAGCCTTTTGCTCAATCGCCACGGCGCCGCAGCTGAAGCGCCACAAGCCTCCGATAGCGTCGTTCAGCGAACGATGGCCAATGCCCTCAGCCTGTGTTTGTTCGCCGCGGCTGCGCTGGGCCTGCTCGCCCTCAGCGTGCAGCTCTGGCTCACGACACGCCACCTTCGCGGCTCGAAGCCGCTACCACGGTCGTGTCCGCCCATCTCCATCTTGAAGCCGCTTTGCGGCCTGGACGACGCGCTCGAAGAGAACCTGCTCTGCTTCTTGGACCTCGGCTACCCGAGCTACGAGGTGGTGCTCGGCCTTAAGGATCATCGCGATCCGGCGTTCGGCTTGGCGCTCCGGCTCACGCGCAAGCATCCCGCCCGCTTCCGGCTCGTGCTGCAGCGTGGCGAGCCCGGGCACAACCCGAAGGTCAACCAGCTCGTCACCTTGGCCGAGGCCGCTCGGCACGACATCTTGGTGATCAGCGACTCCAATGCGCGGGTCGGGCGAGGCTACCTGAGCGAAATGGCGGCGCTGTTCGAGGACCCGAGCGTCGGCTGCGTTACGAATCCGATCGTCGGATTCGACGAGCGACGCTGGGGCTCCCTGCTGGACAACCTGCACATGTCGTCCAGCGTCGGCCCCGGAATGATCGGCGCCAAGCTGTTCGCCGGCCAAGACCTGGTCGTCGGCAAATCGATGGCGCTCCGGCGCGCCGACCTCGAGCGCCTGGGCGGCTTTCGCGCCGTGGCCGACATCTTGGCCGAAGACTACGTCCTTGGGAAAGCGGTGAGCCAAGTTCTCGGAATGCGCGTCGCGCTCGCCCGCACGTTGGTGATGAGCGTGTCGCGACACAGGTCGATTCACGACTTCTGGCGGCGCTACGCTCGCTGGAGCGTGATCCACCGCACTGCGCTCTCGGCGCCGACCTACGTCGCACAGGTGCTGCTCAATCCAATCCCGCTCGCGGGGGCAGCCACGCTGATCGAGCCCACGCGCGAGACCGTGATCGCACTCCTCGGCGTCACGCTCGCAAAGACCGCCATCGACGTGACCACCGCGAGCGCTCTCGGTCACCGATTCGGGCGCCGTCTGATGCCGGCGGTCGTTCTGAAAGACCTGATTCTGTTCGCCAGCTGGGCACGCGCGTTCTTCGTGCGCACTGTCGAGTGGCGGGGGAACCAGCTACGTGTTCGCGCGGGGTCGCGGCTGGACGCCGAGCCTGCGCAACAAGAGCTCGAGATCTTGTCGTAGCGTGAGCGGCAGCGCGGTCGTTCTCGACTTGTCACCGAGCCGCCACACGAGCCCTGATAAGGAAGGTTCGTGCCTTCACGCGACACGGACATGGTGGCCCGAGTCTGGGACGCGGCGACGATCGAGTCGCTCGCGACCAAGGTCGAGCGCTGTGGCCATACCAGCCGCGAGCTCGGGTCGCGCTGTGAGGCCTCCGCCGCACGCGCCCTGGGGCTCGCCGACGCGCTACGAGCGGCCGGTCGAGCGCTAGCCTTCGTAGACGAGGACCATGACGGTGCATGCTTGGTGATCGAGCGACTCACGCAGCTCGAGCGAGAGGCCGATGGCTTGCTCACGCTGTGGCAAGACGACGTTACCCGCCAATACAGCGAGACGCTTCGCTGGCAGGCCCGCTTGCCGCTAGACGACGAGGCCACGCTGATCCGGCCGCGCATCATTCCTCCCGCGCGCACATTCGCGCGACGGAGCACCTGACGACGTAGCCGTCGGTGAGGCAATTGGGTCGCGCCGTGCTCGTCGCACAGCTCGCGCAGGCCCGCGAGAAATCCCGGCTCCTCTTGCCCTGGTCGCGGTCACTCCCCAGCGAAGAAGCGCTCCGCCACCTTGGCCTCCACGCGCGGCACGAGCTTCGCTCCTCCGTTCGCGTCGTAGACATCCGACGCCGCCAGAACCTCATCTCCCCCGACGCGACCGCGTGAGTCGACCATTACGACCGTGCGCTTGTCGCCGTCGAGCACCGTCCGCAGCCAAAGCTCGACACCGTCCGCTCGGCGCAGGCGTAGATCGCCGTCGGCGACCGCGCGCACCTTTCCGCTCGGGTCGAGCGACCCCTCGGGTGCTTCGGCGGGCCGCTTGGTGCGCTCTTGGCGCGCGAGATCGAAGTAGACCGTCTCCTCCCCTTCTTGGAGTGCAATCACGGTGGGTGTGAGCCACTCCACGCGAGGCAGGGGGCCAGGGGGTGCCTTGCTGTCGGCGGTGCGCTGCGTCGCGATATCCCAGATGCCGGTCACGTCGCCAATTGCATAGAGCAGGCGCTGGCCGTCCGGGCTGAAGGCCAGCGTCACAGGCTCTGCGCCGTCGATCGGTGCCGGCGGGCGGACGACGACGGGCTTCGCCGCGGAGCCGGCTTGCCACAAGCGAACAGCCGCGTCGGCGTCGATGGCTGCCACCCACACGCCATTGGGTGAGAAGCCGCTGCGACAGCTATCGGGAGGCACCCGAGTGCCCGGCTTGGCCCCAGTGGTGACCTTGTGCGCGAGCTTGCGCGTCGCCATCGAATAGACGCCGGAGACGCAGCTCTCGGCTTCGCCGAGCAGCAACCACTTCTCGTCGGAGCTCAGCTCGAACCACCCCGTTCCGCTGTCCCCCTGGCCAATGGCCGTGATCTTCTTCGCGCCCGGCGTCCAGGTGCCGAAGTTGGCGTTGCCGTCGACGATCAGCGTGTTCGAGTCCTTCGTCCACGCGAGGCCCGCAGACAGCGAGCCCGCACCATTGTGGAGCCGGTCTTTCAGCACAGCCTTCCCCGTCACTGCATCGACGACGTCGACGACGCCGTAGACGCCAGAGAGGCCGAGGTACTTACCATTGGGGCTGAACCTGAAGCTGCCGTAGATCGCGAAATGGTCGATGTCCGCTACGCGAGTGAAGTCGCTCGACCTGAACAAAGCGACTCCGTTGTGGGTCGAGATCGCAAGCCGCGAGCCGTCGGCGTTGAAGGCCACGCCGTGGACGCGTCCGTCGCCCATGTCTTCGCTATTCGGCGAAAGCTCGGAGCGAAGCTTCAAGCTTGGCAGCTCGAACACGAGCACGCGCTGCGCCTCGGCCTTCGCGTCGTCACCGCATGCGCCTGCGCAAGCGGTCGCCAGCCATTTCCCGTCCGGGCTCCAATCGACTGCGTGAATCGGGCTCGTCGCGCGCCGGTTCAGCCGCAGTACTGGCGCAGCGGGCGCCGCCGCCGTCGTGTGCGAGACGGAAGCAATGCTCGACTCCTGCGGCACGGCGCCCCCGCCCGGCGGCGGCGCCTCGGGTCGGCAGGCTAGCAGCGAACTGCAAGTGAGCAGCCAAGCGAACGATCGCATCTTTTGGATATTCGCATGGAACGCGCCGTAGAGCAGTTCGATGCCCGCTCCCGCGCGAGTCGGGACGCTCACGTGCCAAACGAGGCGATTTTCCCTGTCGCGCCACGCCCCACCAGCTGCGAAATCGCGCGCAAAGGGCGTGGCATGACCGCTGCATTGCCCATGGCAGGTGAATGCGATGATGACCAACGAACCGATGAGCAAGATCTTCGTGACCCGCAATACCGTGTACGGCGTGCGCGACCAGCGCATCGTCGCAGTCCGTCGTCGCGGTGAATCGCAGTGGCTCGAGTCCCATCGCGCCCTCGGCATGCTCGTGGTGTCTGATCCGAAGCTCGTCGAGGTTGGAGAGTCTCTCCGTCTCGCGGGCCGCGACGGGTTCGTGACCACCAGCATCATCGTCGACGTGATGCGCGGAACGGTGACATCGGCCGCGGCGTAGCTCTCGAGGCTCACGGCCGCTCAGGCGATGAGGCCGACCAGCGTGCCCATCGTCTCGTATGCTGTCCGAGCGAGCGCCACGTTTGCATCGTTCGCCGCTTGGCCGTCGCGAGCGACACCATCTCTGTTGCAAGTTCGACGTCGGCGTCGGGCTGCGCTGCACGCGCTATATTCGACGCGGTCCGGTCCAGTCCATTTGCGCGCGCCATGTTGTCGAGGACACGAGCCAGCGCGATGCGCGCGAGCTCACCGCCGGCAACGAAGCTGACCAGGTGAAGGTGGTTCGGGATCAGCACCCATGGTTCGGGATCAGCACCCATTGCAAATGCGGCGCCCAGCTACTTCGCCTTCGTCAGTGCCTCTTTCAGGGCAGCACACTCGGTGGCCACGCTTGGCCGGCGACAGTCGTCGTCGTAGCGGTTCGCCGCGCCGTAGTAGGTCTCGCCCATGGCGACCACGCGCGCCTCGTGTGCGTTCTTGCCTCCGCCCGCGGAGGTGGGGCGGGTCGCCCATAACATCGCCAAACGAACGCACGGCGCGTGGTCGAACGATCCGCGGCAGGCAGCTTGGGCGTAGTACTTCGCGGCGACGCGGTCTTTGCCTGGGTAGCTGTCGCCAATGGCGATCTCGGCGATGCGGTCGCACGCGTGAGTGGAGATCTCGCCTTGGATGGCGCCGGTCCACGTTCTCGCCTGCAGCGGCGGGCAGGCGAGGTCGTAGAGGGAACGGGCCTTCTTTTCGTCTTTGGGGACGCCATTGCCAGCCTCATAGGCGCGGCCTAGCAGATAGCAGCCTTCGGCTTCGCCATTCTCGCAGCCGAGGATACCCAGATCGGTGCGCCGCGGATCGTCAGCCGGGAGAAACTTGCCCGCGTCGCCGCAGGTGCATTCGCCTTCTACACAGGCGTCGACCAGCGTCTTGGCGAACGCCTCGCGCACCGGCGCGAGCTCGGCCGGGGGGTAGCCCCAGCGGTCGAGCGCCACGTACAAGAAATCGCAGCTGTGTGTCTCTTGGCACGCTGCCGCGACTTTGGTCAAAAGCTCGGGCGGCAGCTTGGCCTCCGGCTGCTTCTTCCATCGCGGTTCTTTGTCGAATAGCCCGGGCGGGCGGTCGTTCCACTTGCCGAGGCAGGCCTGCTGATCGCCCCGATTGCATGCGTCTTTCTCCAACAAGTCGAAGCGATCATGATCTGGCAGATCGTCGACGGGAATGCTTTTGAGTGATGGAAACGGGCGCTTACGTGGCACGCCACAACCCACCTGATCTCGCCTGCCTGCGTAGCGATTGGCAAGCGCGCGACACGCGGCTGGGTCACCCGCCTTGCAATCGGTCTCGTTCTTCGCGAACAGCGCAGCAGGCTCGGCCTTTCGCTGCAAGACCTTCGTCTGCAAGCCGGAGACGCGTGGCGGCTGCGCTACGGACGACACGCTCGGCGCCGCTGCCGACAGCGCGACGCTGCTGCTCGGCGAAGGCTCCGCGGGAGGTGCCGGCTCACACGCGGCGACCCATGCCAGAGCAGCGAGGCCACAGAATGGCAGAGCGTCGCGACACCTCACCGCAGCACCACAGTTGGAGCCTTACGGCTACCGGCCCAAGAAATATCCACGAGAACGTGCTCACTCACGCCAAAGCCACCATCGTATTCTTGGGAGATCTCGAAGAACTGAAACATGTAATTTTCGCCGCGTCGCAGCGGAAACACGATGTCACCGCCGTTCGGCTCCGTGAATACATCGAAGCTTTGCGTCAGGTTTTGTCCCTTCGGGTAAATGAACAGCTCGACGTCTTTGATGCCGCCGATGAACTGGCGAATGCCGGCCATCGGTTTGGGGCAGCTCACTTTCATGTATTCGCGCAGCACGACTGCCGTGCAGTCTTTGGCGCGAGGCGTCGGCTGCGACACACGTACCGGCTGCGCCGCCTGCCATTCGTCTCGTTTGGGTTTGCCGGAGCGCGTCGTCGGGATCTCCACGTCGGCGAGCTCTGGCATGTTCACCCGCGCGAAGCGACGCGGCGGCACAGCGGCGGACGCGCTGGCCGATGCGCTCACAGAGCCACTGGCAGAGGGCTGCATCCGAGGCACGCGGCCCGAGGCGCCAGGCGCAGCCGAGTACGCCGGCGCGCCGCTGACGACACCGAGACCCAAGACCGCCGCCGCGCTGGCAGCACCCCCAGCCAATACAATGGCAAACAATCGCTTCATAGCCGCCTCAAGAAAGCGACGAGCGCCTTCTTCTCCGATGCGTCGAGCTGGCTGGTCTTGCCCATTTGGTCACCATTCTTGAAGACGACGTCCTCCAGCGTGGCGAAGCGACCGTCGTGGAAGTACGGCGCGCTACCGCCGACGAAGAGCAGCGACGGCGTCTTGTAGCTGGCGCCCTTCTCCTCGAAGTAGCCCCGCTGCGGAAAAGCGCTGAACACGGCGACCGAGCGATTGGTGTAGTCGGTCTCCGGCACGTGGCAGGTCGAACAGCCCACCTTCTCGCTGGTGAAGATCTCCTTGCCGCGGGTCTCTTCTGCGTTGAGCGGTGCCGGGTCGAGCGGCGGCGACACCAGGCCTTCGCGCACGAACGCAATCAACTGGCGCGCGCGCGTCGGAGGGAAGGCGCTGTCTTTGTTGCCGCTCTCATTCCAGCGATGCAGGTCGAAGCCGGCCAGCAAGCGGGAATCGAGCGTCTTGTTTTCGGCGCGCCAGCCGTACGGCCCCTTGGACTTGAGGCGGCCTGCGATGATCGGCGTCTGCCGGGTGTAGCCGACGCCGGTCTCGTTGCCGTTCTTGATGGGCGAGCTGTTCCAGAACGCAGCCATGCTGCGCGCGAGGCTGCCGGAGCCGAAGAAGTTGGTGAAGGTGGCGCCTTGCGTCCCCTCTTTGGGGGCGAACTCGACCTCGTGCCAAACGAAGCCGTCGTCGCGGCCATCGGGGTGACAGCCAGCGCAGCCGAGACCGCCGCTCACGTATTGGTCATTTGCCTGGTAGAAGAGCTGGCGCCCCATTGCATAGTCGGCGTTGCTCGAGGGCTCGGCGAAGCGCACGTACCGCTGGGGCGGGGAGTCGTAGTCGCCCGGCGTCTGGGGTAGCAGCACCGCCACCACGAGGTCGGTCGCGCGACAATGGACGTAGGCGGTACCGTCGTCCGCCGCGAGCGCGATGCCCGAAGCAGCGCCACAAGCGATGCCGTCGGGAACGGCTGCGCTACTACTTGCGCTCACGCCATAGCTGCGAACCAGACCCAGCGTCGGGTCGCTCATGGAGGCGTCGAGCTCGACCACAGCGCCGCTGCCCTCGCTGGCGACCAGCAGCGTGCCTTGCGTCGGACGATACACGGCCGCGCGCGGCTGCGTGAAGACCGAAGCGCCCACAGTCACCACGTCGCTGGCCGCCGACCACAAGGAGATCTGCACCCGCGTATCGAACCTCTCCATGAATGGTTTGATGAAGGTCTTGTGGGCATTGACCTGGCGCGGTGCGGCCAGCGGCTTGCTGTCGGTCATGTCGAGCACGTCGACAGTGGCGACGCCGTACCATTGATTCATACCGAGCCCGCCAAGGGCGTGACGCGGGGCGTACAGCCTGTCGCGCTCGGGGTTGGTCACCAATGCGTAGCCGAGCGACGCAGGCAGCTTCTCGGCCGCAGGCGAGCGCGCTGGCGCAGTAGGGAGCTCGACAGCCACCACGCGCGGCTGGTTACCCACGTCGTCGATGCGCGTGAGGTTCGCGCCGACCAAGTGCGAGACGTACACGCTGCTGCCGTCGGCGCTGAAGGTGACGCCACGGGGCTCGCGCGGCACGTCGCGGGACCACACGAGCTTCTTCTGTTCGAGATCGATCAAGGAGACCTGCGCTGTCCATGCACTGGTGACCGCGGCTCGCTTGCCATCGGGCGAAGTGGCCACGCCCCAAGCGTCGCGCGGCAACGCGATGCGCGCGGCTTCGACGAGGTCGCCAAGCTTTTCTTCGTACACGACGAGCGCGCCAGTGCCCTCTTTGGTCATGCGCACCGTCGCCAGCACAGTGCTGCCGACCACCGCCACCTGCGCCGGTCGGCCGCCCGGGTCTGTGCTGGTGGGCTTCGCGCTCGCGTCCAGCGGCAAGCCCATGATGTGCAGCTTGGCTCCGTCTTCATCGGCGAGATACAGGCGCGCCCCGTCGCTGGATACGGCCAGCGATGCGCCTTCGCGCGCCAGGCCCGTCACGGCTTGCGGGTCGCCGGGCGGCGCGCCAGGCGGCGTCGCTGCGGCCGAGCCAGACAGCGCGGCCGAGCCGGCAAGCGGGGTGCTGCTGTTCTCGTCACCGCAGCCGACACCCATCGCGAGCAGCGCGAGGGTTGCGAAACCAGCGATCGGGTTGAATGGCATCTTCACGGATCGGCGCAGCATAGGGGCAGCCTTGCTCTACGCGCTACGGGAGCTGCGTGTTCCGAACGGTGGCAGGCTGGGTTGCGCTACCACGACGGAGCCATGGCCACCCAAGCGCCTCACCACCTCTTCACCTACGCGGAGCATCTCGCTCGTGAGCAAGAGACGGGGCTGAAGCACGAGTTCTTGAAGGGAGCGATCTACGCGATGGCTGGCGGCACGCCGGAACATGCGCGTCTGATCGCCGAGCTCGGGTTTCTGTTGCGCGGGGCGCTCGACCCGAAGCGTTGTCGCGTCTTCTCCAGCGAGCTGAAAATCAAGGTGGGGCCGACGGAGCTTTTCACCTACCCGGACGTGACTGTCGTATGTGGCGAGCTCGAGCGGTCGAGCGAAGACAACAACGCTGTGACCAACCCGAAGTTGGTGGTCGAGGTCCTGTCGCACAGCACCGAGGCGTACGATCGCGGGGGGGGGTGGGCGCACTATCAACGCATTTCTTCGCTGGAAGCCCATGTGCTCGTCGGTCAAATCCCGCAGCGTCTCGAGATCTACGAACGTCAGCCCAACGGCGACTTCGTGCATCGAGTCGCAGCCGCGGGTGAGTCGTTGCCGATCGCCTGCCTGAACACGCGCCTCAGCGTGGACGCGCTATATACAGCGGCGCTGTAATGTGAGCCAGTGACTGTCGATGCGCGCCACCGCCAGGTGCTCGACACGATGATCGCTACGGGAGCAGGCTCAAGTCGACGTCGACCCGGTAGATCATCGTCTTCTGACCTTGGCCCACCCACCAGTCGATGTCTGAACAGTCACTCGGCCAGGAGTTGCAGTCGCTCGCGCCATCGAGCTCGTTCGAATAATTGAAGATGGTCACGCTGTCGTCCGCCCTCGGCAGATACGAAGCAAAACAGGTGTCGCCGCGCGAAGGCAGATCGGCTGCAAATTCGACTGTCAGCTCGACTGGGTCGACACGCCAGAGGGCGCAGCGCTTGGGGTTGAACGAGTACTCGATCAGGTAAGCCTCGGCCTGGTCTTTGGGGCTGAGCTCGTCTTGATCGAGATCGAAGTTGCCGGTCTCGGTGAGGTTACGCCGGCCGACGAGCCACACGTCGTCGCCATTTCGGAACACGAGCGGCGAGTCGTACTTCTTTTTGTCCGTCTTGCAGGTCCAGGTGCCGAGATCGCCGGCTTCTGCACGGCAAATTTTCGAGCCGAAGCCCGATTTTGCGTCGCCCGCTTCGTTTCTCGTGACAGCGACGAGCGCGCCGTCGTCCATGAATACGAAGTCGGTCTCCGAGCCGCCGCCTTCTTGCACCACCGGCTGCCCTGGCACGACCGGAACCAGTGTGCGGCCGTCTTCGGTGGTCAGCAGGTGAATGCGGATGGGCTCCCCATTGACCTCGTAGATATTTTCGCCGCCCACATAGCCAATCAAGAACGCTTGCCCGTTTTGGATCTTCGCTCGCCAAGGGATGAAGCCAGGCTCGTACAGCTCTTCAGGCTCGCTCCAATCACCGGCGGCGTTGTACTCGGTGACCATCATGCCCTGCGGCTCGAACGCAAATTGGTCGCTACCCAGTACCGCGAAGTACAAGAACAAGCGATCGCCCAGGGCCAAGAAGCGCGGCTCACGCAAATCGGTGCCCAGCGCAAACTCGCCTTCGTAGCGCCAGCCGTCTTCACCCTCGCTGGCGACGTACATCACCGTGTCGGCCGACGCGAAATGTGTGGGTGCAGTGCGCCACGCGATAAAAGTGCGATCTTGAAAGGTGATCACGTCCAAATTGTTGTTGGCGTCCTGCGTCTCGATGCCGTCTACCTCGGTGAGCGCCGGCACCACGACCTCGTATTCACCAACCGCGCTCGGCTCGAGCGGCTCGGGCAGGTAGGGGTCGTCACACGCAACGAACGCCGCGAAGCCGCACGCAAGCAGGAGGCCTTTCGACCGGAGAGATCTTGAGATGCCCACGGGGGCAGTGTACCTGCTGGCGCGCAAGCTGGGTGGCCGAAGCTCTCACTCGACAGCCGGGCAGGGCACGATCCTCTTCGCTCACGTGTAGCCAGGACCCATGACGCTTCTCAGCGGGCAAGGGCGGAATCAAGCAAACCGAGATCGTCCGCCGCTAGCAAGTAGCCTCCGAGGTTCCGGCCTTGCTCGTCGATCCCTCGCGGCGTGGTGATCGCAGTGAGCACGCCAATGCCGCGCTCACGCCAGGCGGCATCGCCGGTCACCCTGGCGAGCGACGCATAGAAGCGCGCGGCGAGCGCATTCGCCTCGAAGGGAACGCGCCGCTCGGCGAACACGCCAACAGCACCCTTGTCCGGCGTGTTCGCGAACAGCGCGCCGCTCGGGGCGATGAACTGCGCCTGCATGGCGTTCGCGATGCGCAGCGCAGCGGCCTTGTAGCGGTCGTCATTCGTGACCCGCGCAAGCTCGGAGAGCGCGTAGCCGAGCGAGGCGGCGTCAGCCAAAAACAGGAGGCCTCTTGCGCCGTCAGCAGAATGAAGAACATGGCCCTCGCCGTCTACGTGCGAGCCGTGGATGACGTCGGCGGCGCGCCGGGCCTTCGCGAGCAGGGCAGCATCGTTTGCCGCCTCGGACAAATTCACCAGCGACGCAATGGCGAGGCCATTCTCGAACGCGTACACGTTGGTATCGATGCGCGGCATGCCAAGTGCCCTGCGGCCTGCGTCGTCTTTGGCGTAGAACACGTGCCCATCGATGAACGGCACTTTCTCGTCGTGGGCGCCCACGTCGGCGTCTTGGCTCACGTAGAAGCTGCCTGCGGGGCTGGAGAGAATGTTGGTCAAGTAGCCTGCAATGGCGCGCCCGCTCTGCAATGCAGCGTCGTCGCGGGTGGCGCGATACGCCTCGGCGAAGCCTTCGATGTTGGCGGCCTGGTCCGGCATCAGCTTCTCGAAGTGCGGACGATCCCAACGGCCAGCGTCGCTGTATTGGTAAACGCCGCCCCATATAGGGTCGATCAGCTGCTTGTGCGCGGCCGCCGATGCCTTCACCCGCAATAACGCCCGCGCGTCACCTCGACGCGCGCGCCGCGCTTCGATCGCCAGATTGGCGCCCAAGGCAGCCTTTTGCCGGCGCCCCCAACCTGCGCCCTCATCATCGTAGAAGCCATCCATCGAGTGAACAGCCTGCGCGAGCGCATAGCCGAGCTCTGCGCGGGTCGCGGCGCGGTCACCTGGCTGCTTTGGAAGGGGCCCCCTCACCAGTGTCTCGCCTTTCACGACCGCAGAGATCACGGCGAGCAGCTCCTCTTTCGGTAGGTAGCCGCGCAGCTTGCCGAGCTCGACAGCGTCGGCGTTCATGATGATCGTCGCGGGCCAGCCCCACTCGCCGTACCGCTCGGCGAGATCAGGTCGCGCATCGACGTCGATGCGAATCGTGATGAAACGCTCTTTCAAGATGCGCCCCACCTCCGGGTCTCGGTAGGTGGTGGCATCCATCACGTGACACCAGTGACACCACTCGGCGGCGCCATCGAGCAAGATGAGCTTGCCCTCCTTCTTGGCGAGCGCAAAAGTCTCCGGCGCGTAGGGGTACCAGTCGAACGAGCGCACCAGCCCCTTGGCCCGCGCCTTCACGATGTCTACCTCGGCGGGTGTGCCCTCGCGGACCGCGCCGCCGGGGGTCTTGCCGATGGCGGGCGGCCTCGAGCTAGCCGCTGGCGTCACCGAAGCGCAGCCCAGCGCTGCAAATGCGAGCAGCCACGAGAGGCGGGGGGCGATCACGAGCCGACTACGCGCCAGGGGCCGCCGCGGCTTCCGAAAAGATTGGGCGCCTGCACTCTCTCGCGCTGTGGCTGCTTGATGTAGGCTCGCGGGCCTCATGAAGAAGCTCCTCGGCGTGTTCGTGCTGCTCGTGATCCACGGCTGCGGAGGAAAGGTCGTCTTCGTCGATCCGGGCGGGGCGGACGGAGGCGGCGGGTCTGGCGGGTCTGGCGTGACCCCGCCTCTCTGCGGCGGCGAAGTTTGCGGCGACGGCAACCAATGCTGCTGCGGCAGCTGCCTGACGCTCGATCTGCCGTGCCAATCGCCCTGCGACCCACCGCCTTCTGTGTGTGAGCCGCCGTATCACGGGCTCTCTCCGGAAGGGAACTGCGTGTGGTCGTGCGGCCAGGGCACGCAGCCAGACAGCCTGTCGAACGAGTGCGTGTGCCAGCCAGGCCTGATCGAGGTCGGCACCGACGAGTTCGGGCGACGCATCTGCGGCTGAAGCCTGCGCGATCGAAAAGGAGATCGTTTCCAGCTGCAGTTCGTTTGGAGAGGCGGGTGGAACGCCCTCGGCATGTGTAGCGGCCCCCTGAGCGAGACTGTAGCCTGCGAGGATGCGTCTCTCCTTCCTTCTGTCTGCGTTGGCCCTTTCAGTCACCGGTTGCGCAGGCTGCGAAGACTCGGCGACTGGCGGTGGTGGCTCGGGTGCCAACAACAACGGCGGCGCCGGGGCGGGGCAAGGAGAAGGCGGCGACGGCGCGGGCTTTTCGACTGGGGCGACGATGGAGTGCACGCCAGGCGACCCATGCGAGGGCGGCATCTGCGACGCCACCGGGTCGTGCTGCGACTACGAGAACGCATGCGGTACCGTCTGTTGTGCCGGCACCGAGGTGTGCTCGTTTCTGTCGTGTCTGACCCCAGGCATCGATTGCCTCGATGACCAGGACTGCGCCGACGGCGAGTTCTGCGACTTCTCGCTGGGAGACAACGGCAGCAGCGAAGGCGGCGGTGGCAGCGGAGGAGGCGGCGGTGGCGACCCGATGTGCATTGGTGGCGTCACTGCTCCGAAGGGCAAATGTATGCCCGCGCCCCCTGTGTGCCCGAACGGTGAAGAGCCCGGCGACCCGCCCACGTGCGTGACCGAGTGCAAGTATTACCCGCCGGTCGGCGTCTTCACACCCGAGGTGAAATACGCCTGGGGCAACCCGCTGAACACCACCGACAACGTGATGATGAGCCCGATCGTCATTCAGCTTGACGACGACAACTGCGACGAAGTGATCGACGAGAAAGACATCCCCGAGATCGCCTTTCTCACCTTCGATGGCCCCGATTACAACAATCTGACCAACACCAGCTCCACGCTGCACGCCATCTCCATCGTCGACGGGGCGATCGTCGAGAAAATCTCGGTCAAGATCACGGGGCCGTCCGCCGACTCGCCAGGTCGCTCGATCGCGAGCGGCGATCTCGACGGCGACGGCATCAACGAGATCGTCACCTGCACCATCGACGGGCGCCTGCGCGCCTACAACCCCGACGGCTCGGTCAAATGGCTGAGCCCGTCGGTGTCGTGCTTCATGCCCAGCATCGCGGATCTCGATCAAGACGGCAGCCCAGAAGTGATCGACGTGGGTCACATCGTCAATGGCGCCGACGGCACCACCAAAGCGACCTTCTCCACCGCCGAGTTCATCGTCGTCTCCGACGTCGACGGTGACGGCGAGCTCGATATCGTCACACCATCCAAGGTGTACGGCGCCGACGGCATCCTCAAGGTCGACAGTGGCCTGACCGGCCGCCACGCTGCCGTGGGTGATCTCGATAACGACGGCGTCCCCGAAATCATCGCGGTCAACACGGCGAACCACACGATCAGCGTGTGGCACGTGACGGGCCCCGGCACCTTCGAGGTGCTGCGCCAGGGCCTCGACATCAATTACGGCATCAGCCCGAACCCGTGCGCGGTGGGCTCGGCCGGCGCCACGACAGGTGGCGGCACACCCACGATCGCGCACTTCAACAACGACGAGTTCCCCGATGTCGGCTTGGCCGGCGGCATCGGCTACGTCGTCTTCGACGGCGCGCTGTTGATGGATGCACTGGTGACGCCGGAGAACACGCGAATTTGGTACACGCAGACGCAAGATTGTTCGTCGGCGCAGACAGGCTCCAGCGTGTTCGACTTCGACGGCGACGGCATCGCAGAGGTCGTTTACGCCGACGAGACCACGCTGCACATTTACGCAGGTCCCACGGGCGTCGAGCTGTTCGGCACGTGCAACACCAACGGCACCTTGTGGGAGTTTCCGCTGGTCGCCGACGTCGACAACGACGGCCACGCCGACATCGTGGTCGCCTCCAACTCGTACTCGAGCTTCAACTGCGGCGGCGTCAAGACAACGGGCGTGCGCGTGCTCGGCGACACCGAGGGCAAATGGGTGCGCACCCGCCGCATCTGGAATCAGCACGCGTACCACGTGACCAACGTCGGCGAGTCCGGCGCCATCCCGGCGGTCGAGCTGCCCAACTACGCACAGCCGGGCCTCAACAATTTCAGGCAAAACGTGCAGCCTTCAGGCCAATTCTCCGCGCCGGACCTGGTCGTCAGCGTCACGCCGATCTGCACCGGCGAGTACGGCTTGCGTGCCCGCGTGCTCAACATCGGTGAAGCAGCTGTCGAGCCCGGCGTGATCGTCGGCTTCTACGAAGGTGTCCCAGGAAGCGGCACGTCGCTCGGCAGCGGCACCACCCAGCAGACCTTGTATCCACTCACGTACGAAGACGTCATCTTGCCGCTCGCTGCTGTACCGGAACAAACCGTGTACGCCGTGGCCGACGACGGCATGCCTCCGCACCCGTGGCACGAGTGCAATACCGACAACAACACGTCCGAAGCAGTGAACGCTTCGTGCGCGATCCCGCAGTAGCGTCCCGAGATCAGCCTTCCAGCGCGTGTTAAGCTCGATTCGATGGAAGCGCGAACGGTCTCGAAAATGAGCTACGCCGAGTATCTCGTCTTCGAGGGCGCCGCCTCTACCAAGCACGAGTACGTGAACAGCCGCGTCTACGCGATGGCGGGTGGGACGCCCGAGCATGCGCGTCTCGCCGGCGCCATCATCCGGGATCTCGGAGCGGCGCTCGCCGGCAAGCGATGCGCCGTCTTTTCGTCGGACTTGCGCGTTCGCGTGGCTGCAACCGGGCGCGCGACCTATCCAGACGTGACGGTGATCTGCGGCGCTGTAAACCACGACGCAGACGACAGCGACGCCGCCACAAACCCCGTCATCCTCGTGGAGGTACTCTCCGACACCACCGAGAGAGACGACCGCGGTGACAAGTGGGCGCACTATCAGCGCATCGCGGCCCTGCGTGAATACGTGCTGGTGTCGCAGAGCTCGACCCGACTGGAGGTGTTCACCCGTGACGAAGCCCAACCCGCTGTGTGGCACTATCGAGACTACGGCCCCGGAGACCGAGTAGAGCTGACGTCCGTGTCGGCGGTGCTCGACATCGACGCACTCTACGCCAACCCGCTAAAATTGGACGCGGCGACCGGACGCCCCCTTGCTGGCGCCGGTCCGCAGGGCTAATCCGCTCCGGCGCGCTCGATCTCGGGCGAGCAGGAGGACGGCATGGCAACGAAGATCGGCATCAACGGGTTTGGACGTATCGGTCGCTGCATCGTGCGGGCACTCGCCGAACGCAAGATCACCGATCTCGAGCTCTGCGCCATCAACGATCTGACCGACGCGGCGACGCTCGCGCACCTGCTCAAGTACGACTCGATTCACCGAGAGTTTCGCGCAGCCGAGGTGAAGGCGGGTGAAGGCTCCATCTCGATCGGCGGCAAAGACGTGAAAGTCCTCGCCATGAAAGATCCCAAAGAGCTCCCGTGGAAGGCGCTCGGCGTCGACGTCGTGCTCGAGTGCACGGGCCTCTTCACCGACAAAGACAAGGCCGCGCAGCACATCACCGCTGGCGCGAAGAAGGTGATCATCAGCGCGCCCGCCAAGAACCACGACGTCACCATCGTGATGGGCGTCAACGACGAGAGCTATGACGCCAAAGCGCACAACGTCGTCTCCTGCGGCTCATGCACGACGAACTGCCTGGCGCCCGTCGCCAAGGTCATGCTCGACAACTTCGGCGTCGAGCGAGGCTTGATGACAACGATTCACTCGTACACCAACGATCAGCACATCCTGGATGTGCCGCATCGCAAGGGTGATCTCCGTCGCGCCCGCGCTGCCGCCATCAGCATGATCCCGAGCTCGACCGGCGCCGCAAAGGCGCTCGCCGAGGTCATCCCCGCGCTGAAGGGCAAGTTCGACGGTCAGGCCATCCGCGTGCCCACTGTCGATGTCTCACTGGTCGACCTCACGCTCATCACCGAAAAGCCGTTCACCAAAGACGCGATTCACGCCGCGATGAAGCTGGCAGCCAGCGAGGGCCCGATGAAGAACATCCTCGACTACACCGAGGTGCAGCTGGTCTCCAACGACTACATCGGTAACCCGGCCTCCAGCACGTTCGACGGCACGCTTACGCAGGTGCTCGGCGACAAATTCTGCAAGATCTTCGCTTGGTACGACAACGAGTGGGGCTTCTCGCACCGCATGGTCGACCTGGCATTGATGATGGCCAAGAAGGGCATCTGACCGTGAAGACGATCGAGGATCTCGCGAAGGAAGACGAAGGCCGCTTTCTCAGCGGCAAGCGGCTGTTCATCCGTGTCGACTTCAACGTCCCGCTCGACAAGAAGACGAAGGCGATCACCGACGATGCCCGCATCCGCGAGGCCTTGCCGACGATCACCTTCGCGATGCAGCAGGGCGCGAAGGTGATCCTCGCGTCTCACATGGGTCGGCCCAAGCCCGGCAAAACCGAAGGCCTCGGCCTCGAAGTGTGCGGCGCTCGGTTGGCCGAGCTCAGCGGCTTCGAGGTGCACGTCCCGGAAGACTGCATCGGCGACGCCCCGAAAAAGGTGATCCAAGATCTGCGCGCCGGGCAGATTTGTCTGCTCGAGAACCTGCGCTTCCACCCGGAAGAAGAGGCCAACGACGAAGGCTTCGCGCGCGCTCTCTCCGAGCTCTGCGAGGTGTACGTCGACGACGCGTTCGGCGCCGTTCATCGCGCGCATGCATCCGTGCATGCGCTGCCGCTGATGATGAAACATCGCGCAGCCGGCTTCTTGCTGGAGAAAGAGCTGCGCGCGCTGGCGCGTGTGGTCGACAATCCAGAAAAGCCTTTTGTGGCGGTTTTGGGCGGCGCAAAGGTCAGCGACAAAATCGAGGTGGTAGAAGCACTGCTCAACAAGTGCGACGTGCTGGTGATTGGTGGGGCCATGGCCAACACCTTTCTCGCGGCGCAAGGCAAGAAGATGCAGAAGAGCTTGATCGAAGAAGACAAGCTGCCGCTGGCGCGCACCATCATGCAAAAGGCGCTCGACAAGAAGGTGAAGCTGGTGATGCCGGTCGACGTGATCGTCGCTGACAGCCTCGAGGCCACCACAGGCGAGGTTGTCTCCGCCGGCGCCGTGCCCGAGGGAACCATGGCGCTCGACATCGGGCCCAAGACAGTCGAGCTGATCAACGCCGAGCTGCAAAAGGCGAAGACGGTTTTCTGGAATGGGCCGATGGGTCTGTTCGAAACCAAAGCGTTCGAAAACGGTACGCTCGAGGTCGCGCGCACGATGGCGAAGATCGCGGCGTTCACGGTGGTGGGCGGCGGTGACAGCGCGGCAGCAGTAAAGCTTGCCGGCAAAGAGGTGGTCGACGGCATCGATCACATTTCGACCGGCGGCGGCGCATCGCTCGAGCTGATCGAAGGCAAAAAGCTCCCCGGCGTGGTCGCCCTCGGTTAATAGAGCAGCGTGAATCCCTTTCGAAGGCCGCTGATCGCTGGCAACTGGAAGATGAACGCAGGCGGCCGCGAGTCGTGCGCGCTTGCCCGCGCCGTCGCAGAGCGCACTCGCCCGTGTGATCGCGTCGACGTCGTCGTCGCGCCGCCGTTCACGGCGATTGCCGCCGCAGCGCACGAGATCGACGACGCCCGCGGCAGCATCGACGTGTCCCAAGGCTTCGGCGTCGGTGTCGCCGGCCAGACCATGCATGCCCTCACCGCCGGCGCCTTCACCGGCGAAGTCAGCGCAGCCATGTTGCGCGACTCCGGCGCAACGTGGGTCATCATCGGCCACAGCGAGCGCCGCGCCCTGTTCGGCGAAACCGACGAGGGTGTCTCCCAGAAAACCAAAGCCGCGCTCGAGGCCGAGCTGCGCCCCATCGTGTGCGTAGGCGAGACCCTGAAAGAGCGCGAGGCCGGCGACACGCTGGCAGTCGTCGAACGCCAAGTGCGCGCCTTCATGATTCACCTCACCGATTCGCCCGGCACCGGCGTCGTCGCGTACGAGCCTGTGTGGGCGATCGGCACCGGCAAAGTCGCCAGCCCCGAAGACGCACAAGAAGTGCACGCCAAGATCCGCGAGATTCTCGCGGAGATGAGCGAAGAGGTCGCTGAAGCGACGCGCATTTTGTACGGCGGCAGCGTCAAAGGCGACAACGCTGAAGGCTTGCTCGGTCAGGTCGACATCGACGGCGCCCTGGTGGGCGGCGCGTCGCTCGACGCCGAGGGCTTCGGCAAGATCGTCGATGCAGCGCAGAACATCGCCGCCCAGATCTCGGAAGACGCCGACGCCTCTGACGAAGAGAGTAGCCCGCTCTCTGGCGCCCGTAGCTCTGCGTGGTCGGACGAACCCATCCCGGATCATGCGGCCGTGGCCAACGAGTCAGGCGCCGAAGATGCCGCGGCCGACGAGGCCGAAGACGACCATCACATCGCCACCGACGCGCCGCCGTCATTCGCCAACACCACCGACGCGATACCGGACGCGCCGCCTTCCAGCACCGGCCGTCCCAGCGACGACGACGACGACGACGACGACGACGACGACGACGACGACGACGACGACGACGACGACGACGACGA